>Ga0172380_10004216_pt1 | contig 18716 bp, 33 predicted proteins | sample Leawe162metaG_FD_119747 | JGI IMG/M metagenome (GOLD analysis project Ga0172380, IMG submission 119747) | Leachate microbial communities from a municipal landfill in Southern Ontario, Canada - Leachate well 162 metaG | ecosystem: Engineered > Solid waste > Landfill > Unclassified | place... | reverse complement strand
GCGCTCCGCACTCGCGATGATTCTGCGCTAGGAAGGACCCAGCCATACCCCCCTATACTATCCATTACATCAAATACATTAGATATAAAAACAATTTCAAAAGTTTTTAATTCAACAACACTTGATTTCATTTCGCACCTGATCGACCTAGGCGGAATGCAAGCTCTTGCTCCATAACCTCCACAAATCGCTCTCTTGACCGGCTGGCGAGTATGGTGCCTTCCCCTGTCCTATTAAAGAAATCGGCGAAGGATGGCCCATACATTTTCTTTATAGGAAGTCTTTTATTGCCTGTCCGATGGAATATGAGATTGCCGCCTGGTCTCGATACCATAAAGCCGGCGCCCTTAGCTGCAAGTTGAGTCCTACCAAATACTGTCACCTGGACAGCCATTAACTTAACGTCAAGATGATCGGCGCCAATTTTTATTCGACTATGTTTAGCCTTACCACGCGGTGGAGTGACCCGGCGAGCAAAGAAGTTGGCCAGATTCTCAGCCTTATTAGCAAAAACAATTTCGGCTTTCATTGAATTTATCGGCCCACTAAAACGCCCGCGATTGAATATTCTTTTTTTTGCCGCGCCGGCGTTGAGCTTAATAAACCTTTTCTCTCGGATCTGTTTAGATCCAGTTTTTGCCATTGTGGTTTGAGTACGCTTTAAAGCTCTTGATACAGCGGACCTGGCCTGCACTCTTCCAATGTCAGAAATGGCTTTTTGAACTTGTAAAAAGCCAACAGGCTTAACGTAAAACTTCATGGCTTCTTTTCCTTTGGAGGAAGATACTTGTCCAAAATTCTGTTAAAATCAGACTCATAAACAGAGATCCAGCGGCGCGCCTCCGGATTGCAAAACGAAATAAAGTCATAACCGCCGCCATTCAAAATCCGATAGAAGCCGTAATTGTGCAACGCCGGCTCCCTGTCGCAAAGATACTCAGGGAGTGGCGTATTATTTAAAAATATAACAGCATCAACTTGCTGGCGGCTTGGCCCCAACTGGCAGGACATTAGGAAGCTCGCTGACATGAGAAACGCCAGGAATGTCAGAAGGCGCGCCAGCTCTTGGCGATTTGAGAGCCTTTTCCAAATCCCTTTGATCTTTTTCATCTATTGCCTTTCGTATTGCGGCCAAATTTTCAGCCGTCATGCTTTCGATTTGAGAATTAACATAAGCGGCCACGATATCATCCCAAGTCTTTTTGAGAGTTGGAACCGCCTGAAATAAAGAAGTTAAAAAAGTTACGATTATTGTTGGCTCCATTATTTTTGAGGCCCTATTTTGATTGAAGTAAATAGATCCAAAAACCAACAGAAGAGTTTATATTTTTTTGAATATTCGATTTCTTGCAGAAATAAATCATCGTTTTTGGAAGGAGTACAAAGTACAAATTTGCGCCATAATGTAAAAACAGTTTTATTTATTGCCCGCAAAATAGTAACAGCAAAAAAGACCATGGCAATTTTTGGATTTTTCGATGCGAAATATATCACTAAATCATCCATGGTCTCTCCTATTCTTTAGGCTGGCGTTGATGTTGGAGCTGGAGTTGTTGCCGATAAAAATAATGGCGACAAACTCAAATACAACGCGTTGACCAGGGCTTGTTTATCCTGGGCTTCGTCAGGAATTTGCTGGACGCCTTCCAGAGCCGGGATCAAATCAGAAATTGCTGAGGACATAACCGCCGGCAGATCTTGACCGGCCTGCCATCCGTCAGCTAAAGCGGCCTTAGTCGCTGTCACGAATTTAGCCACACCTTGGCCGAGCTCATAAGCTTCTTTTGATACTTCTACCTGGACTGTCACTTTTTGCACAAAAACTCCTTTGTTTTGTTTTGTTGAATTTCGTTAACAAGCTTAATTTTGACCTTGAAGGCCAATAAAGTGCAAATAAAAAAAGTTAACCAGGGAAGCAGGGAAGTCAGGGAAGTTAATTCCCATATAAGCTATAAAACTATATTTAAAGTATTTATAAGCAATACAATCAATATAATAAATATCTGTCTAATTTGTTAACCTATTTATACTTCCCTTACTTCCCTTTGTTAACTAAGTATTTAATATTGTTAACTTAATTAAAGGGAAGCTTAAAAGGAAGTCAGGGGAAGTAGGGAAGTATTTACATGATTTTTCTCATTTTAATACAGACTTTAGTTTGCAATACTGTAAATACTTGCAATACTTTCAATACCTGATATATTGGATTCATGGATCAGCAATAACGCTGAACGACAAAAAGGACGATAAAATGAGCACACAAAAACAACCAACTTTTAAAAAATTGATCTTAGACGAATTAAAACAAAAAGGCCTTACTTCAATCGTTAAAAAAATTAAATCAGTACGTTATTCAACATACGCCGGCGGATCTTCTCTGGATGTTACAATTATCGATCCGACAAAAACTGAGCGCGAAGCTTTGAAGCCAATTGTTGAACAATATCAAGCCGGCCACTTCAACGGCATGGAAGATATTTACGAATATCGCGAAGTTAAAACAGCTCGCTCTGTAAAATATGCTTTTATGAATGTCGAATATAGCGACGCCGCAAAAGCGGAAGTTGCTGAAGAGATTAAACAAAAATTCGGCGTTTCTGATGATGCTGAATCAATGAAAACTTTTGGATGCTGGTTATCGCAAGCAATTTTCAGAGAGATTCAAAAAAAAGAATCTTTCGGAAAGGCGGCTTAATGAAAACCGCCAAAACCTTTTCGCCATGCTTTACGATTTCATGTCCTTATTGCAAAAAAGCGGTTCAAAATCCAGATCCATCTAATTTTGAGAATACAAAATATAGATTTGAAGCAACTTCCGCGCTTCCTAAAGTTATTATTTGCGCTGAATGCAACAATGAATTTAAAACTCCTAAAAATTTAAGCCCACAATACATAATCAAGGCGGATAAATGATTTTCAAAAAATGCTCAGCTTGCTCGAAAGAGCTTGGCCCTCATAACTCGCACGATATTAAATTATTTATCGATCCAGCTCCTGGAGGATCGGCGTTGTCTGGATTATATTTCACTCACTCGCGAGAGGATTGTCATAGTACAAATTTTTTACCACTTCGCGAAATTAAAGCGCGATCTGAGTTGAAAGCCAACGGCGATCCGTGGCGCCAAATTGAAATTGATTGGTATAAGCAAAGATTAGAAGAGGTTAAAAAATGAAAATTTACACTAAAGCAAAAATCGGCGCCGGCGCAAAGCCATTTAGCGCGGCTCGCATTATGAAACTGATGTCATGGAATACTTTTAGAAAGTGTTTTTGTATTTCTGTTTTGAACGGCGAGTCAAACAATGCAACGGATACTTATTCGATTTCTCTCGCCAGCGGCGGCCAAGCTCTGGTCTTAGATAATGACGTTGAAAAAATCGCTCTTAAAATATCGGCTTTCGCATCTTTCAAATTTGAAAAAATGGAAGCCGCAAGAAATATCGCATCAACCACGGGAGATCAAAATGACTGAAGATAAAAAAGTTAAAAGAACAATGGAGATCTGGACTTCAACTCAAGCCACTCTTACGGACATGGCCAGCGATCCGGAGCATCGCCAAGAATACCGGGGATGCTATCAACCCCTGGCTCGCGATATCCTTAAAAATTTTTGCGCGGTTAAAAGCTATGCGCTGGCCGCCAAAGCGACAGCGCTCGGAATTGATGGACTTGTCCTGGCTAAGGGAGTTGAAGCGCTCAGAGAGGCCGTGGCGATCATTGAATCAGACTTAGGACAGTCTGGAGATACAGTTAAAAGACTGTCAGCGGCAGCTGACGCAATCGAGGCGATCTTTAATAAAAATTTAGAGGCCGTCAATGAATCTTAATATCAAGTCGGGCCGAAAAATTTATGTAACTCACTCAAACATTGCTTACAGAGGCGAACCATCGACGCTAACAATAATAATCGAAAATGGGAAGCTTTTTAGCCTAGTCGCAGAGGGTAAAAATACCGGATTCTACACCGGCGAAAAGCTGGCCGAAATAACAAAAATTTACTCCGAAAAGATGATGGAAAAAGATATTGCCCATCATCCAGCCGATTCAAATAAATTATTTATCATCGGATCTTGCCTGGCCGTGGTTATCGCCGCCGGCCTTTTGATTTATATTTGGTCTAAGCATTAGTTGTGCCTTTATTCTCCCACCAGTTTTCGACTGGAGGAAGCGATCCCGCTTGATATCTAATCGGCGGGCATCTTAACTTAGTCAGCCCTCCAGTTTTCTTTTTCTGATTGCCATTCATTTTAAATATCGCCGCGCTGGCTTTGTTTTTTTCGCTTTGGGTAGGCTTATCTATACCCATCTCCATTAGCACCTCTGTTGCCGATTTATAAAGCCACGTGATTTGATCCGCTTCCCATTTAAGATCCTGGATGATTCGCTCCTCAATTGGATCTTTAGACTCAAAGCCTTCATTGTGCTCATTTAATAAATTCATCTCTTCCCCGGACAAATACCACTGATGATTTTTTAAATAATACTCTTCATAAAACTCAGCCCAGATCTGTTGCATATCTAAATTGTGATGATGATCTAAAGCCGCGCATTCAATAGTCCAAAATCGGCGATTCCCAGTTGAATCATGCAAAAATTGTTTCGGATTTACCGATGCAAAAAATATGGTCCGTCTCGCGTATTCGGATTCCTTGCGGGCATACGCTCTCCGCAAAATATCTCGATCCCGCGTAATGAAACTTTTTAGCTGAGCGATATCAGACTTCTTAAAAGTGGCGTCAAGCTCGCCGAGCTCGACAAGCCAGTGGCTGACAACTTGCTTAACAGAATCTTTATCATCGGGCTTTAACGTCATTCCATCAGCCAACAATCCGAGCTCCGGAGGGACCAGCCTTTTAAACCATGCAGTTTTGCCGAGATACTGATCGCCCTGGAAAACTAATACTCCATGAGCCGAAATTCCCCGCGGCTCAAACGCTGCCGCAATGGCCGAAATCATCCATCTTTTTATCAGCGTATCTTTTAGCTGACCAATTTTTGGATCTTCCTCTTCCCCAACAGCTGTCACTGTATTTAAAAAATCTTTGATCCGGGATGTTTTATCCCATTCCTTGCCCGTGACCCAGTTTGCAACTGGATTATATAAATTTTGATCGCTGAGATACGTTAAAAAATCTCCCAGCTTATCAGTCGGCATATTGAGACGGCCACACCACGACAACAGCCACGCAAAGCTCGCATTGGCCTTATTATCAATAGAAAATTCCTGGCCAGGGATTAGTATCTCCTCTTCTTTTGAAATCACGTTATAGCGCGACGTTACGCCAAGGCGGAAGAGAATCTCTTGCACGTTTTCAATTGTGGCAAGCGGCTTGCCTTTATCGTTATTCTCCGGAAGTCGTTTATAAATTTGAATTGTATTCAGCCGCGGCTTTGTTTTTGAATCTTCAGAATCAACCGGCAACTCCTCTTTCGGATCTGGCTCTTTGAAGCCGGCGCGTATTATCGCCGCGGCCTCATCCGGAGTCTTTGGCTCATACTTAAATGCGTTGTCTGTTACATATTCCTTAACTCTATCTGGAGTCCAACCTTCAGCCAATGCGTCAGCCAGATCCCAACCCGTCGCTACTGCCGCAGGCGGTCTCACGATTTTTATTGCAGCGACAGAGGACATTAAAATCGAACCGATCCCCGGATGATAATAATCCTGCTTATCGATATGTCCGTAAGCGGCTTCTAATCCCGCCCTGTCAGCGTCAGGCCAAATAATAACCCGGCGACCCTTAATAACTTCCCAGTCAATTTTTTCAATCGCCTTGCTGCCGCCTGGCCACGTTATAACAACCGCAAAATTACAGAGCTGTCTGGCTGCATCGGCTGTTTTTTCGCCTTCAACAATCATAACGGGCAACGTCGGATTTTTATATAAAAGATCTAATCCATAAACTGGCCGCGGGACATCGAATCCGCGCCATCTCCATGAATCCTCGCCGCTCTCTTCATTGCGGCAATAGGTTTGAGGCATGACATCCTTGCCGCCATCCGGAAGCTGAATCCGACACGCGAAGCCGATCAAATCTCCATTTGCATTTCGATAAGGCCATCGACCAACAACTTCCATATTGTGCCACTTGCCGCTGATCTGCCTGTTGATTACATTCGGCGGCGCCGGCGCTCGGCTTGGGACAGGAATAATAGGGACCCAGGTATCCGCTGGACGTTTCGGCACCTTGGGAGGGGGCTGCGCTTTACTCTGGGTCCCTATTTGATTATTTAAACTTTTCGCCAGTGTTTTTACAGCGGCGCTCATGTCGATTTGTTTTATGTAAGCATAGAGAGCAATTGGATCATTGCCGCCCTTATCAGAGAGGCTATGATCTTTGAATACAAAAGTTCTAAGATTTATTTTAAATGATCCATGCGCGCTATCAGCGCGAGTGGGATTGAGAGCAACATACTCATTGCCCTCGATGCGCCCATCCGGGAGCCACTCTTGCAAATACGCCAAAAAATTGTTTTTTAAAGTGTTATTTATTCTATCAACTAGCGTCATATATCACACCCTGACGCGGCTGGTTTATAAAATTTACAAATCATTTTGATTGCTTGCTGGCGCTTTCTAGCACTGCATAAATTCGCTGAATAGCAATCAAACTCGGCTCATTATCATTGCGCTTCCATCGGTCAAAAGTGGACCTGGCAATCTGAGCTTTTTCGCATAATTTTGTAATTGGTAGATCAACTTTTTTCGATTTTGTCTCGATATCCTCAATGATATCGGATAGTTTTGTCCGTATATCCAAAATCCCTCCCATGAGATTTGAAATTGTGCCTGAATTGAAAAGCTGCCCCATAAATTAGACTTTGGTCAATACAATGCCCCATTTGTCGCATATAATCATTTTTAAACCCGTAACAGCCCGCATTAGCCTTTTTAATCATTTGACGCAAAACTAAATTCGGTTACAAATTTAAAACCAGCCTTTTAGACAGCTGTTGAGAAAAAACAATTTGACTTAAATAGTCAGCAAGGAAAGCGAAATGCCAAACACAAGAGAAACTCAGACAGAGGACCAAAACCAAGAGCAGCAAGCCATCGATACAACAGGGATGCTCACGCCGGCAGCGGTTTGTCAGCGTTATAAAAACAAAGTTTCAGTTAAAACCCTCTCAAATTGGAGATCAAGAAAAGCGGGACCAGCCTATATCAAAGTTGGAGCCGCTGTTTTTTATAAGCCTGAAGATCTTGAAAAATGGGAAAAAGAAAATACCTATTTAAAATATAAAACAACTACTTAACCCGGAGGAAAAATGTCTGGAGTAAATAAAGTAATAATTATAGGCCGACTCGGATCTGATCCTGAAGTTAAGGCCGTGGGCCAAGCCTCAACAGTTTGCAGACTTAGCGTTGCAACTTCCAAGAAATGGAAAGACAACCAGGGCCAAGACAGAGAAAAAACTGAGTGGCACCGAATAAACGTATGGGGAAAGCTCGCTGAGATTTGCGGAAAATATTTAAAAAAAGGCCGCCAGGTTTACGTTGAGGGAGAGCTTCAAACTAGATCATGGGAAGATGCTGGAGTTAAAAAATACTCAACTGAAATTCTAGCATCAACAGTGCAATTTTTAGGAGATGCTCCAAAAGATTCAGCCCAACCAGGAAGCCCGGACTATTTTAACGACCTCGACAAAAACGGCGGCGGATTCACTATGTCCGATGATATTCCATTTTAATTAAATTTAAAACGCTCATCCAGAGCAAAACAATCCCAGGAGGATTTATGAAAAAAGTTACTAAAAAAAAATCAGTTTCTAAAGCAAAAACAGCTCCAGCTAAAAAATCAGCGCCGAGAAAATTGAAGATTGCAGCAAAGCCGGCACCTGAAAAATATGCTCCAGTATCAGTTGAGGTTTACACTGATGAAAAAGCAAAAACAGCTGTTGTTAAGATCTGGACCGCGTTTGATGGATTCGTCCCAGCAAAACAATTATCAAAATAATCGGATTTTAAAATGAAAAAAACCAAAGTTTTTATTGGATCATACGCTCAGCACACCGGACTAGATGGCGCCGCGGAGAAAGCTCAAAGCCTTATCGACCAGGCAGAAAGCCAAGGCCTGGAAATTCATAGTCTAACGCTAGGAGCGCATGGCGAAATTGTTTTATTAGCAAATTCAGATTCGTTAGCTCCCGGAATAATTCAACCGCTGACAGGATCTGGAAGCGCGGATACGGGAACCACTAGCGAAAGCGGATCTGATCCCCTGAAAACTGGCGGACCAGAAACCGGCGCTGACAAAGCTAGAACCTCTGAAGTGAAAAAAGAGGGATTTGGCGCGAAAGTCAAAAACGCTCTCAATATTAAATAATTGATTGCACTCAGGGGCTGTCTATTGGCCCCTTTTTTATTTTAAACTCAGCTATTCTTATCACGGAGAGAAATGATGGCGGAACAAACCTCAATTAAAAAGGAAGTTGTGGAACTACTAAAAACCGCAGCATTTGAATCAATTAAAAATGTCCACGGGCAATCCTACGCCGAAAAGTGGCGCGAAAAATACAACGTAACTATTGGAGATCAAGTCTTGGCCGATGGACTTTTTTGGAAAGTTTTATTTTTTTCTGACGATGGCTTGACTGTTTATGTATCCGGAAGCCAGGGAAAATCCAGAGCATTTAAAATCGATAAGGTTGAAAAAAAAGTATGACACAACAAAACGACATCATGGCAGATTTCGAGCTATGGTTTAATTCGCTGTTGGAAGCTCAGACAGCCCCGCAGTTGAGATCAGTTATTTTACGCTCTAAAGAGGTCCTCTTTCAAAATTGGCGCAGTCTAAAGCCAAATGGAGCTTTTAACGGGCTTCCGGATGAGCCTTCAATGAAACAATTACAGGCCGATCTGGCTCTAAATTTTTCAGCCAATGAGTTTGAATGCGGATATCCTCCAGCTCATCGAGAAATAGTCGCTTTTAAAAGCGGCATGACGGCAATCGCCGACTCCTTAAATTTATCAAAAATGATTCATCGGGCAAAATAAGGCTAAATAAATATTAGTCTTGCCTCATTTCTTAATTATGGACTATTTTATCCTAAATTAAGAAAAAGGAGGCAATATGCCGCAAAATATTTTATACGCGCTCGCCCATTGGTCACAAGGCCACAATATTTTAAGCAGTCCGGAGATGGCTCTCAAGAAAGAGTCGGAGCCAGTGGCCGCTAAAATTGAGAAAACAATAATTTATATCCATGAACTAGGAGAGCAACGCCCACGCGCAATAGCTCGCTGCCTTGGCCCTGACGCGCATAAAAACGCGCCGCTAGTGGCAGCCGCACCGGCGCTTTTAAATGCTTTGGCCAGAGCCACAACTCTTTTAAACAGCGGGCCAGAGGCTCAATATCTAAGAAGCGACATAAAACAACAGATCTCGGAGTGGCAGCAACTAATCGAGAGAGCCACTTCAGGGATGAATTGATGAAATCGCAAATGAATCCGCCGGCAACGGATAAAATGACTGAATCCGAGCTATGGGATGAGACTGAAAAATGTATCAATAAAATTGCGTACTACGCAGGCCAACCCAAAACCGAAAAAAATCAAACCGCGCTGGAATATTATGACGATATTTTACAAGAATGCGCTGAAGTCCTAGAAATTAAATTTAAAAGAGTAACCCCGCTAGAATGGAGACCAGCAAAATGATGAACCAAAACAACTTTAAACCAGCTCCGGAGCTCATTGAGATCAATATCGATGTCAACACTCTGTATCACATCGCTAAAGAGAAAAAGCAAAGCCGATGGGATCATACGAGCAAGACCTGGCGCAAGCCCGACAAGCTCCAACCGAAATCTTTGAAAAGAATTTCTGAAATAGAAAATGCCTGGAATTCAGTCGTAATTTTTTGCGATCTGAATATGCACCGGCTCCACTTAGTAACGGACGATATTTGCGCCAAGGTATCCGCGGCTCTTGAGTTGGAGAGAAAATATGAAATTCAATAAAAATGCAATTGTCGAAAAGGCGATGGCTGAAAAATATCAGCCTTACAACTGGGCCGCTAATCATACTCGCGAAGCCGTGGAGCTCGCCATCGATCTTACAATTTCAAACATCGCTTGCCGTGATATCGATGCTGCCCGCCGGCTTAATAAGCTCACAACTGAAAAAGAAAATATTATCTTTATCGAGCAAATGCCGGTACTGGCTAAAATTGCAGAGCTTGAAAATGAATTGGCCGCAAGCAATAGGAAAATAGAAACTGAATTGGAATTAAAACAAACAATCCAGCAAATTTTACGCGACGCTAACGAAAGAAACCGAGCCCTGGAGGGAATGCTCCAACAACTCGGCCATCCAGTCTCTCATCAGTCAGTAAAAACTCTTGCCGAAGCGCATGACCTTTTCCGAAAAAAAGAAAAAATCGAAATCGCCCCAGCTCTCGCGTCAGCGGACCTCAATAAAAATTTTGAATCAGCCGATTATAAAAACTCTGAAATCAGAATTGCAACTATGGACGAAATGAAAAAGTCTTTAATCATCGGAGCTCTTGTTTTGCACGATAATAACAAAGATGAGGCCGCTAAAGCTCTCGGAATTTCAAAGTCAAATCTTTATTTAAATATTAAAAAATTCAGACTAAATAACTACTTGCGAAATGAAGAGTCTTTTGAAGATCTGCCCCAGTAAAAAATTCATTGAAGGTAAATTTAAAAATTTAAAAAAAATCGCGACAAAGCTGCCGCATAGGCGCCCAGCGGATCGCCCAAAAAAAGGATTAAAAATGGATGCAGAAAACCAAACCAGAATTAAATCGGTAGTCCTAAAAACTCCGATCACTATCAAAAGACTTGGCTTCCCAAAAGAAGTCAGCCTAATAAGCCTCAGACCCCCAACAATAAGAGATCTGATGGGGCTTAATCTTGTGCAACCAGAGCATCAAGTTAAAAGCTACATGACCCTCGTATCGCGCCTGAGCGGCATCGATGAAAAGTATCTGGAGACTGTCCATTTACAGGATTGGATGCAGCTAATGGCTTTACTGGGACAAATGATGGAAGGAAAAAAATAGTATGTTACAAATAATAAAAACAGCAATAAAAGCACTATCGCGAGCCAAAAATGAAGGCGATCTAATTCTCGAATTAGCAGGACAAAACCGCAGCCCCGAACTTTATAAATTGAAAAAAAGTTGCATTGTCTATGGGCCGCCGGCCAGCGGGAAAACAAAAAACGCGAAGGCTCTTAAAAATTATTTCAAAATGAAATTTATCATAGATGATGATGAATTTGATATTTCTACCATCCCCCTATTCAATTGCTTAGTTTTAACCAATAGAGATCTTTCAGGAAGGGAGTCCAGATATTTCGACATCATTCCAATAAAAAAAGCTCTTAAAAAGGCTGGCATCAAATGAAAAAGTATCAACGCATATCAACAGCTGGCCTTCAAGTAACGACAATTCACGGAGCTTTTTCGACGGATTACGTTGAGGCCGCGGCTCTTGAAAAGTTTTTGGATTCATATAATAAAAATTGGCAATGGACCATTGATCGATTTGAGAAGTTAAAAACAGTCATTCAATTTTATGCGACAAAAAATCGCTTCTCAGTTCCTGTCAGCTGGAAGGCTCTTTGCGTTTCTAAAGAGCTTGATATACCTATCATCGAATTTAAAAACGAGACCCCGCTCCGCGACAGGCTAGATCGACATCCGGACGAAATCGCCATCGATGAATTTACAATTTTAATGAGAGAAAAAATGGCTAAATCCAGATCCAAAGGCCGCAATGGCTGGGATGATCCGCGGCTTTGCACAACTCAAGCCCTGTCCGACAGCCTAAGGAACCACATGGAAAAAGGAGACCCGACAGACGTTGCGCTTTTTTGCATGATGCTTAAGATCCGCGGATCTTCAATATTAAAACCAGAAGGGATTAAAAATGATAAAAACTAACGTCAGAGAAATCCGCCACTTCCATTTATTCGCCGGCGCTGGCGGCGGCGCTAAGGGATTCAACAACGGAAAAGCTGAAGCTGGAGGCCTTAAGGCGAAGTTTAAATGTATTGGCGGCATCGATGTTGATCCGGGAGCCATTAAGGACTTTGACGATATGGCCGGCATCAAAGGGACAGTCCTGGATTTATTCGATAGAGCTCAGTACATCGCCTTCCATGGAAAAGAACCTGGCCGGGAGTGGCGCGAGGCCGGCCCTGAAGATATTAGAAAAGCTGCCGGCGGCCAGCGCCCGCATATCGTTTTTTTATCAGCTCCATGCAAGGGATTCTCCGGACTACTTTCGGAGACCCGGAGTAAAACCGACAAATACCAGGCTTTAAATCGGCTCACATTGCGCGGAGTATGGCTAATGCTGGAAGCTTGGGGAGATGATCCGCCTGAGCTTGTACTATTTGAAAACGTGCCAAGGATAGGCTCCAGAGGACGCCCATTAGTAAATCAAATTTGCGAGCTTCTCAGATCATACGGATACGCCGTAGCCGAAACCACTCACGACTGCGGAGAGCTCGGCGGCTTGGCCCAAAGCCGCAAAAGATTTCTTTTAGTGGCCCGTCATACAGAAAAAATTAAGCCGTTTTTATATGAACCATTTAAAAAGAAGCTCCGCGGAGTTGGAGAAATATTAGATCGACTTCCAATCCCCGGCTCCGGAGCCGGCGGGCCAATGCACCGAGTCCCTGAGCTCCAATGGAAAACGTGGGTCCGTCTTGCTTTCGTTAAAGCCGGCAGCGACTGGAGATCTCTTAATAACTTAAACGTCATTGACGGAATTTTAAGAGATTATTTAATAATTCCTGAATACAGAAATGGATATCTTGGCGTTAACGAGTGGAAAAAATCAGTCGGCACTGTCGCTGCCAGGTCCACTTCAACCAACGGCGCCTTTTCTGTTGCTGATCCGCGAATCAGCGGAGTCAGGCATAATAATATTTTCAGAGTTGTTAAGTTTAATGGTCCATCGCCTTCAATAACTGGAGGCGCTGGACCGACTGCCGGCGGCTTGGCCATCGCAGATCCCCGGACCCACTGGGCCGCATCAGCTCATACAAATAAATTCGCAGTTCAAAAATATAATGATCCAGCCAAAGCAGTAATTGGAACCAACCGCGAGCCAGGCTCCGGAGCCGGCTGCGTTGCTGATCCCCGGACTGGATGGGAACAAAGAAAAAACTTTAACTCCGGAGGCCATTACGGAGTTATCCCGTGGGACTCGCATTCAGGAGCGATATCGGCTCAGGGAAAATACGACAACGCGAAATTTTCTTTAGCAGATCCGCGGATCGATAAGCTTCCAGATGCAACCGATCAAATGATCGCCAGGATTATTTCTGAGAACAACACCTGGCATCGACCATTTACCACGCTGGAGCTCGCTGCACTCCAGGGATTAGTAGATCCGGACCATGACCTATTACTTGCCGGCAATTCCGAAACGGCCTGGAGAGAGCGCATAGGGAATGCAGTACCCCCACCAGCTGCCGAGGCCATCGCCGGCGAGATGGGACGGACTCTCTTATTAGCCTGGAGTGGAGAGACTTTTGCGATGGGATCAACGCCGATCTGGGTCCAGCCAATTGCAATCGCTCTATCAGTTGATACGGGAGGATTATGAAAAAATCCGCCGCAATTTCAAATTGCAATTCATTCAGATACGAACTCGAAAGAGATTGGTCTGACGGATCTCCACTGAAAACACTTGGCATCATCGGGCTAAATCCTAGCACCGCCGACGCCGAAATTGATGATAATACAATAAGAAAAGATATTTCTTTTGCTAAAATTCACGGATTTAACAGAATCTTAAAAGGCAATTTATTCGGCATTCGCTCGACAGATCCAGAAATCCTCAACAGCAAAATTTTAAATTCATATCAGACAATTGGCCCGGACAACTGGACTTATATTGAAAAAATTTTGAAGCAATCGGAGATTGTGATTTTAGCCTGGGGAGCTCACCCAGCCGCTTTTATGAATGGACAGCATTTTATTGAAGAGTTTTTTTATGAATACGGACACAAGTTTTATCATCTCGGACCTCTGACTAAAATGGGAGCGCCACGACACACTCTATATCTGCCTTACAGTTCAAGTCTTAACAAAGTGAAAGAGCTATACGGATTATTGCTAAAGGAAAAGAAATTATGAAAACAGAAAAAAAATCAATAACATTCGCTGAATTTTCAGAAGCTCAGAAAAAGAGAGCCGCGGAATTTTTCGACAAAGATAACAACTCGATCCCTCACTGGACAACCGCAACAGCCGGCGAGGGATTTGAAGCTATCGAGGCCATGGCCAAATTATTTGCCAAGCTTTGCGACACAACCAAAAGATCTAACAACTCTGAAATTACAGAGGAGCTCCGAAAACAAATGGCCAAGGAAGATGCTGACATCCTGACTTATTTATTCGTAAGAGCGGAGCGCTTTGGTTATGACCTGGAAGCCGTGGCCATTGCTAAATTTAATGAAGTAAGCGACCGAATAAAATCAAAAATCAAACTGGAGGAAAGTTTATGATTTACAAAGATGAACGCGGATATTTAGTAACAAAAAGCCTGGATGGCGGCGATACGGCAGTAAGAGAGGGGCTCATGGCCACATTCGGACAGCCTAATAAAATTCTGGATCTGGTTACTGGCGGAATCTGCGTCAGGAACCCATGGCAACCGCCTTGGAATAATCCAAACAACTTCACAATCGATCAGCTGAAGTGCTTAGTTGCTGGCCTTTACTCAATCGGAAGAAAAGATATTTGCGAGCAGATCCTAAAGGCCCAGGAGGACCGCGGTTACTTCGCGCAAAATTGCGAGAGAGATTGGCCTGGTTCAACCAAATTAACTCGGCCACACTGCTTTTATAAGGATTCAAAGCCTGACAACAGGACAATCTTAATGGACTGGAGCTGGAGTAAATTCGGATTTGAAATTCCCGCCGGCAAGATAGACAAAAATCAGGAGATCGAAACCAAATATTTCGATCATGCTGATCTTTTGCGCCCTAACGACTGGGAATTTTTAAAAGTGGCCGCTGGCCGCAAGGCACCCGGAGGCATCGGACTCACCTGGCATCATGCCGCACTGACCTCACATATTAAAAGCGACTATCAAGAGCAATGCCAAATGTATTCCGAATGCGTTGTCATGGGAACAAAAGAGGAGTTTAAAAAAACTAGAAATTTAGACAGCCGCGGCGGGTCTTACTGGGGAAGCGAAGGCCGTTTAGAGATTGAATATCATCTATTGATGATGAAAGATTTAGGACTAACAACAGCTTATAAAGCTGAGAAATGAGGGAGTATGAAGATTATTTTGATTCTGATTCTAGCGGCCAATGCGTTTGCTTGCGATGAGGTATCACAAACAACCACGACAGCGCCTAGCGTGAAAGTAGTTGGAGAGCCAACAATTACAGTGGCCGCAGATCCGGGGAGTAAAATATACGGAATCACTTTTGATGATCCTTATAAATATAAGCAGATTGTTGATTCCTTAACTGTTATCGGGAGAAAAGTAACCGCCAGACTTGTCTTTGACGAAAACATGGCCGCAAAAGAATACGTGACGCCGGCGCGAGAGATTCACAAAGTCGCTTTTGTAATGGGAGAGCTCCTAGACTCCCTTTATGTTAAAACGCTATCAGTCGATCAATACAAAGCCAGAACAACCGAATATTTAAAAGCGCTAAATGGAAGCGTCGATATTTGGGAGATCGGCAATGAGGCAAATGGCGACTGGCTCGGCTCCGGAATTGCTGTCAAGTTTTATGAATCATTTAAGTTAGTCAAAGCAGCGAAACAAAAAACCGCTCTGACTCTTTACTATAATTCAACGTGCATTCCAAAAGATAAAAGCTTTGAAATGTTTGCCTGGGCAAAAAAGAATATCCCCGCAGATATGAAGTCCGGACTCGATTACGTTTTTATAAGTTATTATGAAGATGATTGTCCTGGAGCAAAACCAAACTGGCCAACAGTATTCCGTCAACTTGCCGGCCTATTCCCTAATTCAAAAATTGGATTCGGCGAAGTGGGAACCAAAGCAAAAAACAAAAAGGAAGATGCCAAAGCCGTAACCGCAAGGAAAACTGAATACATCAATCGATATTATTCGATGAAAATCAGCGAACCAAATTATGTCGGAGGATATTTCTGGTGGTATGGATCTCAAGATTTCGTCCCATCGACAAAGCCACTTTTAAAAGTTTTCAATAACGCAATTCAAATAAATTAAGGAGAAAAAATGTCTGAGCCAAAAGATAATATCGCGCAAGAATCAATGACCGAAATCGAAAAAGAAACAGTAAAAAGTATTTGCGAGCACCATAAATCGAAATGGCCATTAGACAATATTCACGTTGCCGCGGCTAACTACGCAGCGGAAGCAAAAGTGGAAGTGCTAGTTGAAGAGGTCCCGCATACTTTTACCTGCAAGACTGAAGGCCACAAAGTCAAAAGCATTACTGTAAAAGTAACAGTGCCAGATAATTTTGTTTTGCAAGCGCATGAAGGGATCGAGCACACTTGGGCCGAGCCTATGCTGGAGCAACTTATTCAGGAATTTTCTGGACACTTAGAAAACATCGAGCCAGAATTAGATTCTGATTCTGAAGATGAATCAACACCGGAGGCTCCATGAAAAAATAATTAAAAATCCTTAGACTTTTTTTAAACACACAAAAGCCCCAAACTAATGTCTTGGGGCTTTTTTTATTTCTGATTAACATCAATATTTTTTTATTTTTTCTTTGAAGCGCCTGAAGATTCCGAGCCAGCAACAGGATCTTCTTTGCTAAAAGAAGATTGATATTCTTTGTATTTTTTAACAACTTTAGGAGTCCAGGCAGCTTCGCAAAGTTTTTTATAATAAAGAGAATCTTCTGACTCATCCAAAACGCTTAGATCAGAGCCGGGATCAAAAGAATATCGATGATACTGAGGATCGCCTATTGGCTTTGAGTCTTTCAAAACCTGAGTTGCTTTTCTCAATCCGCAAGTACCCATCGGATCAACTCTGAAAGAATCATAAGAAATTTGCTCTGAATAGACCTGAGCTTGGCAAGCAAGGCTGACAAAAAAACCAATAAAAAAACTGACTATTAACTTCATAAAAAATCTCCTTTTAATTTGCTGTTTGATAGCAGCCACCGAAAACAACATCAGCAGCTGAGTCTATATTTATATTTGCCATTGTGCCACCGCCGGAAGGCATTTGGTACATTGTCGCAGTTGTTGTATTTGGTATGACATAGAACATCGGCGTATTTGCGGCTGTTATGGTAAATGCGTCGAAATAAGTTATTGCCGTGGCTCCAAACGTACTTGATAAAATTGTAAATGGGAACCCGCCAAACCTCACGTTGCCAGTCCCAGTCGCTGCGGACCAAGTTATCCTGACGGACCAGCAAACTAGATTCCCAATTTTGGTATATATCCCATTTTGCAGACTGTAAGTTGTCACGCCAGCTGTTGAGCCGCCATAATAAGTCGGCGTCCAAGTCCCTTGCTCATAATCGCAAAGCTTATTAGTCGCGCAAGCCGTTGCGCCGGCTGGAAAAGTAATACCATTATTGACAGTGAAAGTACCGGAGACAGTGGCTCCAGCGTTGAAATTAGGTATTGCCGTCCAAGTCTGAGCACTCGTAAGCTCAGCAAGTTGCTCAACTTCAGCCGTAGATTTTATATAAAATACTCCAGCAGATTTTGAATATAAATTTATATATCCAGAACTCGGAGTAAAAGCATCAGACCCAAGAACCGCAACAGCAAACCCATCAACAGTCGGAAAAGTTGTAAAGCCAATATTTACTTCAGTTGCAGAATTTGTAATTGATATATTACCACTATTAGTCGTGAGCGTTTTAAACTGAAGATCTCCACCGACTTTTTGCCCAAAAAAAGCTGTCCCGGCGCCTAAGTTAGATGCCGATGTTGGATTAAATAGTTGCCCTTGAGCAATAAAGTAAAATAAAAATGAAATTAAAAATAAAAAAATTCTCATAAACTACTCCTCTATAAAATTAAATCCGCCAGAAGTTATCGCAGAGCTACATATCGCCGTTACTATCCCCGTATATACGGGCTGCGGATCATTATAATAACCACCTGAATAAATAACTATCCCAGTGCTACTCGTAACAGAAGCTCCTTTTCTTATGAAACAAGTTGTATTTGTAGAGTTAACAGCCTCCAAAGATTTTCGACTCGCATTAGCACTCAAAGTCCATAAAGAAGTCCCTCCAGTTGTTGTCGATGAAACAGAGGACGATGCAACAGTGCCAGTAAAAGATACGCCAATTGAAGCGTCAGAAGCTAAGACAACAGAAAATGAATTAGCGGAAGTTTTTGCGCCAAGACTCGAAGGCAACTTTGCGCTCATGGCCGACTGAGTAGAATCAAGCGCCAGGCCGTTAGTTGTGCCGATGTTGGCTGTTACTGTCGAAAGTGGAGTCAGCGTCGAAAGCTGAGAGGCCGTCATTACAACAGGAACGGAGCCCGCTGCCAGCGCCTGGCCCAGTGCCGGCATCTTTGCATTCATCGCCGCCGTTGATGCGTCAGTTGAAGCTGCATGGCCATTCTCAAGAGCCAGGCCGTTAGTTGTGCCGATGTTGGCTGTTACTGTCGAAAGTGGAGTCAGCGTTGAAAGCTGAGAGGCCGTCATTACAACAGGAACGGAGCCCGCTGCCAGCGCCTGGCCCAGTGCCGGCATCTTTGCATTCATCGCCGCCGTTGATGCGTCAGTTG
>Ga0172380_10004215_pt1 | contig 18722 bp, 26 predicted proteins | sample Leawe162metaG_FD_119747 | JGI IMG/M metagenome (GOLD analysis project Ga0172380, IMG submission 119747) | Leachate microbial communities from a municipal landfill in Southern Ontario, Canada - Leachate well 162 metaG | ecosystem: Engineered > Solid waste > Landfill > Unclassified | place... | reverse complement strand
GTAAGACCAGCGTTGACGTTTACATAACCATGGTTATCGGACGCTGCTACCGCTGCACCAGCTTCACGCGACCAGGCGATACCTGAGGTGATAACTTCAAGATCTATAGAGCCAGCACCGTTAGTAATAGCTACTGTTGATCCAGTTGAAGATAGTGTTGCCCATACAGGAGCAGCTCCGGTGGAACCGATGAGTACTTGGCCGTTAGTTGCGAGTGCTGTTGAGCCGAGTTTACCTACGGAATCTATAAGAACGACACTTGTTGTAGCGGCAGATGGAACCTTGCTATATATACCCTGGATATATGCAGTATTAAGTTCCTGGTTACCAGTTCCCGTAGCATTGCCGATACGAAGGGTATTACTTTCATTAGCGCCGACAGAGTTAAGATAAATATTGCTAAAGGCTTGAGCACCTACGTTATTGCCCGCGTTGTAACCAATGCCGATGCTATAACTATCAGACCAGCCCGTATCTAAAGCGTTATAGCCAATAGCTACGTTATAGGCACCACCACCACCATAAAGATTACCGCAGCTTCTATAACCAACTGCCGTGTTACCTATACAAGCGTTGGTAAACGGTAAGTACATGGATTCAGTGCCGACGCATGTGTTGCCTGCACCAATAGCTCCTGTACTATTACTAAAAGCATGATAACCAACGGCAGTAGTATTAGTAGCGCTAACAAAAAAGCTTGAGCCAAAACTCCATCCTGATCCTTGTCCAGCATAATAACTTGCAGTACCTGTCATATGGGAAAAGACCTTATCTCCCGTAGTACCACCTTCATAGATCTTATTGATCGCTGTAAAAACTAAGTTGCCATTGGTAAGTGTTATATCGCCAAGTGATGCGGTAATGTTTGTTCCGGCGGTCACTGATCCGCTAAACGAAGGACTACCCGTCCAACCAGGATCAGCACCCGTAACACCCATAAGTGTTTCACCGGTAGCACCTACTGCAAGAGCTGTTATCGCATTAATACCTGAGCCTACAAGAACGCCATGATCGGCAAGGGTATTAGTTCCCGTACCACCTTGACCAACTGCAAGTGAAGCTACCGAGCCAAGTTGTCCATTACTATCTATTAAAGCTACGTTAAGCGTACCGATAGGAGTTACACCATAGATACCCGCCATGTAAGCTTTATCTTGCTGACCAGCACCATTACCCTGGGTACCGATACGAATCGTATTAGATTCAGCCGCGCCGATATTGCCTATATAGATATCACTACTTGAGGCAACGGTAGCAGCTGAGCCCGCATTATAACCGAGAGCTATGCAATTTGACCCTGTCGTAAGACCACTCAAACTTCCACTGCCGCACGCGACGTTATTATCCCCCGAGGTCAATGCCACCAAGCTTGTGGCTCCAAGCCCAACACAGTTGGTAGAACCATCGCATGCAAAGAGGCTGTGGTATCCTATTCCCGTGTTATCGGTCGTCGTAGCTATGGTAAGAGCTAAGTTGCCGGAATCTTCACCAACAAAGGTATTGTGCGTACCTAAGTTGTTGATCCACATACTGCCACCAAAACCTATGATACCTTGGGTACCAGCGGCATTGGTATCAGGCAGATCTAAGTTACCTGCCGTTATCGTTACATCACCCGTTGTGGCAACTAAACCTGTTCCGCCGGTAACCGTACCTGAATAGGTAGGGCTACCTGTCCATCCAGGATTAGCACCGGTATTGCCCATAAGGCCTTCGCCCGTAACACCTACTGCCAATGAGGTTAAACTGCCCGTGGCGTTACCAACTTGTACGGTATGGTCAGTTGTACCCGTGAGATCAAAAGTAACGGTATTGGCCAAACCTGTTGTTGTTATATTATTACCACCCATAAGAGCAAGAACATGGGCTACCGGAACTGCTGGTCCACCCACATCGGTAGTGTATGAAATTGCTACAGAGCCTGGCGTGGTAATTGTCAGCGTCGCGGTAAGCGGGTTACCAACGACGGTCATAATGCCGTCGCCTACAATATTAACGTTGCCGGCTATGGCATAGACCGGACCCCCAGCGTCACCGGTGAGGGTTTCTATATTAAAAAAGTTATACGTACCGAGTTGAGACATCGTTACCCTTCCTCGTTAATCTGCGCCATAAAATGTGGTCAAATAGACGCCACCGAGTGTGGGTACGTCGGCTACCGTGAGTTTTTTAACGTAGACACGAGTTCCCTCGGCAAGGTAATACCCTTGAGCTAAATTTTTATTAGAAGTGATATCCAGAACGAGATAGCCCAGTTTGGGCAATGGTAGATGATCGTGGATACCATCAAATGAAAACATCATATTGGCATTGGTCATATTCTGAAGACAGAACATACGAATGGGACGTGTCATAGCTGTTCCCAGACCCATGTAGACGTCCCCAATTACCCCAAATGCCGCCGAACGAACTTCTTCAGGCATGAGCCTTATAGCTAATGACATATTTTTCCCCCCCAGGAAAACTATTTATTGATAGTAGCCAGCTAGGTAAATAAACCCTATACCTGGCGCTGCGGAAACGGCATAAATCTTTAAACCTTTCTTAAAGTTGGCAACATATCCTGGACCGCGAGCGTTCTGTTGTGCAGGAAAATCCAATACATCTCCTACTTTGAGACCATCGTGAAGCGTAACGCCATCAAAACTAATACCGATACCAACGTTCGTTAGATTACTAATGCGAATACGAAAACAGGATTGAGGTAGACCCGCTGCATTTATAACATCAAATCCACCCGTAAGTCCGGCGGCGTTGAGAAGCGCCACCGGAACTGCTTTTACACTATTTCCAGCCATGTATGTCCTTATACAAGCTAGACAAGTTCAGCTTCTACTGGAGTTGTCTCAGCTTTCTTTTTGGCCTCTTCAACGGCCTTTTTAATGTTCTCGACAACTTGTTTACTGAGGTTCTCAGCGGCTGCCATCACTTCAAGAGCTGAATCAAGAATTTCACCGTAAGGTGCCTTATCAGGAATCACGAATTCGTAGACGCGTTCACCTTTTTCACCTTTGGTTATTTGCCAGTGAAATTTTGTCTGTTGTTCCATGAACACCCCTTCCAAAAAGATTAAAATAAGTACTACTCAAGCCACATGATATAAGCCGCCATGTGAGTCGCGAAACTCTTCCCAAAGTTTTTTCTTAACCTTGAGAAGAGTCTCACGAAGGAGTGGTAATGAACCTCTTATGTGCACCTAATAACTAGGCAGCGCAGGTAACCGTAGTCCATGTATTGAGAGCTGTTGCTATATACATACGCTCTGCAACGCCGCCTGCATCAGTACGGATATATAAATCTCCAATTTCCAAAGCAAGACCAGCAGCAGGAGCACCGGCACCCGTCATAATACGAACAGGGCCAGGCATCACGATGCCGTTAGTAGCTGTTCCAAGAACAAGGTCACCGTTAGTAATAGTGATATCACCAAGTGTGGCGGTAACCGTTGTACCTGCAGTAATCGAACCTAAAGTAGCTTCGATATCGCCAGCATCAGCAACAATATCACCAGCGGTAGCTACAATATCGCCGGCAGTAGCCGTAACACCACCAGCAGTGGCGATAAGACCTGTTCCACCAGTGACGGTACCTACGGTAGCCGCTATATTGCCCGCAGTAGCTGTAATGTCTCCAGCAGTAGCGACAATATTACCTACCGCAGCAGTGATATCGCCCGTAGAATCAATCGTCGTACCAGCAACAAGAGCACCAGCAGTTGCCGTAATATCTCCCGCAGTTGCCGTGATGTTACCAGCTGTGGCAACAATATTGCCAAATATCACGTTTACACTACCTGCAATGACATCAAGATCGCCTGCAGTGATCGTTTCTCCACCTGCCGTGATTGTTACGCCACCAGCAGTTGCCGTGAATCCTAGGGCACCAGTGATCATTTGTGTGGCATCCAAGGTTCCGGTAATAGCCACGTTACCCGTAATATTGGCACCACCAAGTACAACGGTTAAACCACCGGTTGTAGCGACAAGACCTGTACCAGCGGTAACCTGACCGGCTGCGGTATAGGCTGCAGCGGCAGCGGCTGCTGCGTACCAGGTATAAGCATTAGCGTTGATGGCGGTCATATAGAACGCGATACCGGTAGAGCGGTTGATCCAAATCTGGCCGAACTCACCCTTATCACGAATTGTAGGATTACGTCGGCTTACGATAGGTCTGGTAGCCAGGTTAACAAGTGCCTGGTTTAACCCATAGCCTACATCATTAGGCATTTTTGCTGTCATAGTTAGATTCCCCCCAAAAGAGATTAGTTATGTGTCCTAATGACGAGGGTGGACCTCTTTATTTGGATAACCGAAGAGGGTGAAAAGAACTTTACTCAAATGAGTAAATATGCTAGAGTAGGAAAGAGGTGAATATGAAGACAGATAAACAAGGTAATGCTATTAAGCGTCTCAATATTGATCTGACGCTTGAGGTGCACAACAAAGTAAAAACAGAGGCGATGTTCAGGAATGTATCGCTCAAGAAATATGTAACAGAGGCGATATTAGATCGCATTAAGCGTGATAAGAGATATCAGTAACTAGTGGGGGACCTGTGAACTTAAAAGAAAATAAAGAGATAGTTATTAAGCAGTCTGATCTTCTTGCACTATTGGGTGTTGGAATATTCGGCTATTTACTCAAAGAGCCGGAACTTTCTTTACTTGTATCCGGCTCTTTAATTTTATCGCACATTACTAATAAGAAAGAAGAAGTTAAGCAACCGCAGCCTTAAGGGGCGTTCCTTCAGCAAATTGCTGAGCCAGCTTATCCATATAAGGCGTACTCGCTTCTTCAACAAGTTGCTCAATATTAGCTGGCATTACGCCACCATTAGCCGCTACGATTCTATCTTTTATCTGCTTCTTATGACGCCAGCCGTCAGAGATAAGTTTCATATCACGAATGACTGCTTTCTTGCCATCATCCGTCTGGGCGAGTGTAGGAATAGAATCTAAAAAGATCGATACCTCTTGTTGCGTAACACGCGAACCGAAAATATCTTTCATATTCTGTAAGAAGTTCATGCTGAGTTTAGTAAACTCTTGGTCTTCTTTAGAACCAACAAATTTAGGGGCTACCGCTTCACCTACTGCACTACCAAGCTTTCCACCGCCGTAAGCGCCTGCACCTGCGCCTGCAAGTGTACCTATCCCTGGAACTGTTGAACCTAAAAATGCTCCACCAAGACCGCCTATTACGCTACCAATACCTGCACCGATCGTACCACCGGATGATTCAAGTTTTTTTCTAAAGTTATACATGGCAGAACCCGTAAGATTTCCCGATTCAATTAATTTCTCCATGCGGTTAAGTGTCCAATCAGCAACTTTGGCACCCTGACCGCCTTTCTTATCAAGAAGTTCAACATAAGGCTTAACTTCTTTATTAATGGCAGCCTGCTCTTTGCGAGCATCGTTGATAGCCTTTTGACGTTGTGTGGGCGTAAGACCAAAAGCCGTTTGAGCTTTAGCAACTTCTACGGGAGAAGGTTGGATTTTGGCGAGCACCTCAGTTGGTACCACGCGAGCAGGCTGGGAAGCTGCGGTCTTTTTTGCAACTGGTGCTTGAGCTTGTGGCGCTACAACAGATTTATTTATTTGAGGTGCTAAAGGAGATTCTGTTGTAGGTTGTGCAGCAACTTTCTGTGCTACCGCAACATCCATTGGATTGGCCATTAATTGTGCTAATTGTTGATATTGGGACTGTTCCTGCTGAACAGGATTTTGATTAAATTGTTCCAAGGGCTTAGTCATTGGTTGCTGCGGCTGCAATCCGCGTACTTGCTGTATAGCTGATGGTTGTTGAGCAGGTTGTATTGCTGGTATCGTGCCTAAAAAACGTCCCTGTTCTTTGGGATCCATCATGGAAAGTAATGACGCGTATTGAGGTTGCCTACCCGCTGATTCAAGGGCAGAAGCTATACGTGATCGCTGCGCCTCTAAGTTACGTTCAGCAAGCATCTGATTAAGCTTATTCTGCGTTACTGCCTGGAGTATGCTACTTACCCCAGATCCAAATCCTTGGCCTATAGCTGAGCCTAGTCCTGCGGCTCTACCAGGATCATTTATAATTTGTGGCATATTTTCTCCTAAATCATTCCAAATTTAGCCATTGCCGCTAATCCACCAGCTTGTCCAGCACCTTGGCTGAGACCAGGCAAAATTGAACCTAAAAATCCCTGAGAACTTGGTACGTACGCATTCTCAAACTGTGGCGTTAACCCCATCTGAAGCATTTGCATAAGGCGGCCTTGGCGTAGACCGGCTAATGAACCCTCAAGTCCCGCTCCTGCGCTACCTAGTGCTCCCGCGAACGCAGATGACCGCTGGCCTCCTCCAGATCCCATTGAGGTGAATCGTTCAGCGATAGAAGGAACGGTGGTCTGAGCGAATCCTTGTCGTGCCTGTTGTTCTAAGACTCCGGTATCGAGTCCGCCCATTCCCTGCATGAGCATTTGGTTGAGCGCCATTTGTTGTTGAGGCGTATAGTTTTGAAATTGCTCAGTACGTCCAGGAGAACCCAGGAAAAAGTCGCTAAGCCCGCTCATAAATCCGCCACGTTTTTGTGGCTGCATCTGTTGCTGCGGCATACCCCATAACTGTCGTTGGGGCTGTGCAGCTATCGGTGAGTTAGGTCCTAATTGCATTTCACCATACATCGTTTTCTCCTAAGCCTTTAAATATTCCAAAACTATATAGGTCGTTGTCCACGCGCTCCAGTCAGCGCCGGTAGTTATACCTACCGTTGTAGCATCAACATACAACGCAATATTGTCCGCAAGAACAGGTGTCGAATAAGGTAAGGGTATAGCACTAAAGTTAGAAGGAGTTGCCGTTGCCTGCATCGTAGCCGTTCCATAGATGCGGGTAAATATGAACCCCCGTTTAATATCAATACCATGAGCTATCGTCTTAGTTGCTGTATTGGGTAATGCACCAAAGTTAATAACCTTATTAAATACCTGGCGTCCTTCAGGACGAGAAGTTGTTGTATTTGAGGTAGCTTGGCTCGCAAAAAAAGATTGTCCTTTTACCGTCTCTTGGACGTCGTAAAAAGACGACTCTTTATTATTAAGCGTTAACGTCATGGTATTAAGGTTCTGGTACATACGAACTAAGAGTTCTTTAAACTCTGGCTTAGTGACGTCGATGTTCCTGATAGCCGAGACATCCCAGACCTGCGTTGTTGGTATAAAGTTACCTGCGCTACTTGCCATCGTTATGCCAATCTACCAACTGGTTGCGTGTATAACACCATGCCTTCAAGCTGAAAATCAGATGTAGCGACGTTTTTATCATGCATTTGACCATCAGATAACGTTAGATGCAGTTGAATGCCGCTTCCTTCAGTCTGGAAGTAGACAGGGTGCCATAACTGATCTTGATATATTTCTATAGTCCCCGGATACGGATACATCTCGAGAATATTAGTACCCAAAATAGCCCCTGAAGCAGCTGCTTGGGATATCATGTAAAGGTTAGAAGATGATGGTGCATAATCAGCAACTATCGCACCGCTATCGGTACTTTCTACGCAGAAATCTACCTTAGCTAGGTAAACATTCTTACCTTGTTTGTTATAAGGATTAAGTTGCTTAGTAAGTATGTCGATACGCGACACACGTATTGCTTTACCACCACCCACATAGGGACCTTCCATTGGACCAAGGTCTAGAGTTGTCACCGTATTAGCATCAACTATAGTCACCGGTACAGGATGTCCATTAAGTATTAATGACTGAACAGCAACTCCGCCAACATTCACGCCCGCAGCTTCCAGCATTATATAGTCGCCATCTTGAAGCGTGTGATTAACAAGCGTGAGTGTTGAAAGATCGCCAACCTGGATAATGTTAGTCAGACGAATAGAAGAGGCATTTTCCGATCTATCAGGGTCAAGTTGAAGAATAGCGCCCCCTGGAGTACCAGCAATAATTTGTCGACTACCTGCCTGAACGATACCGCTCACCCAGGTATAATCTATTGAACCCCATTCCTCACCAATCTCCATCCAAATACGATCTGAAGTTGTCTCGAAATAGCCAAAGCAGGTAAAGGTATCGTCATTGAACGCCCAGGTATCGTTTGAATAGTTATAGAGCATGACTTTATTAGGATAAGTGTTAGATGATTCCATCGCAGAAGTATCAGGGAACGTCCAGTAAACACATTCAGTAGCATAATCGCGTATGCCATGAACCCGTTTAACACCTTCGTTATCACGCCGAAGATCATATATCTTAAGCGGTATTTTATTATCTATACGCTCAACGTTAGCACCGTTACAGGCATGGACACCGTTGATGCCTATGCCGAGTACCATTTTATCGAAGGGAATCAGGGAAAACGTTGATACTGCCCCTAATTCTGTATTAAGTTTCTGCCATACAAACGGTTGTACTTGGTTACCCGTATAGGCAAGTTCCCAGGTACTGTTTTCGAAGTAGACAATAAGACGGTCTTTGATGAATTCAGCACCGATGATCTCTTCGTCAGTTGTAGCATCGATCCAACCAGCACCATCCCAACCAGGTTGATTATTTTCCAGCCAAGGGCTTGAACCCGTCGGATAGAAATAAACGTTGCCCGCTGGGGCACCCGTAAAGTTAAAAGCACCCGTTGCTACATCAAAGGTATAAACAATACCACCACCGGTTGGTCCTGTTGTGGTCATGGTCTGAACACCAGGAGTAGGGTTTACGACAGTGTATACGTAGTTACCAATAGAGAAAAAGACGCCAGTTTGCCATGGTAATCCATAAGAAGGGGCACCTACGTTACCTGCTAATACGCCTGCAACGGTAGGTCCAAGATTTGTCGGCGCAGCTGGGAAGGGTACACCGTTATGAGAATATCGACAGCGTTGAGCATAGTGATAATTAAAGTTATTAGCTTCGTTAGATTCAACGGTATTAAGGAGAAGAAGGCGATCCTTGAAAGGCAATATTATCCGGGCTGTTTGAACGACATTTCCCGTACCAGCTGTTTTGAATTTTGGTTTAAATGCAGCCCACGTTGTCCCATCATAAGAATAAATAGGATCATCGTTAGCTCCAGGAGCCGCGTTAATGGTAGCGTTATAGTTAGATACAAAGAGTCTTATTTCGGATGTATTAGCGCCTGTCCAGTTAGTCGACCAAAAGAACTGCGAATTGTTTCCATGCCATATCTGAGCTGCGTTTGGCGAAAGCCATTGATTAGCGAATGAAAACTTATAAACGAATTGTGTATCAAACGCGTAGGCATCATGATCAATTATGGCCTCCTGCTCATAAAGCGTAAGGCCCATAATGGGCTCTGCAGGATAAAAGAAAATATGCTTAAGCGGCTCAGCGTTCGTAAAGGTGTATTCACCCGTTGTTGTATTAAAAGTTGCTGTTGAACCAACTTTTGTTGAAATCATGGCTGCAGGAGCACCTATTTGAACAACATTATAGCCATAAGCTCCTATGGAAAAATGCTGTCCAACTTTAAAAAGACTTCCGGGAACTTTATTAGGTAAGACAGCCGTAGCATTACCCGCTGCATCGGTTATACCTACACCTGCACCAAGATAGGCAAGATCAATAGCCGGTTGGGAACGTGAATATTTATCATATATCGCTGCCCCTGATCCGGTATACACCGATCCAAAACGTTTACGTACTCTCCCCCTATAAATATAAGCGTTTTCGAGGTTAGCGAACGCGTCATCAGGGATTAACCACGGTTTTTCAGCGGTCTCTAGACCGGAGTTAATAGGGGCAATTAAGAACCGATCGTAAGCCATATTAGTATCCTATGGCGATATAATAAAATGCCGGCGTACCAGCGTTGCCATTTCTTGTGTAAGCACGTGTATCAAAACCTACGGCATTAAGAGTTCCTGCTACTACCTCTATAAAGTGCATGTTGGCAGCAGCATCATTAATCGTAACGTTTACCGAAAAAGCAGCGGTTGAAAAACCACCTCCGGGAAACACTACGGGTGTATGCGCTACGCCGGTACCCCACATGATTTGTATTCCTGAAGGTAACCATGTCCATCCTGTTGCTGCATTTAAGGACTCAGTAAAGGGGACCTGTTTTGCTGTTTTATTAACAAAAAGTTCTGGAACACCTGACGTAGGGCCGTTGGCAGAATAGATACCAACTTCTGCGGCTCCGGCAGCTGCAGGTGCGGCAGCCGTTGGAAACGTTGCCGTCTTATGCTTACCCTGGTTAGCTGCATTGAGCGCGACGTGATCTACTTGTGTATAGGTATCAATCGCTTGAAAGTTCTGTAATATCTGCGGTTGCGATGTTGAAAGTTTATCTGCTGGTTGTGGAATATTTGCATTATATGCCATCTTTTCTCCTTAAACGTTGATACCACCAAAGCCATACAGACCTGAACCAACATCAACCTGTTCGGTATAGATGGTCGCCGTACGTTCATTGGACATATTGTTAATCGTTCGTGCACGGACCAATGACGCCTGGTGCTTAAATTCGGGCATGATCATCTCGATGGATTCCATATCCATACGGCCCTCAAATACCTTCTTAGCTGCACCGTAGGCTATGTACTGCCACCATTCACTGATATCAGGAACTTGTCCGGCTACGAGCAACTCTGTTGGTCGTACGTAGCATTCCAGATCAACGCGATAGGGCTGATCGGGGACGGGACGTACTTTAAATTCATCATTAAAGTAAAGAATGGCTTGAGGGCGAGCGGCAACGTAAGGCACTGCTTGGCAATTAATAGCAGCATCAGCAAGAGGGGCTACCAAAAAGGTAATATTATAAGCACCCGTAACGTAGTTAACGGTGCCAACAACCACACCCGTTGAAGCATCTTTTATATTACCGACTGACGATCCTGCAACAGGGACATCAATAAGTGAAAGGCCATTGTTATTAATATCTATAGAGTCGAAAAGAACGTTGCCACGAAGTATAGGTAACGAGAACCCATACGTAGAAAGCGTACCGGTAAAGTTGGTCGTTACACCATCGCCCGTAGCTATCTGACGCATCGCATTAACGGCGGGATAGATGCCATAAAACTGCTCACGAGATTCAGTAAAGAGTGTGGGGTATCCGGCTATATAGACCGGTTTATAGATAGCGACAACGCTATTCTTAAAGTTCCACATAGGATCAGTAAGCGGTAGCGACACTGTTGAATACGTATCTATATAAGGACTCGTATAAAACGAAAACACCCTTCTCAGGGAGAAGAGCTTAAGTTCCTCAGGAAAGTCATAAAGAATAAAGGTATTTACGTACTTATCGATATCAGCATCTGATATCTGGGCTGATGATGGACTTCGTGTTAGCCTTCGTACCAGTGTTCTTATCTCGGTAAGCGTCGATAGTGTCGCATCTGACATAGTATCCCCCCAAAATGTCTGTACTCAGGGATGGTTCCCTTACATCCCTGAGCTTATTTTCTTAGTCGACAGAGCTGAGAGCCGTCTCGAGCTCATCAGCCTGTTCCTGGTTATTAACGACAATAACCACTGGTGGCGTATCGTTATCCATAATGAACTCGTTATCTTGGCCCTCTTGTGGTGTCGTTATCACAAGGTTTAAGGCGATGACAATAGGTACAATGGTCATTTGAGCACCTTGTCGTTTTCAATGTGTTCAACCGTAATAATTTGCTTATCGTCGATTGCTAGGTCTTCAACATCAACGAACTCGAGCGACTGGAAGCCGAAGCGGCGGACTTTTTGGCCGATCTTCATCTGCGCTTTGCCATCCTCGTCTTTAATGTACTCATGGACCGGATACCAACCGTTCTTATTAAGGTGACGAGCTACGCCAAGTGGCAGGGTATACATCTTCCCATCCCACAGGTCATAGCGTTCTACTTGGTCACCTTTATAAAACTTGAATACAAAGCTCATATAACCACCGGGTACTTCATAAAAACGGAAAATACCCTTAACCATTTCACGGTCTTTATCGCGCATATAATTTGCGTTGCGCTTAATGTTTTCTTTTGGTTTCTCTAAATTTGCCATTACACACCCCCTAAGGTTTATGAGGGGGCTTTTATACCCCCTCATGATTTAGTTCGTTACAAAGGAACTACGTTATGAGCAAATGATTTACCAGCAATCCATCTGATAACGTCGTTGGCTGTTCCGCCGGCTGATCCAAGAGCAATAGCCGCAGTCACGTTATCCGTGCCAAGGCGAATACCAAGGAAGCCTGTGTTAACCGTAGCGTCATCAAGAATGTTGGTACCAAGTGTCAGTGCAGCACCAGTGTTTTCACCAACAGGTACGACATATGCATACGTAAATGGAGCGGCTGCTGCCAATGGGAATGCAAATGCAGTAAATGCTGTTGAATCAATATCGACTGTTAACGTGTTGTTTCCGGTTGTACCGATAACGTTACGCGCTACAACCGTACCGGTGAGTCCGTTCATTTGTGTCATGCCGAAAGCAGCAGGAACAATGAAACGAACTTGTTCACCCACATGGAAGTCATGGGTTACTGATGTACGAATAACTGCTTGAGCAGCATTGGTAATACCGGTAATCCAACGACGACGTGGATAGTACAGTGGGTTGTAGTTAACGATACGATAGAAACCAGCGCCACCAGCAAGAGGCTGAGGCATATGAGCAAGAGCCATGCTGGTATTAGCAACGACTGCGCCAACACTAAAGTCCATAGAACTCATCTGTTGACCTGTTGCCAAGCTATACAGACGAATAATGGTGCTATTAGCAATAACGTTAGCGGTATTAGCTGTTAATGCCAATGGAGGGTTAGCAGCCGTGACGTTAGTAACTGCGATGGCAGGACCGAGTGTTTGATCGCTTGAGTCCAGCAAGCTAATACCTCTATATACCGCACCGTTGTAACCAGTGGCGCAGGTAGAAAGAGATACTGCCTGTGTGGCTGCTGCGTGGTAACTGGTAATGGCATCGTCTTGAGCCATACCACGTTGCCAGTAGAAGTCCAAACCAGCCCATTGTGTAGCGGCAGCGATATTGGTCAAGTTATATACTTTGACCCAATCGACGTCGTTACGAAGAGGAAGAATGACATCGTTACCCGTGGCAACGAAAGTACCTTGCTGAATTATTGTGTTATCTGACATGAGTTAGCTCCTTCCGTTAAGCGAGGGTTGCGCGAAGGTTGAGTACCCACAGATCGTTGGTGATACGTGGGACTTCCGCGAACTTATAACCAACGCTTGCATTCAGAGCTAATGGTCCATCGTATATTGGTGGACGATAGATGAATTGCGCTGAATAGCCGTCCTGTTCAATACATGCATAGGCTTCCATACCAACACAGAAGATGTTGTAAACGTTAGCACCAAGCATTGAACCAACAGGTGTTACTGAACCGATGGACGATACCAAGAAACGAAGGTTTCCAATGGAACCCCATTCTGAACGAAGACCGCCTGTTTGAGGGTAGTTATTCTTATGAATAAACCCTTGGACCGCATCAAGGTTACCGGTAAGGTTGCTCGAGCAGAGTGCAAAGTATGCATCACGAACTGGTGCTGTACCGAACTTGTCCTGACCTTCAATGTTATCCAGAACGGTATACGCATTGTTGTTGAGAAGTGTTCTTACGACTTCATCAACGTCAGCACGAGTAATTTCTGTTGGCGTGTCACCGTTAACACCAGCGACGCAGTTAATAATGGATGCTGTTGAAGCCAGCATGTCACGTGTTAACTGATCTTCTGTTTGACGAAGTGATACACCAAGACGAGCAGCGCATTCGTTCAAGACGGGATCTTGAGATTGTAGTGTACAAACTGTTACTTTTATGACCCCTTCGGGCGGGTAAACCTCTTCGGATTCACCTCTCTACCTTATCGTGTAGAGTTCAGACTATCGCATCCTCTTTTGAGGTCTTCTCGCTTAGTCGTTCAGGCTGATCAGGTATGGGCATCCAAAAAGAATTAGGGGATATTACGAGTGGACAATTACAGTCATCATATGTCCATTCGCAACCTGGATTATTGCAATAATAAGATTGAGAAAAAAGCATCCCGTTTTTATTGAAAAAAGCTGCTACAGTAACATTTTCATCACAAAAAAGTATCTCAGTTGCTTTTTCTGGATATCTTTTTGAAAATTTTATCCATTCCATAATCTTGTCCCTTGTCACCGGTTAGTTAAATACCACTTCGGCTTCCAAGTCTATCAGAGAAGATTTAAAGCAGGCTATTTCGCCTACATATCTCAAGAAATTTCAAAGACCTATTCTTCTTAACCTGCTCGTTTATCTGTACGTATGTCAGGCCAGATAAACTGCTACGGCACATTTACCGTAGAAACTGATTGTGGCATCAATATCCACTGCGGTAAGTGGTTGGGATGGGGGTGTAACACCCGTGTTTCCCAATGGAACCATAGCGGTGGCTAAAGGGTTGTAACGACGCATACGCAATGTACGACCGCCGTTTTTAGGCATGGTCTTAAGCATTGCAGGAATCTTGTGGATCATATTGGGTACCGGCACCGAAAGCAGCTTATAGCTAAAGCTTTGCTGCACTGGAGCAGGTAAAGTTGTCGTAGTAGTTATAGGCATTGTGATTGCCCCCCTATAACAATTACACAAATACCTAAGGTGACGAGGCTTAGTGAAATTTAACGTCGTGGAGCGTGCGAATTCTCCGTAACGCGAGAGGTGGCAGGGCTCTCAAATATGCCAAGAGGTGCGCGACTACCTCGTAACGCGGGTCGAGCGACTTCCCTTAACGCTCATCACGACTATAGGGGCATAAATTCTTCAAGAACAACAAAGTGCAAGAAAGTAAGCAATAAAAAAAGCGGTGGTAAAAAGGAGAAAAAACCACCGCTCGCGAAAGGAAGCACAAGGTCCGTTAATGGTAGATCTTTAGTCGAAAAGTTTATGGTACATCTGCACCGCCCACTCATAAATAGCTTTTAAATGTTGATAGGCATCATTGAGCCATTCACGCGCTTTTTCTAAAAGTGGTTGTAAAAGCAAGAGAAGCTCCTTAAGTATTGTAGTCCACTGATTAATATCTTCGGCCATCTCTTCACCAGCTTGAAGTGCCTTCATCATAAGATCAGCACCCTTAACTTGGTGAGCCGCAAGTTCCTTAAGTATGGCAAATGCAGCCTCTTTAAGCGAAAGTTCAAGATCGTTTTTCGATATTACTCCTGTAGCCATAATATCCCCCCCAAAAAATAATTTACTCACCCTAACTCGTAAAATTACTCGATAACAACCTTTACTTTAAAATCCCCTGAGCTTTGCAAGATGATGCAGGTGCTGCTCAACAGTGGCATCAAGGGTTAAGAGCGCCCATAAAACCATAATAATGGCCATTAAAAAACCACCAAGAACAATGGTAAGAAGAAAGTTTTTTATCATCTGCCAAGATTCATTATCCACTACATCCCTAACGGTTCTTACGAGCCTCTTCCATTTCCTTAATCAGCTGTAGCCTTAACTCAGGCGTCAGGCCATTAGCAAAAGCATTAGCCCGAGACAACGGACTATCGCCCTGCTGAGGTGACATCGACGCCAACGGTTTAGGCTTAGCCGCATTACGTTGGGCAAGTTCACGCTCAGCTGAAAACGTATCCTCAGTATAAAGCCCATTACCCTTAATAAGTTTATATACCGAGACCGCTTTAGCCTTAAAAGAGGTCGAAGAACGTAGCGTTTCAAATAAATCGGGGTCCTTCTCGCGCAAGGCCTCAATATTCTCCTGAGTTACAACTTTATCGTAATCTGGATACTGCGCCTTAATCATCGCCTCTTCGGTCATCTCAGTTGAAATTTGTTTGTGTTTTTTAAGCTCTTCTTTAACCGCTTTAAATTCGCGAATAATAGCCTTAACATCCTTAGCTTCGACGAGTTCATCGTCGGCTTTGGAGAACTCGAAGTCTTGCTCTTGCTTTGGTTGTGCTTGTTGAGCTTGCGCGAGGCGAAGTGCCTCATCGCGTTCGCGTTCGAGGCGTTTAGTTTTTTCAACTAACGCTCTAAAATTCCGGTCAGCCTGTGTTTCGGCTGGCGGTGTAACTGGTTGTTGTGCTGGCGCTTCGGGCGCCGGTTGAGTTTCAGGTGATGGATTTTCAGCAGAAACTTCACCTACTACTTGAGCTTTCTCTTCTTCTAACATGATCCCACCCCTAGGAAATTAGTTCAGACGAATCGTCCTTCTCACCATTAAATTTTTTCGACAACTTATAGAGGTCGCCATTGGCGAACTTGACCACCAACTGAAGAAGTCCTAATTCTTCGTTAGCTACCTCGTTGTGATGTTCCAATAAATACAAACAGGTCCATTTAGATGGGACTACCCATATAAATTCAATATCGTCGTGCTTCGCGTTATAGCGATAGACGGCTTGATCGTAGTCCGGTGTCGGGCAGGTCGCCCGTGCAAAGAAATAGTTACGTAAAACATTAGGCATTAGTTTTTCTTTTTTCGTCAGAACAACGATAAAGAAATCTTCGGCATAGAAATGCCGGGCCTGGTTATAACACTCGATAAGTTCTTTAAGGTAATTTTCGGTCATTACCTTTTGAAGTTCGATTGGGCTTCTGGTATCAGGCGTCTTCCCTAAAAGATCCTGAGAGATCTTCCCAACCGTGTCCCTAGTTTTTTTCATTACCCCCTCAACCCTCCTGTTTTATTCTGGCACCTCGATCTTACGCTCGATAGCATTCATAATCGTTGTCCCATAAAGCTGATAAAGATATGAGAGCGCTTCTATCTGTGACATGTCCTTAATCCGTGCGATAAATGAAACGATGTCACCATTCTCATGACAGTCAAAGCAGTAATAAAGATTATGCTTACTCGAGACGGTGAAATTACTTTTATGGCAGAGCGGGCAGCTACCTTTAAAGTAACCCTTATCGGATTCTTTAAGGTCAGTGACAACCGACTCAACTATCCATTCAAGTGGTATGTATTTCTTAAGCTGCTCACTTAATGTTGAAAGTGCCTTTTCAGGCAAGCCCATATGTGCGGGATTTATGCTTATTTCTGACATGGCTTATTCCCTACTTTTGGCGCTTCTGGCTTAACTTTTTCCATTACCAACTCCTCTATAAAGTCCCCCAGATCACCCGTACAGTTGGTGTCTGGGGGTTGTTACGACGAGGTATTTTTATCGTATCCGTGAAGTTTCTTCGTAGGCAATACGTTTTTCAGTTTCTGTTTTAGGTTCCTGAGAACCCTTCTTTTTCGTCTTGCCCTGGATACGATCAACAATGCGTTGAAGCTTTTTAGATGTACGTGGCATTACTGGCATTAGTACTTCCCTGCATCACCTGACGTTTTATGTTTGCTGCTATCAGCTTTAATCTGCTTATCAATGCCCTTCATTGTGTCATCAAGGTTTTCAGGCATAGATGATCCAACTTTAGGGTAATCTTTCATAATGACTTCTTGAGGCATATTGGCATGACCACGAGCAGATCCCATCATTGCAGCATCAGATGCCTCTTGGCGTCTGCGCTCATCAATACCCTCATAACTACCGTAAAACTTCTTTGCCATATTGGCTCCTTCCTGTCCGCCGTAGCTAACCTCAGCGTAGGCGGATGAGTAGAAACGGCCCACCTTCCAGCGAACCGGGTTAACCCCCTAACTACCCCCCACAGACCACCTGTGGATGAGCGGGAACTATTTTCTTTTCTTGCTCGTACGCCCCAGATCTATTGCACGATCTATCTCTTTACGGTGGCGCCCTTCGTGTATCTTATTTTCTTTTTCATACGCCTTATCATGACGTCGTTCTTCTTTCTCATACTTCTGTTTAAATTTCTTAATCTTTTTCATGATCTTCCTATAAATAAACAGCATTACATTCATGCGTTACTTCTTCTAACGACGAAGTGGATCTGGTTTGCACGAGGTCCATAGGATCAATGGTTGCTTGAAGCTCAGCCGGAACGACTTCCGGTGTTCTGCCACAGTTGTTCAATAAAAAAAGAGCAAAAAGAGCGAGCAGAAAGTAAATTCTCATGCTGATGCCTTTACCGATTTGAGTGGAGTACGCTTAGGTTTAGGTGCTGCTTTTGGCTGAGATAAAGGAGCGGTTTGTGGTGGATTGTCCGCCTGTTTTACCAGATTCACTAAGGACAAAAGCTTCTCTATGTGTGCTATATCCATACCCTCAATCTCTTTTAACGCTTTAATAAGGTTGAGCGTGCCTTCATCTTTGTCTTTTTCAGCCTGCGCAACACGTTCGTCAGCAAGCGCTTGGTTCTCTTTTACCCTACTTAAGCGTTCGATACCTAATCCTTGATCTGCCATTGCACGAGATTGGGCAAGTTCAGCACGAGCTGCCGACTCTTTAATCTCAGCTTCAAGTTGAGCCTGTTGGGCCTGTTCTTGGGCTTGGCGAGCGGCTTTAATTGAGTCGAGTAGTTTGTTTTTATCTTGAACTGTACAGCTCTCCAATAAGACATCATCAGGAATAGGAATGCCTACTTCTTTAAGCTGAAGCAATTGCGTGAACTGCATCTGACGTTGCGTCGTTGTGTTAAGACCTTCTTCAACAGCCGCATCGTATTTACCAAAAGCCTTGTTATAGAACTGAGAGGTAGGCTCTTCTTCGATGATGCGCTTGATCTTACCTGGCATAAAGTTAGCCTGGATGACCTCCATCATGATGCTACCTAATAGCTTTTGAGAGCGGTCAAGTTGATCAAAAAGCCCCTGAAGGGTGGTAAGACCAGCACCTTGTCGAAGCATAGATAGGATGCCCGCTTTGTC
>Ga0172380_10004213_pt1 | contig 18726 bp, 23 predicted proteins | sample Leawe162metaG_FD_119747 | JGI IMG/M metagenome (GOLD analysis project Ga0172380, IMG submission 119747) | Leachate microbial communities from a municipal landfill in Southern Ontario, Canada - Leachate well 162 metaG | ecosystem: Engineered > Solid waste > Landfill > Unclassified | place... | reverse complement strand
GTTTCATCATGAAACCAACATTTTACTTTATAGCTATTCCCAGCTTCTTTATAAGGAATCCCTATATCATTTAATATGTCTGATACTTTTATCATGCTTCTACAGCAAAATCTTCATCTTCAGATATAAACTTAGTGGCATTAAGTTCATTTTGATAACTTTCTTCTATTGCACTAAAACGAGTAGTATGAGGATCAAATAAAAAGTTTAAAACACAGTTTACTTCTCCCATTCGTTGTTTTAAAATAATTATTTCTCCTAAGTTTCTATCAGGATCTTCATGAATAAGATTTTCTCCATTTGAAGAAGATTGATGAGTATATTGCTCCTTTAATGCCACTTCTAAATCAAAAAAAGGTCTGTGTATACCAATAACTAAATCTGCTACTTCGGCTAAAGCAGAAGTATTTTTAAGGTCAGAAAGAGTTGGTCGTTTAAATTTTCTATTCATCACAGAACGTAAAATTTGAGCTACTAAACAAATATGCACACCCAATTCCCTAGCCATAATTTGTACAGTATTTAATCTATTTTCATAATCACGGGCAAAATTATCAGAGTTTTGAAAATCTCTTATTTTACCAAATAAATCAAAATATACTACAATATATTGTTCTTGTAATCTATCTTGAAGAATCATTATTTGCTCACGGGCTTCATTTAAAGATACTGCGGGTTTATCACTAAGATAAATATTCCTATTACGAATTAAACGCTCAATCTCAAACTCATAAGTTCGTTTTTCTACAGGTGTAAAATTATTCCACTCAGAAGTAATTTGTTTTAAAGGCAAATAAGTATTAAAAGACAATAATTTTTGAGCCAAAGACATATTATTCATTTCTAATGCAAACATAGCAGTAAAAATTCCTAAATGAGATAGGTTATTCATTTGAGATAATGCAAAACTTGACTTTCCCATAGATTGATATGCAGCTAAAACAGATATTTGTTGATCAAATAAACCCTGTGTTAATTTTTTATCAAGAATATTAAAACCACTAAGTCGTTTACTTATACCTTTATTTCTCATTTCAATATAATCCTGCATTACTTCTTCCATAGATTTAAAATTACAATAAGTTGCTGATTTACCAGTATCAACAATTTCTTTTAAAGAATTAATACGTAATTCTATATCTCGTAGCTCACATTTTGGGTCCATTAATGACCTATATAATGAATTAAAAATTCTATCAACTAATAAAGATCTAATAGAATCTGTTTTTAATTTTTGTATATGAACTTCAAAGTTATTTTGAGGAACAACACTAAAATTACTAATAATATCTTCTATAAATTTAAAATCAGGAATTTTACGAACAGGGCATCTTTTTGCTTGCAAAAGAATCATATCCGTGTTCATATCAAGTTTTTGATCATGGATATTTTTTATAGCAAAAGCTATTGTTTTAAATTCATCCAAACGAAATTCTCTATAATCAATTTTTCTAGAAAATAGTTCTCTATTATTTAAATCTTTTATTGCATTAGATATTAATAAAGCTTCGTTATCATTATCAATACTTAATTCCCCAATTTGTGCTAAAGGATTTGGCATACACTACCCCTATTAAATTTTATTCCACACAATATTTCCAAATAAATCCACCAACACTTCTCCTCTCTCCTTTACAACAGTAAGTAATTCCCCCAACACCCACTTTTTTTTCAGCTTCTAAAATAGACTCGTACTTTTTTATAAAATTTCCTTGAAGATCATATTGTAGAACAGATTTTCTTCTATATTTGCTAATACTACATTTTCTGCACCATTTTCTATTAAATTTTATATTAAAAGGTGTAGCCCAGAATTCGTGGTTTTTATCACATTTATATAATAATTTAGTTGACCAACCAAGCCATTCATTTGACAAGCATACTCCATTTTTAGATTGAGCTATTATTTTTTGTTCATTTAATCTACTAATATCATTGGGGTTATATACTTTTGAAGTATCAATAATAATATCATTAAAATCTAAAGGAAGTATAATACCTAAATTTATTGATTGATTTTTTATTTCATCTTTAATATCATTTATTTTAGTAAATAAAGGAATTTCTGGAATTATAAAAAGCTTTATATTATTTTTTATACACAAATCTTTTTTTATATTGTCTCTTTTTTGTATATTCTTAAATATTCTTTTATTTTTGCTAAAAATAGATCCTATTTTATAATGCTGTCTTCCTTGATGCTCAAAGGCAATCCCCAATTCTTCATTGTATCCATCTAATTGAAGACCCCCTAACCATTTTGGAAAACATGAAGGAAAAGATTTTTTGAATATTTGCTCAAAATATTCTCGACATATACGTTCCCCCAATCCTTGAGAACATTTAGGACATCCTAACCTACGAGAAATACTATTAAGTGCAATAAATCCTTCCCATCCACAAATATTACATTTCACCTTAAATAAAGTTGTATTATTAATATAATGAGTATCTAAAAATTCCAAATTTATGGATTTACAACGTTCTTTTACTTTACCTAAAGTAAGTCTACACCTAACCTTCGTTCTTTCTATAGAACATTGTCGGCACCCTTTTCCATCTAAATGAGATTGGGGTTCTTGAGAAAATAATCCATGTTTAGGACACTTTATTAAAACTTTTGTTTTACTATTTATATACACAACCCTCTCATAATTATAAAAATTATTGTGTATTTTATTAGCATCAATAATAAATTGTTGAGTTGTCTTTCTTGCCATATATTTTTTTAATTTAAAATTAATACAACAATTTTAAAAACCATAATAATAATCTATACTAGATCACCCTTTTCTAATAAAGTAGTCAAAGAACCATGTAGTTCAATTTGTGATAAAGAACGTTGTAATATTAGTTTACATTGTTCATATTCTGAAGAAATTTGATTTACTGGAACATTAGAAGTCATTATAAAATGTTTACCATCATTTAATGCAGTATTAATAAATTGGTATAAATGAACCTGAGTATATTTTCCTTTTGCTATAGTTCTAGTGTCATCGAATGCATCATCAATAATATAAACATTAAATTTTGCTAGTTCATCAAAATAAGTATTTTTACCGTCAAATTGAACAAAAGCATCTATTAGTTGTTGCATTTCAATATAACGAACTTTGTAACCTATTTTAAGAAGTTCAATGCCTAAAATAACCGCAAGTGTTGTATGACCACTATTTTCTTCATTTCCATACAACAAAATAACTTGTTTCTTTTCTAAAAATTCTTTTGGATTATTAATAAAAGATTTAAGAATATTAATTCTTGGCTCATTAAAAGCTTTAACTGTTGGGGAAAAATTATTAGCAAGTTTTAAATAATCATCAAAAGTGTACCCACGCAAACTTTTTCTTATATTTGCATGAGTAAGCCGTGATTCCATAATCATTTCTGCATCTTTTTTCCTACGACATTCACAGGGAACCCAAATTTCTTCTCCATCCACTACTTTTCTAATAAATGTAGAATCATTGCAAATTGTACATTTTGGCATAACAGTAATCCTTTTTTGTTTTTTACTTTTTTATCAACAAAATTCTTTTTTATGTTCTACAAAAGACTCCCATTGTAAAACATAATATCCCTTTTCACCAAAGGAAACACATAATAATAAAATTCCAGAATCAGGAGATAAATAAAGTTCTCTAAGAAAATCTAATTTTAACATCATACTTTTTTTATCTGTATCTAACAATAATATGTGCCTGTGTGTCAAATCTTTTTCAGCAACATGAGAACAATCACATTCTCTCAAAACAGCATAATTTATATTCCAAGGCATAAAACCAAACCTGAGTACAGGTATTTTGCCAATCTTTTTTGCCTGTGACTCAAGCTTAGTTAAAATTGGAAGGGCTAGTCTATATGACTTATCATTAACAAATTTATCCTCATATAAGATATCATCGTCATCAGAAAAATCAGCTTTTCGAAACCATGTATTTCCTGATCCCACATGGGATCTACCTTTCACATCTTTAGCCGCCGATTGTTCTCTTCTTTTTGATACCTTTTTATTGTTCATCTACTTTAATAACCTCTTTTATTCTATCACATAGTTTATCATATGCAATAGCAGTTGTTTTTAAACCAAAATTCATTCTACTATCATTTTTATATGAAGCAATTATTTTTAATTCATGAAATACTTCCTTCAAAAGAGATTCTATTTCTCTTGTTCTATTGCAACCACAAAAACTTGAATCGCATTCAACTTTAAACCAATCACAAATCATTTTTTAGAACCTCGCTCTTATTTTTGAATAAACTCTTCCCATAAATTCTGGATTAGCCCTAAAAAACTCAAATAAAGCATCTTTTCCATGAAAGTCTTGACCAAGTGTTTTATAGTGTGCTCCTGCTTTTTCTATTATATTATAGGTGGTTCCCAAAGTGAAAAGTTCTTTTACATGATCTATTTCACCAATAGAAAACTTATCTCCTTTTCTAAAATAATAATCATATGTATATAAATCCCCCGGAGCAGCCAATTTATTTTTTTCTGCCCTAATGCGTATTTCTTGCCCATAGAATACATCTTTATCATTACCACTAGTTTTAGCTTTTTCTCCTTCACTGGTTAAAAACTGTTCCCTTTTTAACTCTAAAGCAAGACTGGTATGATGTTTAAGTGCATTCCCACCACTATATGAATCCTGTGCATGAAATGACCCCAAATTAGATCTCATTTGACTTGTAATAAAAACAGCAGGTCTATATGCTTCTGATTCATCTTCAAGATCTTTTGCTGCAAAAGCACTACAAATATGACGAAGCAAAAGAGCGTTTTGCTTGGCCTCCTTTCCCATTGTATCTTCGTCTGCTTCCTTAGCTTTTACATATTTCGGAATTGCAGCTTGGATTGAATCCCAAATAATACCATCAGCCCCCTTATCTTTTATCATATCTCTTGTGATTTCAATTCCCTCCTCTGTGTCTTCTGGGTCGGCCACCAACAATCTATCAATAAGAACACCACAATCAACCAAATAATCAGTAACAGGTTTTTGTAATACCTCATTTTCTGAAATTTCTATATTTTCTATTTGTTTTTCTATCTTTTCTATTCCAGCTTTTTCAGCATCATTTAAATTTTCCAATTTTGTTAAACGATCACGTTCTCTAACTAAATTAAAATATTCTTCTTCGTCAATTTCTTGTTTGGTCTCTTTAAGAAAATAATCACGTATTACAACAACTCTTGGATCAGTAATCTCCAATGACTTTTCATAATCTTCAATTAAAAATATTTTTCCAACAGACTCCCTACAATTACACTTAGGTATTTGTAACACATGCCTCAAAAAAATTGCATGTCTCTCATCACTATCCCAAAACTCAGGAAGAATTTTATGGCAATGCCTACATATCCTTTGATTGTATGCAATCATTTGATTTAACTCAGCATTCTTTCCACTACTTTTTTGCCCAAAGAGTAAATGAATACGACGATATGCATATCCTCCCCCGGTTAAATCATCAACAGTTAAACTCCCACTAAAAAATCTTTTTAACTTGAAAGAAACAGCCCTATCCAAGGTTGTTATTTTTGTAGTTTTTGCTTTTTTATTAATCTCTTTTGCAATATCTGGCAATTCATTGTTCTTCATTATGTTTCTCCTATTTTTTATTTTTCCCATCTGTCTAATATTTGCACATCTGAAACCAAAGGAACTGTAATTCTAGGAATATCTTTGGTTTGGAATTCCATAATTTTAATGGATATTTCTTCAACTTCTTCAGGAACAGCATCAATTAATATACTATCATGAACAGCCGCCACAAGCATAGATTTTTTATTTGTATCGTCTATCCATTTCTGTGCTCTTATTAAAGCTATATTATTAATATCTCCTGCCGAAGACTGTACAACTGTATTTATTGCCCTTCTTTCAGCCGCAGATTGTATCTTCTTATCAGAAGAATGAATCATTGGCAACCAACGTCTTCTCCCATATAAAGTTTCTATATAACCATTGCGTCTTGTAAATGCAATAACACCATTCATCCATCTTTGTATATTTGGATATGTTCTAAACCAAGTATCTATAAACCCTTGAGCTTCTTTAACATCAATTTTTAAGGAATCAGCCAATGCATATGCAGATTGACCATAAACTATCCCAAAATTTATAGTTTTACTTGCATCTCTTGCAGAAGCATGTTTTGGATTATTTTTTTTATCAAATATATTTGGATCTATATTAAACATTTTGCATGCTGTTGTTGAATGAAAGTCCATACCTGAGTTAAAAGCTTCTATCATATTTGAATCTTTACTCAACATAGCTAAAATTCTTAATTCTATCTGGGAAAGGTCAGAAACTAAAAGTTTATTTCCCTCACTAGGAATAATCATATTCCTTATCTTGTTATCTTTGGGAATAGTTTGCACAGGAGGATTTATACAACTAAGCCTACCTGTAGCTGTAGAATGCTGGAGATAGCTTGCATGCACTCTATGAGTGCTCTCATCCATAAATTTCTTAAATCCCGTTATATAAGTAGAATTTTGTTTATTAAGTTTTCTATACTCTACAATTCTTTCAAGATTTTTATTTTTTTTGCTATAAAATTTAATTGCTTCTACATCTACAGAATATGCACCTTTTGGTGTCTTGTAATCATCATTTGGTTTTACTTTAAAAACTTTAAAAATAATCTCTGATAATTGTTGAGGAGAGTCTATATCAAACTTTCTTTTTGCTTTTTTATAAATATCAGCTTCTAATTCCGATGCTTCTTTTACATTTTCATCAAAAACTTTATTCATATAATCTAAATCAAGCTTAATTCCATTCATTTTCATTTTATTCAAAACAGGAGCTAATGGAATTATAATCTCATTATAAATAAAAGAATAATCTTTATCTATTAAAGGTTTTTGTTTTAAATAAATTTTATATGTTGTATCAGCATCCATAGCAGAATAATATGGCAAAGGTTCTATGCCTAAAGAATTCAAACGTTTAACTTTTTCAGAATCTATATAAGAAAAACAATCATCCAATTCAGCTTCTTCTGGATTAATAAAACTTTCCACATCTTCCATTAATTCTTTTTTTGATTTTTTCGCTGCTTTTGGTTTTATGATAGCTTTTATACCACCCTCACCTAAAACAGACTCGTAACCACCACAATTAGTATAGTACCATGCCATTGTTTTAAGCTTGTATAAACCATTTATTTCTTTTCCTTCCATACTCATTGTTAGAGTATGTTCTGCTAACATAGTATCAAATTTAAATCCATTAACTTTAATCCCAACAGATTCTAAAAATTCTTTATCAAAAGTAAAATTATGACCTACTTTATCAACAGACGAAGCCATAACTTCTTTTAATAACTCCATATGAGGAATAACATTTTCCCATTTTATATGAATACCCTTACCTATTTCATAACAAAAAGAAATATCTGTTATTCTATCAACTTTAGAATCAAGCCCTGTTGTTTCTAAGTCAACAGCCACTGCTGTCTTAGAAAGAATAGAAGTTAAATAATCTTTTATCTCAATAGGATCTACCAAAGATTTTGGTTTTGCTTGTACTGTTCTTACAGGAGTAGAATAAATTAAAGAATTTGCTAAATTTAAATCTTCTTCAAATTGGGAATATAATATATGATCATTAGTTCGTGCCAAATAAGATGGGTGATATGTTGGTATTACATAAGCCCCCAATTCTGAATGATAAAATTTCTTCCCACGACAAACTGTTATCCCAAGATTATTATTAAGAATTTGATTTGTTGGAATATTACCTAAAGTTAAAATAACTTTAGGTTTTATTTCTTTAATTAATTTTATAGTAAACGGATAGCAACATTTTATCTCTGTCGGAGTCGGTTTTCTATTTTTACCTTGTGTGTCTGTCGGACGACATCGTACAGCATTACTTATATAACAATCTATACTAAATTTATTTATTCTATCTTGCAGAATTTGGCCAGATCTTCCAACAAAGGGTTGTCCTTGTATATCTTCATTTTCTGCTGGAGCCTCCCCAAGAATTAATAATTTTGAATTTTTATTTCCTCTGCCCTCTAAATATGGATTTATAACTTTATTATACAATCCACATTTTTTGCAATATTTATTACTAAATTGTTCATCAAGTAGCTTTTTTCTAATATCTACTCGAATATTTCTTGGTATGCTTCTTATTTTTTCTATATTCATATTGTAGTTCCAGACATACTTAAAAGTATTGATTTACGTATTTTATCAAGAACTTCTTTTTCAAATTTTTTATATTGAGTATCATCTTTTAATATAAAAGAAAAGTAATAATCACGGGCAATTCTAGCTAATACATAAGCATCACAAATATCATCACTGTCAAACTCTTCCCCATAAGTTTTATATGCTTTTAAAAGCATTAAATTTTTTTCTCCTCTTCCAATACCTAAAAGGTATTTTTTTACTTGAGAGGGAGCAGCGGGTATAAAATCAAGATTTGATTTAAATAAATTTAATTCCACTATACCTAACCATTGCCCTATAAGCACCAAATTTCCCTCACTTACACCATAAGCGGGGGATTCAACGCATACAAGTTTTATATCTTTTATATAGTCTTTAATAAAGTTTTTAAATTGATTTTCTAAAAAATAAAGTCTTTCCACCCCTATTTTAGGAGTGGAAAGAACAGTTTCCTTAACTCTTTCGTAATTTTCATTAATTAAAATTACGCCACTTGCTGTGGGAGATAGGTCTAAACCAAGGAATAACATCCCCAATTAACCCAATGTATAAACTGCATGACATTTTGGGCATACCGTTTCAAGAATGCTAAATCTTTCGCCGCATTCTGAACATGGTGCAAAAAGATCAGCACTACATTGTGGACATTTTTCAGAAGATTTAGGAATTTCTGTCCCGCAATACGGGCATAGAATTACTTCTTCTTTTGGTTTATTTTGTGGAACTCTACTTTTAACAAAGCTTGTACGAACTGTTGCAGTTTGTGGGGAACCATTTCCTGATACAGATTCGTTTCTTTGAGGAGCAGATTCTGGAGTAGCTACTTTTGGCTTAGATTCAGGTGCTGGTGCAGCTACTGTACCTTTTTGAGCCTCATATGCTTTCTTTTCCTTTTCAGCTTGTTCCTTAAATTGATCAAGATAGTTTGTTCCCATTATCTTATCTATCCTTTCAATTGTCTTTTCAAGATATTTCAGAATATACAAAGCTGGGGAAAGTTTGCACTCTTCTTTTAAATCATATCTTTCATAAGCCAATTCTTCATCGGTTATAAAACCAATAACAACTCCCGGTTTTTTATCACCCGCTTTTTGGATATTGTGCTTTGTATTTCTACCACTTCCTTGTTTAGTATAAGCAATATCATACTCATCAGGAGATCCATTTTGTTCATGAACTAGCTTTAAACTTTGTAAAGCAGTGGCTGGCATTCGTATCATTTTGGTGTGTTTATTTACTTTACACCAATTTTGCCCCATAAAATCTCCTTTTGTTTCAAGATCACGATCAATGCAATTAAAAGCAAACTCTCGTCTTGGTTTCCAACTTCCATTATTATTGGATCTATCGTTATTATACGCAACTTGAAGCATTAATTCTGGGTCAGTGGTTTCATAAACATACTTTTTCCCACCAAACTCATCTTTTTCTGTTTCAAGAATACCACCAACATACCATTTATATGGATGATAGTCTCCAATAATTTTAGCAAAAATACCATCTCCTTCTAAATCATTTGCGATAACGAAAGGTCTTTTTTTACCATCATCGCACACTGGCCAACAACGATAATATTTAAATACAGATTTTGGATCAACAAGTCGGAGTATATTATTGTCAGAACCAATTACTTTTTCAACAGCATACTCCTTAGTAAAACCTCCTTCTTCCTCTTCAACTTCTTCATAATACTGATCTAAATAGTCTTCCATTTTCAACGCCTCCATTTTGGTTTATTAATTAAATTATATTGAACTTTTTTAAGGGCTAGTTACTTCAATCCATACCCACAAGGGGTAAATTACAGTATTTTTTTACAAATAATATTAGAGATAGAATCTATAGTTATAAATTCTTCCATCATATTATCATCAATTTCTATTTTAAACAGATGCTCAAGAATTAAGGTAATTTCTATAAGTGCTAAATCATCAAATTCTAAATCTTCTTTAAGATTCTCTCGGCCTGTAAGTTTATATTCAATTTTGTTTTCGGTTAATTCTTTAAGATATTCTGTAAATAGTTCTATAATTGTTTTATAAATAGATTCTTCTGTTATTTCTTTATTCATATTTTAATATATAGTAATTTTTAATAAATTTCAAATAATTTTTTAAGAAAAAGGTCTTTTTTTAAAAAAGACCTTTTAAGAAAAATTAATTAGCTGCGCTAGAATCAGTTGTTGTTGTACCTTTTTTAATAAATTTATTATATACAACAAAACCTGCACCAACTAGAGCAACTACACCTGCACCCACGCCCAATACTACCCAAAGATTTTTCATAACAAACACCACCAATATTATACCTATAATTAATGCTACACCCACCACACCCAAAAGTACCCATTTACCAGCACTTCCAAATGTGTTATTAAAAAAATCTACTACTTTTTGAATCATTTAATTAGATACTCCTTATTATATTAAATATTAAAGACCTTTTTGAATTGCTATTTGTCTATAGTTTAAAATACTATGTAATTTGTATGAGTAACTATCCAAACCAGCAACTACTCTTTTAACCAAACCAAGCTTATATTTTTCATTTCGTAGTTTTTCTTGATATTTAGAATACTCATCACCATAGGCAACTTTTAACAAATTTTCTTTTGCTGTTTCAGTTTGTTTAACTTTTCTTTTTTTAACAACTCCACCTTCAGTTTCTTCTTCAGTAGGAGAAGAATCTATCACAACATACCTTTCCGCAATCCATTTTTCAAATCCATCTTCTAATTGCTGTACAACTCGTTGCTGTGACTCACATAAAGCCCCATACATAAAAATTCTAGATGATACCTTATTGATTTCATCTATTATAGACTCTATATCAGAAGTATCCTCAATTTGAAGCATATGTGTGTCAAATAGTATTTTGACCTCAGACCATTCTTCATAAGATTTTGTTTCATCATATCTTTTAAAAAGCTCCTCAAATTTCCCAAACACTTCTTCCATAGTGTTATTTGCATAACTTTGAACCGGAACTCGTCGTATTTGTTGCATTCTACCCCTTCTTTGCTACTATATTAGAATAAATAGCCTCAAATTCTCTTTCAATGAGTTCTTGTATTATATCCGACCTCTTTTTATCAGTTTCTTTAGACATTTCTTCTAACATTTTTTTATGCTTCGGGCTTAATGAAATAGATGTACCACTAGCCTTGTTTTCTGGATGTATTTTTCGTCTTCCCATTGTCTTATAATCTCCTTTTTATATGTATTCAATATACTATATTTTTTTTGATAAATCCATAATAATTTTTATTTTTTTCTTGTCAAATAAAAAATAATTTTTTATAGTTGTAAATATGAACTGGTTTATTATAACATCTCCTTTTGGGAAACGCCGAGTAGAAGAACTACTACAAGAGCTTAATATCTCAAAACCAATCAATCCCCTAATTTATGTTAGATTGGGGTATAAAGTCTTATCCACCCAAGAAAAAGAGACATATTATCTTTTAAAGGATTTAAGTGATATTAATTATAAAAAACACAAAGATCCTATATGTAACCCAAGTTTAGATTATTTAGCTATAGCTTTAGGGACAAATGAGTCAACTCAGATTTATCGTTTAAAAAAACTCGAAAAATATAAATTAATAAAATTGTTACCAAATAAAGCATATTATATTTATACTCCCCCTTTCCCTGATTCTACTTTTATAAACACAATTATAAAATTGTTAAGAAGAAAAGAATTAAATAAATTAGTCTCTTTATATAAAAGATGTAATAATCCTAAAATGAGACTAGACTATATGTCAAGAATAAAAAAAATTATAAATACAGGAACAACAAATTATGAGATCGACCACACATTGTTAGATGAATAACATATGAAACATAATTTTATTGTAAAACAAACCTCAGATTCTATTTCTGTATTATATTATTTATACAACAAATACAGGAGAAAAACAATATGTTGATATCCTCAGAGAGTAAGAGTAAAAAAGATAAAAATGAAAATGAACAAAAAGAAAAAAATGAACTAAAACAAGAACTTATTAAAGATTTATTAAAAATAAATGAACAACATAAAAAAGAAGGTCTTTCCGGCGCAATAACTAGAGATTATTATAGAACAAAGAGCATACGTAAAGAAAATGAATGGACTTCCCTCTTTGGTACATTTTCAAATTTCAAAAAAGCCGCCTTTTCCTCCCTCAAAAATTATAATGCGCAACAACCAGAAAGCATTATTTACACAGAAAGAATTAATATTGATATAGTAAAAAATGATGAAACAAAAATAGAACCCAGACGTTATTTTGTTACAAGTGCAATAGCAGGGGCAAAATTAAATCAATCATTTTTTAATAGTATACTTACATATTGCAAAAATAATAAGGCAGAATTAGTAATACTTCCCATGAAAGGTATAAATGTAGAAGATGAGTACTATCCAGAAGAATTATTAGAGTATTCAGACCACTTTGCAACTGAATTCAGATTTAATTCAAATCTTGTTGCTAAAGATTTCATGATTAGTCCACAACAAATTAATCCATTGGAAGGATTGCAACGTTTTGGACAACGACAATACTCCTTAATTATAGCTTCACCAAAACAATTTATGTGTATTGCTCCTGTAAGTAGTGAATCACTCCCACATATTATACATAGTACAGGGTGTGTGTCATCACCAAAATATGCTACAACAAGAATTGGCCGTTTGGCAGATCAAGATCATTGTTGTGGTGGATTAATTGTTGAAATACGTGATAATAAAATGTTCCATATAAGGCAAGCTGTTAGTGATGATCAGGGAGGTTTTTTTGATTTAGGAAAATATTACATAAAAGATAAAATTGTTCAGAAAAGAGCATCTGCTATTGTACTAGGTGATTATCATACGGGATTTGAAGATCCTTCTGTAATACAAAATTGGAAAGAATGTGTGAAAGAAACAAATCCAAAGTATATTGTATTTCATGACTTATTTGATGGTCATAGTATTAATCCTTTTCATAAAAGAAATATGGAAAGACAAGTAAATAGACAAGAAAATGTATCCACTTTAGAAAAAGAATTAAATTTAATTGGGTCAACTCTTAAATTATGGAATTCTGAGTTTCCTGATCAGGAGTTACTTGTTGTTTATTCTAATCATGATGATTTCTTAAAAAGATACCTTGTTGGGGGAGAGTATATTAATGATAGAACAAACCATAGGTTATCTTTAAAATTAGCATTGTGGATACTTGATGAAAAAAATCCAATAGAAGAATATATAAAAGAAACATTTCCTTCTGTAAAAGCAAAGTGGCTAAAGGAGGGAATTGATTATAAGATACACAATGTTCATATTGGGTATCATGGTCATAAATCAACTAATAGTTTAAAGAGTAAAGGTGTTACTTCTTTAGAGAAAGCTTTTAACAATAGCATTGTTGCTCATGCCCACACACCGGGAATTTTTAGAAATACAATAATTGTAGGAACATCTACATTTCTAAAATTAGATTATAATTTAGGTGGTTCATCAACATGGCTACCAGCATCGGCAATATTATACCCCAATGGAAAAAAACAATTAGTGGTCTCCATTAAAAATAAATGGAAGCTATAAAAACAAAGCCTACTTTTCAGTAGGCTTTGTTTTTCCTGCACGAATTGTGTAACAATTCAAGAACTCATTCTACACATGGTAGATGAATCTTCCTAATAAAATTAATACGATTATGGCTCCATAATCGTTATTCAAATTTGAATGAACTAAGCAGTTTCTAATAATTGCCAATCATCTGTCTCTACAATCATATCAAAAGAAGGATCATAGACATACAAATTTTCACCAACTTGTCCTAAAGAAATACCAAGATCTTCATCTTCAATCAAAACAAAAGAACCTTCTTTTGCATCTCCACTTAAAGCTATTTTTAAAGGTAATGATTCTATTCCACTAATAGGAACAGTTACATTTATTTCCAATGATGGAAAAAATACTTTTGAAATTTGATTGTATGATTCAGTTTCTAACCCAACCATATCTTTATTTAAAAGTTGAACCAAACCCAACTTATCTCTAATAAAAAGAGTTGTTTTGACTTTCACTGGTTTTACATTATGATTCCATTGACTTCCTTTTTTCTTTCTAATGGGGAGTGTTTCATACCATTCATGTAAACGAACAGTTGATGTAGAAGGAATCTGCATTGTTTGAATTTTCTCAAACATATTAGGAGCTAATGTAAATCTATTTACAATAACAGGGGCAAGTTTTGATAATAAAGTTTCTTTTTCTCTTCTTATTTCAGATTCATCTTCCCACATGTGCAAACCGGGAGCATCATCAGGAATATCATCTATAGTAGTAGGAGGAGATACAACTACATACCCCTGACAATTAACATGTGCAAAATGAAATAGGGGTGCTACTGGGTATCCTTTTAATTGTGAATGACTTTCTGCATCTCTTAATACATAATCTAAACTCCACGGACTCATTCGTGATAAAGCATCACAAACATCATATTTATGTGTATGCGCTGGATTTGCAAAAAAGTCAAATTTTTTATATCCTAAAGATTGAAGATACATAAGAGCAGAATATGAATGATCCACAGTAGGTTCTCCAATTCTTGTTGCTAATTCTGGGGGTAAATGTAATTTATAGGGATACTCTTGTGCTTCTCCTGTTTCTTCCCTTACTTCTGAAACAGTTACTTCCTCTTCAATAGGTGGTTCTTTTTTTGGTTCTCTAGATTGTTCTTCTAATTCTTTTTTTCTATTCCCAGCTTGGTCAAATTCATCTAAATGAAAATCCAAATCAGATATACTATAATCAAAAAAGGGTGATAGTTGGTTTTTTACTCTTTTAGGACGTGGTGGTGCTTGCTTTGTAATAGGTGTAATATCTTCTGTTTGTTCAACAGGAGGTTGTTGATCTAGAGCAACATCACCTAAATCTTTTGAGGTAAGAGCAAAATCTTCAGGAGAAAAAGTAAAAAGAGATTTTATATCTTTTAAACTTATGGCTTCTTTTGTTTGATCAGACATTACTAAATCCCAAGCACATCAGAAAGATCATCTATTTCTGATATAGATATATGACCTTTTTCTAATAGGTTTTTTATTTCGCTTAATATCCTCATATAACCATATCTTTGCAATATTTTAAATACTAAATTTTCATCTGAGTAATTAATTGAACCCATTATTTTTTCTAATTGAGAATTAAGCTCTTCTTTTTTAAAGGTTTTTTTCCTCAATTCTTTAACAACTTCATAACTTTCCATTAATTTTTCAAGATCAGTATTAATTTCCTGCAAAGATTTAGATATATCACTTGCAAAATTCTTTAAATCCTCAGAATCCATTGTTTTGAGAAAATCTAACAACATTTTTAAATCAATGGTGTCATATTGAGTTTGAGCTATTTCAAGTGTGATATTTCTTAAGTAAGACTGAGATTTCTCTTTTGCGTAGTTTAAAATTAAAGAAGGGGAATATCCCTCAGGTAATTGTTGAGGTTCTTTAATCCATCTATTGTTTGTAACATCATAGAGGCTATCATACTTTAATAGATTAATATGCTTTGTTTCTTTTAGAGAAACAAAATAAAAATCCAATGTATGCATTGTTCCGGGAACAGCGGCTGTTAACCAAAAACTTTTTCTACCTTCTTTTAAAAGATATGTTAATATCTCGTCATCAGATGGATTAGAATATTGGGCATTATATTTTTTAAATTCTTCAGTATCAATAACAATTTTTACATCTAAATCAGATATTTCAGTATAAAAGAATGTTGCTAAAGAAGACCCAATAAACAATCTTTTAATAAAAGAATCATAACCAGCAATGTTATAACTATCAAAAAAACCACGAACGCAGGAGATTATAAATTCTTTAACCCCCCGTCTTAATTCACCACCATCGCGCCATATTTCAGGGGCGAGTTCTTTTTTTTGATAATCAAGTATACTCACAAATCACTATTTTCTGGTTGATTTTTTCTCTTCTTTTACTACAGAGTAAACTGCGTCTATTTTGTCAACAAGGGGACGTATTACTGTTTCAGGAACAGCACCACCAAATACTCGTGTAATCATATCTTCAATAAGTTTTTTAACATTGTCTTTTTTATCTTTCATATTATATCTCCTAATATTTTTTATTCAGGTTTTCTTTCAAAAAGCTTTTTTTCATTCATCACTTTATAAGTATCATCAGAATGATTATGCACTTTTTTAAAGTCTTTATTGTCTGTTATTTCGGACTCTTTAGACTTTAATTTAAAAACACTTTCTTTTGATAAAGGTTGTGACCCACCAGTATCCCATCTAACTACAATTGTATCACCATCAGGACGTATTTGAGAAACATCTCCTATTCGACCTGTCATTCTAGACTTTACAGTATCACCTATTTTTATATCTTCTTCTTTAATTAAATAATCAATAAGATCTTCTCTTTTTGCCATTTTCAAAGTTCTTTTAACCATTTGATTAGAATATCTAAGGCCATTTATGGCCATCCATTCAGCAATACGTTCATTATCAACATTATGCGACATAGCCAATCTATACAACGGAACTATATATTCAGCGTCTGGACCTGTCCATCTTTTTTGTTCTCTACTCATTTGTATAAAGCCTCCTAAACAATATTATCAAAATAATAAGCTTTTTATTAACAAAATTAAGTTATTTTACACTATTTTATACCAAATAGGAAAAAGAAGGCCCGCACGTATTATAATATTCATAAAGAGTATTATATGGAACAGTAGATGGACAATATGGATATGGAGATGGCCAATTATAATATGGATACGGAGGAACATATAATATTTGAGGTATTATATCATTTTCTTTCTCAATTTCGATAGTTATTTTTATTTTTTGACTCATATAAAATCTCCTTTTTATTGGGTTGTGACTATAATTGGTTGTGGTAATGTTTTTTCAATAACTAAGGATCTTAATTCAGATGGTGGGTTTTTTATTCTTCCAAGGTTATACCCAGCAGGAACCTCAATATTAGATAAATATATATTCCCAAAGCATATTTTTGTATGTTTGCCTTTCATAATATATTCAGTGTTGTACCAAGAAGATTCATCCTTTGAATCTTTATAAAAACGACTATCTTTATCATATTCTCCTATAGAATAAAAAACTTCAGGATCTTGCTCATCAAAAGATTTAGATGGGACAAGACCAGCATTCATAATAAGATAATCTCTATATTTTATAACAAGAGGTAATTCCTGTACATAATTCACAATTTGATCATTTATTTTAGAACCAAGTTTTTTGTTTATTTCTAATACTTTTTCTGGATTTTGTATATCTTTAAGAAATTTATTTTCCAAATATCCTCGTACAGAAAAACAATTAACAGAATTTCTCAAAAAAGTAGTTAATTCCATTGATTTTTCTGGAGAATCATCTAAATTAATAAAATTTCCTATGGAAATTAAAACATCAGCGTGTGTAAATCTTTGTTGATATAATAACCGTATAAGAGCATCATAATCCCCATTTAATTCACCAACAACTAAAATTCTATTACATTTTAGTTCACTTATATCAAATAGTATATCCATTTTTTAAATCCCCTATGTTATTCACCATCTTCATCTCCGCAATTGAGGCAATTATTACAATCTCCTTCACAATCATGGATATTATTAAATCCATTCCTTTTTTGAGACTTTGATGAAATTGATTCCAACCAAATTAATCCCATAAATTCATTTAATAATAAATTTGGGTTGTAAGATACAAATGAAAAAGGAAATACTACTTTAGAATAATCAATACTATCATTAGCTGGCTTTTCTACTATTCTCATTTATTTGTTCTCCATGTTTAATATTGTATTATTACAACTATTCGTCCATATCGTCTATGTCTGATTCTATTTCCTTAAACTTACTAACCATTCTTTGATTTATATCAAAGATTTCATGAATAGATAGACCAACTATTTCAGCACATCCTTGAATATTAATTGAGCATTCACTTATTCTATCTAAAAAAGCAGATATATCCTTTTTTTTGTTGATATTTTTTACACCATCTAAATTATCAATAATTTCATTACAATATCTATATATTTCATTAATATGAAATTGCATTTCAGTATATGTTATCATTTTTCCTCTTTAACTAATATAAAAACTAGAAAATTTAATCAAATAATTAAGTATTTTTACCTATATTTAGATAATATACCCACATTTAGAAAAACCACATTCAGGATTTGAGCATTTTTATATTTAACCTATTAAGATTTTAACATTAAAATGAGTGTTTTCTCAAAATCTTCCCATACTTTACTTCCTTTATGATTTGATGGGGGATTAATACTAACAACAATATTAGAATTATTTTTAATTAACATTTCGCATCTACTTTTAATATCATTCCTTAAAGCACAATCTTTTTTATACTTCTCTCCTCTATTTTTTGCTATTTCTGGGTTATTAATAAGTGTCCTTTTATAAGATTCTGTTCGTTTCTTTTGAATCTCTGGATGTTGCCTTTCATACTCCAATCTTTTATC
>Ga0172380_10004212_pt1 | contig 18737 bp, 13 predicted proteins | sample Leawe162metaG_FD_119747 | JGI IMG/M metagenome (GOLD analysis project Ga0172380, IMG submission 119747) | Leachate microbial communities from a municipal landfill in Southern Ontario, Canada - Leachate well 162 metaG | ecosystem: Engineered > Solid waste > Landfill > Unclassified | place... | reverse complement strand
CTACAACACCGTCCCCAAGAACAAGCTCACCGACATGCACAACGCCGACTCGATCTTCATGTCGGTGCGCAACGGCTGGATGCCCTACTTCCCGCAGTTCAAGCAGAACCCGCTGGAACTGGCCAAGGAGGCCGTCGCCGGTGGTGCCAAGGACGACGAGGGGATCAAGCAGCACGTGCTGGAGAAGCTCAAGTCCAAGAAGCTCGAGTACTCGATCGGCGATCCCGAGGCGCCGGAGAATCATCCGCGCTGCTGGTACATCTGGCGTGGCAATGCCATCGGCGGCAGCATGAAAGGCATGGAATACTGCCTCAACCACTACCTCGGCACGCATCACAACATCATCGCCAAGGATTCGGAGAAGCACACGCAGGAGGTCAAGTGGCCGGATATGGCGGCGACCGGCAAGATGGATCTGGTGGTGGACCTCAACTTCCGCATGGACAGCTCGGCCCTGTACTCGGACATCGTCCTGCCTGCGGCCTCCTGGTACGAGAAGGCGGACCTGAACAGCACCGACCTGCACACCTTTATCCACCCGCTGTCGCAAGCCATCGCGCCGGTGTGGGAGGCGAAGACCGACTGGGCGATCTTCCGCGAACTGGCCAAGGCCACCAGCGAAATGGCCAAGAAATACCTGCCCGGTGAGCACCTGGACGTGACGACGGCGCCTCTGTCGCACGACAGCGTGGACGAGATCACCCAACCGCGCCTGAAGGACTGGTACAAGGGCGAGTGTGAGGCCATCCCCGGCAAGACCATGCACAAGATCGGGGTGGTCCGCCGGGATTTCACCAAGATCTACGACAAGTTCATCACCCTGGGCGAGAACGTCAAGACCGCCGGCCTGGGAGGTCACGGCAACCACTACATGTGTGCCGAGCAGTACGACGAGATGGTGGAATCCAAGCACTTCCCCACCGAGTCGCAGGGCGGCAAGACTTTGCCCTCGCTCAAGGAAGACGTCTCGGTGTGCAACGCCATCCTGCACCTGTCCAGCCTGACCAACGGCGAACTGTCGGTGCGCGCCTACAAGAACATGGAGAAAAAGTCCGGCCTGCCTCTGGCGCACATCGCCGATGGTGCCAAGGACGTGCGCATCAACTACGGTGACCTGCAGGCACAGCCGCGCCGCTACAACAATTCGCCGCTCTGGTCGGGTCTGATGAACGACGGTCGCGCCTACTCAGCCTTCACCTACAACATCGAGACCCTGGTGCCCTTCCGTACCCTCACCGGGCGTCAGCACTTCTACCTCGACCACGACATGTACATCGCCTACGGCGAGCACCTGCCGACCTACAAGCCGTCGCCCAAGCCGGAAGCCTTTGGCGAATTGAAGGAGACGATGAAGGCTGGCAAGGCAAAGGTGTTCAATGTGTTGACGCCGCATGGCAAGTGGCACATCCACTCGACCTACGGCGACAACCTGCGCATGATGACTCTGTCCCGCGGCGGCTACCCCACCTGGATTTCCGAAACGGATGCCGCGGAACTGGACATCAAGGACAACGACTGGGTGGAGGTGCACAACGATAACGGCGTCTTCCTCAGCCGCGCCATCGTCAGTTCGCGCATTCCCAAGGGCGTCTGCATCATCTACCACTCGACCGAACGCACCATCAACGTGCCCAAGTCGCAGGTCCGCGGCGGCAAGAAGCGCGGTGGTGGCTTGAACAGCTTCACCCGGGTGCACCTCAAGCCCAATTTTCTCTGCGGCGGCTACGGCCAGTTCTCGTACCACTTCAACTACTGGGGGCCGATCGCCTGCAACCGCGACACCCACGTGACCATTACCAAGATGAACAAGGTCGTTTACTGAGCCGACGCTAAGGAAAACAAGACATGGATATCCGTTCGCAGATTTCGATGGTATTTCACCTGGACAAGTGCCTCGGTTGCCACACCTGTTCGATCGCCTGCAAGAACATCTGGACCGATCGCAAGGGTGCCGAGTACATGTACTGGAATAACGTGGAGACCAAGCCGGGCACCGGCTTCCCGACCAAGTGGGAGGACCAGAGCATCTACAAGGGCGGCTGGGAGAGCGTCGGCGGTGCGCTGCAGTTGAAGGGTGCCGGCAAGCGCAAGGGCTTGCTCAACATCTTCCACAACCCCAACATGCCGGTGATCGACGACTACTTCGAGCCCTTCACCTACAAGTACCTCGACCTGGTCGAATCGCCCGAGGGCGACTGCCAGCCGACGGCCCGGCCGATCTCGCTGATCACCGGCAAGCCCATGGACATCAAGATGGGGCCGAACTGGGACGACGACCTCTCCGGCACGCCCGACTATGCGCGCAACGATCCGAACCTGGCGAACCTGACCCCGGCCGAGCGGGAGGCGATGTTCCAGCTGGAGAAGATGGCCTTCTTCTACCTGCCGCGGATTTGCAACCACTGCCTCAATCCGGCCTGCGTCGCCTCCTGTCCTTCCGGCGCCATCTACAAGCGCGGCGAGGACGGGGTGGTCCTGATCAATCAGAACGTCTGCCGCGCCTGGCGCATGTGCGTCACCGCCTGCCCCTACAAGAAGTCCTACTACAACTGGAACACCGGCAAGTCGGAAAAGTGCATCCTCTGCTATCCGCGCATCGAATCCGGTCTTGCTCCCGCCTGCATGCACTCCTGCGTCGGCCGCATCCGCTACATCGGCGTCCTGCTCTACGATGCCGACCGCATCGAGCAGGTGGCATCGTCGGCAGAGGGCGATCTGGTCAACAATCACCTGTCCATGCTGCTCGACCCGCACGACCCGGAGGTGATTGCTTCAGCCAAGGCCAATGGCATCGCCGACTCGACCATCCACGCGGCGCAGAACTCGCCGGTCTACAAGTTCGTCAAGGAGTGGGGCCTGGCCTTGCCGCTGCATCCCGAATACCGGACGCTGCCCTCGCTGTTCTACGTGCCGCCGCTGCTGCCGGTGATGGCCAGCGTCAAGCAGGTGGACAACAGGGCGCAAAACGACAAGCTCAACGAAATCGCCAAGGCCTGGGAGGACAACTGGCTCTACGACACCACGACCAAGGATTTCTTCGGCGGCATCGACGATGCGCGTTTCCCGCTCAAGTACCTGGCGAGTCTGTTCAGCGCCGGCAACCTCGAGCAGGTCAAGGATAGACTGAAGAAGCTGATGGCGATCCGCATCTACCGCCGCTGGAAGTCCGTCGGCGATATCACGGAGCAGGCAGCGCTGCAGGCGCTGAGCCAGGTCGGCTACAGCGCCGAGACCGCCGAGGAGGTGTATACCCTGACCTCGCTGGCCAAGTTCGATTCGCGCTTCGTGATCCCCGCTGCGCATCGCGAGCAGGCGGTCGAAATGCTCGAATTCACCGGCGACCGCCGCGGCAACGTCGGTTTCGGCTTCAAGGAAGACACCATGCAGAGGGGAATGTGAGCGCAATGAAATACGCACATTACGCCGACCTGGCCGCGCTGTTCGACTTCCCGGGTGCGGACTACCCGGCCCGGGGGAGACGGTTGCTGGCCGAACTCGGCGCGCGCTATCCGCAGGCGGTCGCCGAGCTGCAGCTATTCGTCGACGCCATTCCCGCCTTGCCGGAGAAACTGCAGGAACTGTACACCCGCACCTTCGAGGTTCAGTCACTGACCACGCTGTCGATCGGCTATATCCTGTTCGGCGACGATTACAAGCGCGGTGACCTGCTCGCCAACCTGAATCGCGAACACGGTTTGGCCGGCACCGACTGCCATGGAGAGCTCGCCGATCACCTGCCCAACATGCTGCGCCTGATTCCCCTGCTCAAGGACGAGGAGTTGAGGGAGGAGATGGTAACGGAGTTGCTGTTGCCGGCGGTTGCGCTGATGATTCAGGAGTTCGACCCGGAACGCCTGCTGAAGAAGGACAAGAACTACGAGAAGCACTACAAGACGCTGATCGAGACCCCTGTCTCCGACAGGACCATCTTCTGCCGCGCCTTCAAGGCCCTGTTCCAGGTAATGAGCGAGGACTTCCCGATGGCTTGGGGCCACAGCAGCATGACCGACGCCATCGCCAGGCACCAGAGTTCCGACTTCCTCGGCATGATAGAGAGGGAAATGGAAGTGGAAGCTGTGGCCAATTCCAACAACAGTGGTCGCGACCACTGATTATCGGAGAGAGACAAGAACATGAGCGCACTCACCAGTTTTCTGTACATCGGCTTGCCCTATCTGGCCATCGCGCTGTGCGTGGTCGGCTGCATCTACCGCTACCGGGCAACCGGCTTCAAGTATTCGTCGCTGTCCTCGCAATTTCTCGACAGCGACAAGCTGTTCTTCGGCAGCATGCTCTTTCACTGGAGCGTGCTCATCATCTTCCTCGGTCACCTGCTGGCCTTTCTATTTCCCTCCTGGGTGCTCAGCCTCAACAGCAACCCCGCCAACCTGGTGATCTACGAAATGGTGGGATTCACCTTCGGACTGGGCGCTCTGCTCGGGCTGGTCTGGCTGTTCGTGCGCCGTCTGGGCAACGATCGCGTGCAGATGGTGACCAACCGCATGGACATCTTCATCGAGCTGCTGATCATCGTCCAGGTTGCCATGGGCTGCTGGATCGCCTACGGCTATCGCTGGGGCTCTTCCTGGTTCGCCAGCGACCTCACGCCCTACCTCTGGTCGATCTTGAAGCTCGATCCCCAGTTCGCAGCGGTCGCGGAAATGCCCAGCGTCGTCGTCATCCACATCATCGTGGCCTTCGTCATCCTGGGGCTGATTCCCTTCACTCGCCTGGTGCACTTCCTGGTGGCACCGTTCACCTACATCTCCCGGCCCTATCAGCAGGTCATGTGGAACTGGGATCGCAAGCGTATCCGCGACGCCAACACGCCGTGGTCCGATGCCCGGCCGAGGAACAATTGAACGCCATGGAATTTGTCCTGAAGCGGGTCGACCCCGTAGAAAAGCAAACCATCCATGGCTTGGCGGCCCTGGAGTCGCTGTCGCCGATGGATCCGCCCGACGCCTACGCGCCGCCGAGCATCGTGCCGGTGGCGATCGAGGACATGCACCCCTACCTCAGGAAAATGGCGGAAGAACACCAGCCGTTTCTGCTCGAGGTGGATGCCTTCGAGGACGCGATCATTTCCATCCAGAAGGGCGGCTACACCAAGGAGGCGGACGGGCGCCTCAGGCACTTCCTGAATTTCCTCGACGAGGAATTCATCGGCCACAACCGCCGCGAGGAGGCTGCACTGTTTCCTCTGCTCAGACTGCGCCTGCTCGCCGCTGGCGAACACGGCAGCGGTGTCGACCCGGAGACGCCGGTGGACTTGATGCAGGACGAGCATATCAAGGCCGTCCAACTGGCGGCGGTGATTCTCAACTTCCTCGGTCTGGCGTTTCGCCTGCCCGATGAGGGAACGCGCCTGATCGTCCTCGATGCAGCCCTGGAGCAGGGCAAGTTTCTCGTCGAACTGCTGCGCCTGCACATGTTTCGCGAGGATAACGTGATCTTCCCGCTGGCGCAGCAGTTGCTCACGCCAGCCGAACTGGATCGGATGTAAGCTTGCGCGGTGCGGGCTTGCGCTGCCGGCCGCCAGCGGCGAAGGGCTGAGCGATGCCCGCGCTGCTGACTTGCGATTCCATCGCGCCGCCGGAGCGTCGGGACTACTGGCAGACTTGCCTGCGCGAGCAGTTTGGGATCGACGCGCGGGTAGAGCCGCAACCCGGCACGCAATTCTCGAGCAGCCTGGTCGCTCACCAGATCGGTCCGCTGATTCTCAGCGATCACTGGGGCTCGTCAGTCTCCGCAGCGGCGCGCCCCTGCGACAAGGACGACTCTCTGTTGGTCTGGCTGCAGACAGAGGGGACATCGTCGGTGGCGAGCCGCGGACGGGTCGCCGAGTTGCAGCCCGGCGACTTCTGTCTCCATCGCGGGCAAGATGCCATCGCCCTGCAGATGCACGCCAGCGAATGCGGCCATGCGCCCTGGCACTTCCTGCACCTGGAACTTCCAGTCAGTCAACTCGCGGCGCGATTCCCCGGCTGGGAAAGGCACGTCGGTAAAGGCATCAGGGCGCAAAGCGGTTCCGGCGCGATGTTCGGAGCCATGCTTAAGTCATTGAACAAGCACGGCGAGCTGGTCGACGACGGCGGTGCGCAGCACATCGCCGATTCCACAATCGGGCTGCTGGCGGCGGCGCTGGCGTCGCAGAATGCCTGCGGCGATGACTCCTCGTCGCACATGGAAACCTACCATCGCGAAAGAATCAAGAATTTCGTCTGCGCCAATCTGTGCAACCCCAATCTCGATGTCGCCACCATCGCTCAGGGCGTCGGACTGTCGCCGGGACACGTGCACCGTCTCTTTTCCAAGGAGAACGTGCCTCTGATGCAGGGGGTATGGAGCGAGAGGCTGCGTCGCTGCTACCAGGAGCTCGCCAGTGGCCGCGGGGGACGGTCGATCAGCGGCATCGCCTATGCCTGGGGCTTCAACGACGCGGCGCATTTCAGCCGCGCCTTTCGCAAATGCTTCGGCGTCTCGCCACGCGAAGTCAGGGATGCGCACACGGCGGCGGCAGGTGATGTGACTGTCATCGTCCATGGTAGTTTCAGACAATAAATCCCGTAGTTAGGAACAAGATGCGCGGCCGGATTGCAGGTACTGTTGCACCGGTTTGTCTTGAGTCGATGTCCTGAGCGGTTCCCACGAATAGAACGGCGGCACAACAAGCCGGCTGGGCATCAGGAGTCCGGCTCGACTTGTTGGTTCCGTCACGGGTAAAGGGAGAAAAAATGAAGCTGTTACGACAAGTTCTTGCCGTGTGTGCCTTGCTTGCGGGGACCTGCGGCTTGGGAATATCTTTGGCGCAGGCTGCGAATGTGCCTGCCATACCGAAGACGCTGGAACAGGACAAGGCCTGTACCAAGTGCCATGATGCCTCCTGGGACAAGCCGATTCTGGCAGTCTATCAGCAGCGCCACGGCGTCAAGGCCGATGGACGCACGCCGGGCTGCCAGTCCTGTCACGGCGACAGCGCGAATCACCTGGCGAGCCCGAGCAATGCGCCGGACGTCACTTACACCAAGAACAGCAAGAACACTCCCGAAGAGCGCACCGCCGCCTGCCTGTCCTGCCACGACGGCAACAAGCGTACCCACTGGAGCGGCAGCCAGCACCAGATGCGCGGCGTGGTTTGCGCCAGTTGTCACGACATTCACCGGCCGGAACAAAGGGTGATGAGCAAGGCGACGCAGAAGGATGTCTGCTTCACCTGCCACAAGAGCCAGCGCGCCGAGACGCACCGGCCGTCGACCCATCCGATCCAGGCGGGCAAGGTGACCTGCTCCGACTGCCACAACCCGCACGGTTCGGCCGGGCCCAAGCTGCTGGTCAAGAACACTGTGGTCGAAACCTGCTACCAGTGCCACGCCGAAAAGCGCGGCCCCTTCCTCTGGGAGCATCCGCCGGCCAGTGACGACTGCCTCAACTGCCACACCCCGCACGGCTCGACCAATCAGCAACTGCTGAAGATGCGCTCGCCCTGGCTGTGCCAGCGCTGCCACGCCAATGGCGCGCCGCATCCGGGAGAGATTTACAGCGCCGGCAGACTGCCCGGTGGCGTGATCACCAGCTTGGTGACTTCCGCCTCGACCGGCGCGGCCGCCACCATCAATCCGCTCACCGGAAAGAAGGTCGGGCAGACCAATCCGTCGCCACAGCAGGCCTTGCGTGGCTGCCCGGACTGCCACTCGCAGATTCATGGCTCCAACCATCCCGCCGGCCAGTGGTTCGCGCGTTGACCGATGATTGAATCGAGGAGAATGACTATGAAGAACACGCAGAATCGCACGGCCACCCGTGCCTCGGTGATCGCCGTTCGCGCCGCGCTGGCGGCGCTGGCACTAAGCCCGGCCGCCGTTTATGCCGCCGAGGCGGATCAAGAGCTGATGCAGCCGAAGAGCCAGATCGAGGTCGGCATCGGCAGCGTCAGCGACCATTCAGCCGCCTTCGGCGAATACAACGGGCTCTACAAGAGCGGCGCCTATTTCGTCGGCAACGTCGATGTCAAGGGTGGCGGCGGCGACCAGAGCGCCTTCCGCTGGCGTGTCACGGGCACCGACCTGGGCCTGCCGACGCGGAACCTCGGCGTCGAAGCGGGCGAGCAGGGCAAATACCGTTTCAACGTCGGCTACGACCAGTTGAAGCGTGATTTCAGTGACAGCTTCCAGACCATCTACAACGGCGTCGGTACGACGACGCTGACGCTGCCCGCCTCCTACCCCGCCGCCGCAACGCGCTTGAACCAGACCGGAAGCTCCGCCCAGGTCCTCTCGAACTGGGCCAATCTGCAGTCACCCTACGCCACCGCCGCTTGCGCCACCACCGGCGGTACGCCCACGGCGGCCTGCCAGGGTCCGGGCTATCTGATTCCACAGTTGATGAAGAACCCCGGCGACATCGCCACCGAACGCAAGCGCAGCGACGCCGGATTCAGCTATTTCATCACCCCGGAGTGGGAGTTCAAGGCCTCGGTGCGGCGCGAGGACAAGGATGGCGTCAAGCTGACCGGCTACGGCATCAATGGGCCGGGACGCGGTTTCATGCTGCCCGAGCCGATCAACAGCACCACCGACCATTACGACGCAGGCATCGCCTACGTCGGCAAGGGCGGCTACATGAACTTCGGCTATTCCGGCGCCAGCTACCGCAACGCCACCAACCTGTGGACCGCTGAGAATCCCTTCTGGGGCGCAACATCGGCCAGCGGCGCGCTGGCGACGGCGGGCGCGGCCATGATGGGCAATATTGCGCGTCTGACCGGCGCGCCGGACAACCAGATGCACCAGTTCAACATGTCCGGGGGCGTCTACTTCTCGCCCAAGGTCAAGCTGGTGTTAGCCGGATCGTATGGACTGTCGAAGCAGAACGAGGATTACAACGTCAGCTATCCGGCGCCGGCGATTATTCCGGTGACTTCCGCCAACGCCGAGATCGTCAACACTTCCTTTCTGGCCAGGCTGACCACGCGGCCGACCACCAAGCTGAGCCTCAACGCCGCCTACAAGTACGACAATCGCGACAACCAGACGCCCTCGCATCTCTATGCCGTCGGCGGTACCGACAATCCCGTCGTCAGTTGCAATGCCGCCGCCACCACCTGCATACCCAACGTCAATCACGTCTTCGTGAACGAGCCGCTGAGCCGCAAGACGCAGAAGTTCACGCTCGACGCCGACTACGCACTGGGCCGCGACAGCTCGATCACCGGCGGTTATGAATGGCTAGGCACGCACTATTACACCCACGCCGAAGAGGCGCCGGTCGCCTCCGAGTCGAGCAAGGAGAACACCTGGCGTCTGGATTTCCGCAACAGCTTCAACGACAGACTGTCCGGGCGGATCGGCTACTCCTTCTCCCAGCGTCGCATCGACGGCTACAACGAGGCGCCAGCCGCCGGCGGCACGCTGCCTCTGCCGTGGACCCCGGTGCCGGTCATCGCCGAAACCGGGCTGCCGGCGGCGCTGCCGGCGGGCGTCTACTGGCCCGCCGCTGATCCGTTGCTGCCGGGCTTCAAGCAGTTCTTCACCGCCGATCGCGACCGCGACAACTTCCGCAGTGCGCTGAATTTCAGGGCGAGCGATGCGCTGACCCTGGACGCCAAGCTGGACTACAACCGCGACCGCTTCACCGATTCCCAGTATGGCCTGAAGGACATCAAGAACGTGGCGCTGACCCTCGACGGCGCCTTCGTGGCGAGCGACACGCTGAGCTTCGGCGCCTTCTATACGTACGAGGACATGAATTCGCATCAGGACTCGCTGTCCATACTGCGCAGTACGGTCGCCAATCCCGTGCTGATCGCCCTCGGCTATACCAGCCCCGGCAGCGGTGCGGCGGGCGGGACTCTGGTGGCCCCAACCAGTACGGCGTTGATCGCTGCCAACGCTGCCACAGCCTGCATCGGGTCGACCAACCCGACCGGCACGCCGGCCAACCACTGGACCGACCCCTGTCGCCAGTGGGGCATGAGCCAGGCCGACAAGATCAATACCATCGGCGTCAATTTCAAGTCGAAGGGACTGCTCGGCGGCAAGCTTGAACTGAGCGGCGACCTGGTGGTCTCGCAGGCGCGCACGCCGATCAGCTTGAGCGGCGGCAATTACGTGAACACCGGCGTGCGGATGGCCTATGTCACGGCGGATTCGTTTCCGGACATCACCAGCACCATGACCGACCTGCGGATCAGCGGCAGGTACGCGCTGGACAAGCGCTCTGCCGTGCGTCTGAGCTACATGGGACGCCATCTGAGCACGTCGGACTTCCAGTACGATGCCTACGCGAACAACCCGGTGGCGTTGCAGACCTTCCTCGGTACGGGCATGACTTCGCCGAACTACAACGTGCACGTCCTTAGCGCAGCTTATATCTACAGTTTCAGATAACAGCTTGAGGCCAGCACCGGCGTCTGATGCCCGAAGAAGACGCCGGGGCTGGCCAATCTTCCCGCGGCCGGCCTGGCGCCGGTCGTCGCCTGGACGCTGGCGCCCCAGGCGTGGCGGCTGACGCCGTAGCTGCCTCAATCCTGGGGCGTGTCGCCGATCTTGTGGCAGAGATAGTAGGCGGCGATCAGCAGCAGAATTACCACGGAAAAGGCGATGATGGTCAGGGAACCGGTGCTCCAGTCGAGGGCGCCGATCCCGGCCTTCATCTGCACCACGAGCAGGCCACGCACGCTGGCGATGACGCCGATGGCGAGGTAGGGCTTGAGAGAAAAGGGTTCCTGGCGGATTTGCCTGACGATCTGGCGGAAGAGTTCCATGACGATGAGAACGAACATCAGCTCGCTCACCATGTAGGGCAGGTCGTGGATTTCCTGATTGATGAAGTCGAGCACCAGATCGTAGGCCAGCTGGATCGCGAGTGTGAACGTGCCCAAGGCAATTCCGGCGAGCACCAGCTTGTCCGCCAAATTGACCACACCGTTGAGCAGCTTCTTGGCTGCTCCAGCTTGCCTTTCCATCGATCTGCCTCTTTTGTCGCATCCTGTCAGGGCCGGCACCCGATCCTTGCCCCGGCTGATGCGCGGCCAGTTTACGACTTCCAGCATAGACAGTGTTGCCAGGCCTTGACTTGACTGGGGTCAACTTCGCGCTTGCGGCGGCCAATGGCCTGCGTAGCGAGGGCGGCCCTTTCGTCGGGAGACTTGACTTAGATCATTTTCTCCGGCCAAGAACCCGGCTATAAGTTGCACTGATGATGCCGCCATAGAGGGTAGGGCCGGGGGCCGCGGGAGAGCATAACCAATAAGAGAATCGCCCGGGTTTGGTATTGCGCAAAGGGGAAAGAAAGCATGGCAACGCAGAAGGCGAAAGCATGGTCGGTGGTCGTCATGAGCACGATGGCGTTCACGGTCTGTTTCATGGTTTGGATGATGTTCGCCGTGATCGGGATTCCGATCAAGACGACCCTCAACCTCAACGAGACCCAGTTCGGCATGCTGGTGGCGATGCCGGTCCTGACCGGGTCGCTGATACGCCTGCCGCTGGGAATGCTCACCGACAAGTACGGCGGCCGTATCGTCTTCGCCATCCTGATGGCCTCGACCGTCATCCCCATCTACTTGATTTCCTACGGCACGGCGTTTTGGCACTATCTCGTCACCGGCCTCTTCGTCGGCATCGCCGGCGGTTCGTTCACTGTCGGCATTGCCTACTGCGCGCGCTGGTTTCCAAGGAATCAGCAGGGCCTGGCGATGGGTATCTTTGGGGCCGGCAACACCGGTGCCGCCGTGACCAAACTGGTGGCGCCGACGCTGGTGGTTGTCTGGGGCTGGCAGTCGGTGCCGCAGGCCTATGCGCTGGTGATGCTGGCGATGGTGATCCTGTTCTGGTTCTTCACCTACGATGATCCCGGGCACAAGGTGGGCAAGAGCGTGACCATGCGCGATCAATTGCTCGCACTCAAGGATCCGCGGGTGTGGAAGTACTGCCAGTACTATTCCATCGTCTTCGGCGGCTACGTCGCCATGTCGCTCTGGATGACCAAATATTACGTAGCCGAATATGGCTTCAACCTTCAGTCGGCGGCGCTGCTCGCCGCCTGCTTCTCCCTGCCGGGCGGCGTGCTGCGCGCCGTGGGCGGCTGGTTTTCCGACAAGTACGGCGCTCACACGGTGACATGGTGGGTGCTGTGGCTGTCGTGGATGTGCCTGTTCATCCTCTGCTATCCGCAGACCGACTTCACGGTGCAGACGATCAGCGGGCCGAAGTCCTTTCACTTGGGGCTCAACGTCTGGGTGTTTACCGCGCTGATGTTCATCATGGGCATCGCCTGGGCAATCGGCAAGGCCTCGGTGTTCAAGTACATCTCCGACGACTATCCGCACAACATCGGCGTCATTTCGGGCATCGTCGGCCTCGCCGGCGGCATGGGCGGTTTCCTGCTCCCCATCATGTTCGGTGCCCTGGTGGATATTACCGGCATTCGCTCCAGCTGCTTCATATTGATGTACGGAATCATCTGGGTATCGCTGTTCTGGATGTACTGGACCGAGGTACGGGGTGTGCCGAGAAAGGACGCCAGTCCGGCGACTGCCGAAGCATTTGAGTGATTTGAACCGCATTGCCGAGAATACACAGTCAAGGAGAGCAGAATGGGAGCAGCGGAACTAGATGCGGTGAGAACGCCGCGCAGCAAGACGGATATCGACGACTGGCGACCCGAGGACCAGGCTTTCTGGGACTCAACGGGAAAGCGGATCGCCAGCCGCAACCTGTGGATTTCGGTGCCCAGTCTGCTGATAGGCTTCGCCGTATGGGCGATGTGGGGCATCATCACGGTGCAGATGCTCAATCTCGGTTTTCCCTTCAAGCCCGAAGAGTTGTTCACCCTGACGGCGATATCGGGTCTCGCTGGCGCCACCCTGCGCATCCCCGCCTCTTTCTTCATCAGGCTCTCCGGCGGCCGCAACACCATCTTCCTGACGACGGCGCTGCTGATGATTCCGGCCATCGGCACCGGTCTGGCGTTGCAGGACAAGAGTACGCCGCTAATCGTCTTCCAGCTCTGGGCGCTGTTATCCGGCATAGGCGGTGGTAACTTCGCCTGTTCCATGTCCAACATCAGCACCTTCTACCCCAAGCGCATGCAAGGAACGGCACTGGGCATCAACGCGGGCCTTGGGAACTTCGGCGTCACCAGCATGCAGATCCTCATTCCGCTGGTCATGACCGCCGGCATCTTCGGCAGCCTCGCCGGTGACTCGATGACCCTGGTCAAGGATAGCGGCTGGATACTCGGCAAGATCAAGGCCGGAACTCCGACCTTCATCCAGAACGCTGGCTTCGTCTGGCTGCTGGCGCTGATACCGCTGGCCTTCTTCGGTTTCTTCGGCATGAACAACCTGCGGGTGGTGACGCCCAAGCTGGGCTCGACCCTTTCCGCTTTCCTCAAGATACTCTGGCTCTACGCTCTGGCGGCGCTGACTTCGGTGGTCGGACTCTATCTCTACCTGCCGGCGCCGAGCGGTCTGGGCCTGCTCAACATGTGGATAGCATTGCCCCTGATCATGATCGGCACCCTGCTGGTGATGAAGCTGGCTGCTTTCGGAGAAATGAAGGCGAACATCGCCAAGCAGTTCCAGATTTTCAAGAACAAGAACACCTGGTCGATGACGGTTCTCTACGTGCTCACCTTCGGTTCCTTCATCGGCTTTTCCATGGCGCTGCCACTTTCGATCACGGTGATTTTCGGCATCAGCCATGTTCCCGACCCGGCCACGGGCTTGATGACGCACACGGTCAAGAATCCCAACGCCGTCTCGGCGCTGACCTACGCCTGGATCGGACCGTTTATCGGCGCCGCGATCCGGCCGGTGGGCGGCTGGATTTCGGACAAGGTCGGTGGTTCCATCGTCACCCAGGTGATATCGCTGGTGATGGTGGGCGCCTCCGTCGGCGCCGGCTATTACATGAGTCTCGCCTACAGCTCGCCGCAGCCGGAACAGTACTTCCCCATCTTCCTCGCCCTCTTCATCCTGCTCTTCGCCGCGTCGGGCATAGGCAACGGCTCCACCTTCCGCACCATCGGCGTCATCTTCGACCGCGACCAGGCGGGTCCGGTACTCGGCTGGACCTCGGCGGTGGCGGCCTACGGCTCGTTCATTGCGCCGGTGGTGATCAGTACCCAGGTCAAGGCCGGCACGCCGGAAATCTCCATGTACGGCTTCGCGGTGTTCTATGGGCTGTGCCTGATACTCAACTGGTGGTTCTACCTGCGCAAGAATTCCGAATTCAAGAATCCTTGATGCGGAGCAGGCGATGCGGGGAAGCCTGCTACGGAAGCATCCTGGCGGGGCGTAGTCCGCTGCCGAAGTAGCGGAATCCCGCCTTGAACCCGAGGCGTCTGGCCGTGCGAACGTTGCGCGGCTTGGCGTTCCACGAACCGCCGCGCAGCACCCGGAACTTGCACTTCCCCACGAGCCAGGCGCGACCGTCGGCCGGTGCGCCGACGTAATCGTCCTGCAGGCAATCGTCGACCCATTGCCAAGCGTTTCCCAGCATGTCGTACAAGCCGAAGGCGTTGGCCTTGAAGTTGGCCACCGGCGCCGTGTAGGCATAGCCGTCGGCGCAGTCGTGCGCTTCCAAGGCCACCCCCGGCGCCTGGGCCTTGCCCACGCTGTCCATCACGTTGGCGTAGGTACAGGCCTGGTTCGGGTTCTGGCCCCAGTAGCGTGCCGCGCTCGTGCCGGCGCGGGCGGCGTATTCCCATTGGGCTTCCGTAGGCAGGCGGTATTGCTTGCCCGTCTTGCGCGATAGCCATTCGACGTAGGCCCGCGCATCGCCCCAGCTCAGACACACCGCGGGATGGCTGTCTTTTTGCGGGTAGCCGGGGTCGCGCCAACCGCGTCCGGGGCGGTCTTCCCAGCGCCCGCCCTCGAGCGTGTAGCAACTGCCGCCGACCTGGTAACCGCTGTCTCTGACGAAGTCGGCGAATTGCCCTCGCGTGACGTGGGTCTTCGCCAGGGCGAAGGCGGCCACCTCGACCCTGTGTAGGGGGCCTTCGGCGTCGAAACGGCCGAACTCATCGTTCGGAGAGCCCATTTCGAAACTACCCGCCGGAATCGTCACCATCTCGGGACAGTCGGCGCAGTCCATGAAGGTCTTGTCCGTTGCCACCGCGTTGGCCGCTGAAGCCATCATGAGCAGCGCCAGCAGTTGTGCGCCGAGGACAAGGCCGCCGCGATGGCTCAGCAGCGAGGGAAAGAATCTGTCTTTGTCCATTTTGGTCGAGTGTAGGGTCGATCCTCGGCCTCGTCGCAGGCTTGCCGATTATCGTAGGGGGCTTGGCAATATCCTTGATTCAAGATAAGTTTCGCGCACTTTATACAAAGATAGTCGAAAGGCACGCGAGGATGACCCGATGCCGAAAATAAAATGATAGATTAGCCCATCCGATCTTGCCGCAAGCTCGAATTGGGCCGGATCCGAGCCATCTATGTTCGCTGGAGATAGACCGATATGTACATGCGAATGTTCGCGACCGCGCTCGCGTCGCCATGGCCTTGCTTTGAACAGGTCGCCGCGCCTGCCATGAGCGGGAAGTAGGCCCATGCCGTCGGGCATACTTGCTGTCAGCGGCTGGGAACTCGCATCCATTGTCGCGAAGTGGGTGCTCTATGCCTGCACTTTTGCCGGAGCCGGCGGCGCATTGTTCATGGCGATCTTCTCGGCCAGGATTCCGCCGCTGCAAAGACGGGCCGTAGTCCACTGGGTCTGGCTGACCTGTTCCGCTGCGCTCGTCATGGGTGTGGCCAGAGCCGGCGTGCTGGCCGGCGCGCTCGGCGGCGATGGCGTGGCCATGCTCGGTTCGATGCTGCGCGGCAACGAGGCGATGTCACTGCTGCTGCGCAGCGCCGGGCTGGTCGCCACGCTGGCGAGCCTGGCCTGCGCGCGTCGCAGCCGCATGGTGCTGTCCATCGCCGGTGTCTGTCTGGTCGCCGTCTCCTATACCCGGGTTGGGCACGTCCTGGAGGCGACGTCCCCACTGACAGCGCAAGCCATGCTGGCACTCCACGTCTTCAGTCTCTGCTATTGGCTCGGTGCGCTCGTGCCCCTGCGTCTCTGCTGTCAGGAGGGCAGGGCAGCGGGCCAACTGCTGAGTGACTTTGGGCACCTCGCCGTATACCTGGTCGGCGCTTTGCTCTTCGCCGGCGGAAGCCTGCTGTTCCTGTTGCTTGACGGGGCGGCAGAAACCCTCAGTGCGCGCTATGTCGGCCTGTTCGTGGCCAAGATTGCACTCGTGGTCCTGATGATCGCCATGGCGGCGCTGAACAAGCTCGATTTGGTGCCGCGCCTGAACCGTGGCGAAATCGCTGCCCTGGTCAAATTGCGGCGCTCGATCGGGGTAGAGATTGCGGCTGCGTTGCTCATCCTCCTGGCGATGGCGGCCCTGACCACGGTTGCCAGCCTATCGCCTGAGTAAGGTAACTCATCTATCGCGACTTGACGGTTCGCGTTAGCGAGCATCTGTGCCGCGACGCCGGACGTCGCAAGCGATGCCGCGCAAGGCGTTGCTGCCGGATACGGAATCGGCGCATTCGTCGTCCATCGCCGCGTTGTAGTTGATCGATGCGTCGGACTGCCACCAGCCATAGTGCGCCCAGATCGTTCCGACCGCCAAGCCATCGTTGATCTTTGCGCGGCAGTGCACCTCGCCGCTGGCCGTGCGCACGACGATCATGTCGTTTTCGGAGATGCTGCGACTGGCCGCGACATCCGGCGCGAGTTCGGCTATGGGCTCGGGCTGCCGCCGCCGCAGGCTGGCGATTTGCCGGTACTGGCTATGGCAGTATGCGACAAGCTTGCCGCAGGTCAGCAGGTAAGGAAAATTCTCCGCGGGCGAAGGCGATTGCCAACGTGGCAGGGCGCGTCCACTCAGCCGTTGCAAGGCCTCGGACCAGAGCGTGATGCGGGGTAGCGGTGGTTCGCTGCCGAGATTGGGAGCAACGAGGCCGCGCCGCTCTGCGCGCAAGCTGGCGGTGTCGAGTCCGCTCGGGGCGAGCAGGTAGTCGAGCCCGGCTGTTTCGTCGCCGCCGAAAAATTGTGCTCCGAGACCAAGGGCATGGGCGAGGCCGAAAACGATAGCCGTATCGGACCTGGCTTCGCCAGGGGCGCGGGCGACAGCCGGACGCAGCTGTACGTGGGCTTCCGCCTCCTGGTCGACCATGAACCCGGCTTGCAATCCTTCGCGTTCCCAGCATGACGAAGCGGGAAGAAGCATATCGGCCCAACGCGCAGTGGGCGTCTCGAAAAGCTCGCTTTGAACAAAGAAATCCAGCCTGCTCAGGGCCTCGTCGGTATGGCGCGCCATGGGCCTGGAAACGAGGAAATTCCCACCGAATGCGACAAGCGCCCGGATCGGATATGGCTGACCACTAACGATCGCTTGAAACAGGTCTCGGGTCGTGACCCATCCCCGGGAGGGCGGACCCAGAGGTCGCTCTTCCATGCCTAGGGTGCGCTGCCGTGTTGCCGCCGATACGAGTTCGAAGGCACTGACGTCGTTGAGCTTCGGCTTGGGAAACCAGCGGTTCCCGCCCGGCTGGCCAATGCTGCCGGTCAATGCATAGAGCAGATGGATGGCCCGTGTCGCGTCAGTCGCCTGTTCCTGCTGGCAGGTTCCCGTCCATGTATAGAGAGAGACCGGCTTCGTGCCGCCCAGCAGCGCCGCAGCCGCGTGCAGCGCTTCCTCGGCAACGCCAGTCACGGCTGCGACGCGCCCCGGTGTCCACTGTGCGGCACATTCGCTCAATCGTTCGATGACCGTGCCGCGCCCGTCCGGCGCTGGCGCGAAGGCGTCCGAGTGCCGCCGAAGGAATTCGAGATCGGCGCCCCCGGTGGCGAGCAGCAGGTGCATCAGCCCCAGCGCCAACGCCGTATCGCTACCCGGCCTGACGGGCAGCCAGAGATCGGCGCTCTTGGCCAGGCCCGTGCAGCGCGGATCGACGACGACCAAGCGGGCGCCACGTCTTTGCGCCGCACGAATGCGCTCCGCGTGCGCCAGCCAGGTGGCAGCCGGATTGCAGCCCCAGAGCAGGATGGTCGCCGTGTGTGCGTAATCCGGCATGCCGAGGCCATTGCCCCAGGTGAGGGCTGGGCTGTAGTCACGATGCCAGTTGCAGTTCTCGGTGGCGAATACGAGGTTGGGACTGCCCCAAGCGTGTGCCAGTCGGTGTATCCAGGCGAAACTGTCGGCGATGGCAGTGCCGCTCGGCGTGCTGACTGCAAAAGCAACGCCCTCGGCGCCCGCCGCATGCAGGCGTTTCGCGATCAAGGTGTAGGCTTCGTCCCAGGGGATTACACGCCAACCGGGGTCCTGGTCGCCTTTCGGACGAGTGCGCAGAAGCGGAGAGGTCAGGCGTTGCGGATGTGCCACCAGTTCCGGCGCTGCCTTGGCCTTGATGCATATCGCGTGGCCGGTCGGATGCAGCGGATCGGCGGCGATGCTCAACAGTTTGCCATCCTCGACGGTCGCCAGACAGCCGCAGCGGGAAATGCACAGCGCGCAATAGCTCGAGAGTGTTTCCCGCGTCATTCCTATCAAGCCAAGCGGCAAGGGCCTGTAGACTGAAATGTGACGATTGTACGTCTGTTGCCGTCTGTCATGGCCGGAAGCGGTCTAGCGATCTTGTCTAAGGACAAATTGATGCGTGTCAAGTTCCAAATACCACTTGCATGCTAGCATCACCTATCACTAAAGTGACATGAGTCACTGGATGAGTCACTGGATGG
>Ga0172380_10004211_pt1 | contig 18737 bp, 12 predicted proteins | sample Leawe162metaG_FD_119747 | JGI IMG/M metagenome (GOLD analysis project Ga0172380, IMG submission 119747) | Leachate microbial communities from a municipal landfill in Southern Ontario, Canada - Leachate well 162 metaG | ecosystem: Engineered > Solid waste > Landfill > Unclassified | place... | reverse complement strand
TGCGATCTGTTTTGTTGCGGTGGCGATCGAGTCGCTACTTGCGCCGACATTGCCGACGATTTCTCGCAGATTGGTCACCATGGTGGTAAAGGCGTTGCCGATAGCATCATTTTCGGAGGCCGGTTTGACATTCACAGTCAGATCTCCTGCCGCGATCTGTTCGGCGGTTTTGGCCAACTCACGAAGGGTGGCAACCATGCGGGTCAAGGCTTGCATCAATTGATCCTGTGACGATCGCTCACGAACCTCCACGGACAGGTTGCCAAGCGCGATCTGCGCTGCGGCCTCGGTCACACTGCTCATGGCCTCGATCAGTACGTTCAGGTTGACTTTGATCTCATTGAAGTCGCCGTTGTAGTTGTCTGCGATCCTTGGCGGGATATCTCCCTTGCTGATGCGGTCAACATATTCCGCAGCCACGTTCAAGGGGCCTATGACCGCGTCCAGGGTCTGGTTGACCCCCTCGACGATTTTCCGGAAGTCGCCCTGATGTTGTGAGGCATCGGCGCGGGTAGCCAGTTTGCCCTCTACGGCAGCCTGGGAGAGCATGTTGGCGTCGGCAACCAGGGCACTGACCGCGGAGATTGCCTGGTTCAGGTTGTTCTTGATTTCATTGAAGTCGCCGCTGTAACTGTCGGTAATCCTTGGCGGGATATCGCCCTTGCTGATACGGTCCACATATTCGGCAGCCACGTTCAAGGGGCCGATAACGGAGTCCAGGGTTTCGTTGACTCCGGTTACGATTTTCTGGAAATCTCCTTGATGCCGGGAAGCATCGGCACGGGTGGCCAGCTTTCCTTCAATAGCTGCCTTGGAGAGCATGTTGGCGTCGCTAACCAGTGCGTTGACAGCATCGATGGCCTGATTGAGGTTATTCTTGATCTCGTTGAAGTCGCCTTTGTACTCATCCGTAATCCTGGGCGGTATGTCTCCCTTGCTGATGCGGTCCACATATTCAGCGGCCACGTTCAAGGGACCGATCACGGCATCCAGGGTATTGTTCATTCCATCCACAATGCCGCGAAATTCAAAATTGATCATTTCCGAGTTGCCGCGTGTTGCCAGCTGGCCATTTACCGCAGCTTCGGCCATGCGGCCGGTCTCATCCTGAAGTCCTTTCAGGATTGCAGCAATATTACGCCGCAAATATACGGCGATGAACAGAGACAAAATGATTGCAGTGATCAGAGCGCCCACGAGAAGCATTTTTGCGCGTGCAGACTCGTGTTCTCCCGCCTTGTTGGCATCGTGGCCCAACTTCACATTGAGATCGACCAGTTTGCCCAGCAAGACTTCAGCGTCAAGGAATCTTTTACGGGATTCAAGCGAAGCGGCAAATACCTTCCCGTCCATGGCATCGATGCGCTCATCCTTCATCCCTGAAGCGAGCAGTCTGTCCTTCTCACGTGAAAGGTCCACGACCTGCTGACTGGCCTTTTTCCAGACATCCCATTTGGCAACAAAATCTTTCCAAAGCAGCGATTCTTCCTGGGTTTGCGGGAGCGGTTCATATACCTTCCAGGCCTCATCGATATGCTTCCAGGCCTTATCGATATAATCAAACTGGGCCTTGCGGACCTGCGGGTCCATCATCCTGCGATTAATCAGGCCTCGTTCTCCCGTTATTATCTTGTTCTGAGACTCGCTCAAAACAAGAAGGCTCTGGACACTGGGAAGCCGGTTATCACCAAGTTCATCCAGATCCTTTGTGACCTCCATCAGGCCATAGAACCCCACTGCACCCATGAGTACGGCGATGAACGTCACCAGAATGAATCCTGACAGAATCTTATTGCCGAGCGTCATCATCTTAAACATGATTTCCTCCTTGGTCGTACGTAAGTTCAGGCGATTTCAACCGCCATGGTGATTAATCTATATTTACAAACGATATATTTACTGTTTATTTACTGAGTAGTTAAGTGTCGTTATGTAACCTTTTTGGTGAAGCTTTGTCATGTGCTGCCAAACTGTGGCATTGCTTCAGGGTACGGTTTCTGCATTCGTTCACTCGCACTGAACAGAACCTGCAGACTTTCCCTTACCAGTTCGTTAAGTCCGCCGAATACGGCTCCGTTATGACCGGTATATGCAATCCGTATGTCGAGTTCGGCCAGTTTTTTCAGGGTGAGCAAAGTTTCAGGTGATGGAACATCGGCCGTATTCCGGCGGCGTATCGATGTATCGCCGGAAATGAGACTGCCCGATTCGCCGTGAAAGAGGCAGATCGAATCGGATGAGTGCTCGGGAGTATGGATGACGTCCAGATAGCCATCGGCGACCCGCAGGCATTGGCCATCGTTGATCAGTTCATCAATATTCGGCCCGTCGCAGAAGGCGAGAACCCGCGACCCATATCGTTTTTTCAAGAGTGGTACACCACCTGCGTGGTCAAAGTGGTTGTGGGTCAGGATAATCTGCTCTACCGGTCGCTTGCCGCAGCCGGTGGGTATTTTGTCGATCTGGTCGATTATGCTCCCATCAGTGCCGGGATCGATCAGTGTGTTGATATCCTCAAGCCGGTTCCATTCACCCAGGATCAGGTAACTGTTGCATGTATAGATATCCGGGCTTTTGAAGATGGATTTTACCCGCATATCACCCACCAATCTTTCGGAAAAGCTGTGCATCAGGGACCACCTGTTCAAACTTCCCTGAAAGTTCATGAGGCATCTTTTGGGTGTTTTCGCAGGCAAAAAAGCCGCCCGGCGTCAGGGCCTGATGGAACATTCTCAATACTTCAATTCTCTGCTCGGGTTGAAAGTGCAGCAGCACGTTCTTGCATACGATCAGACAGTAGTCCTGTCCGGCCGGTTGCAGGGAGAGCAGATCATGGTAACGGAAACGGACCCGGTCGCGGAGATGGGCGTTTACCCGCAGGTGCCCCGGCGTGTCGGCAGGTTCGAAGTATTTTGCCACCAGTTCCACCGGGGTGCGCTGCAGTTCATCCTTCGGATATACCGCGTTGGTGACATGGTCGCCAAAATTGTTGGCCTGATCGTAATCGGTGGCATCAATGGTCAGGTTGCGAAACGCAAAGGAATTCATCCGTTCGGCAAGAACCATGGCGACGGTGTATGTCTCTTGACCATGAGCACTGCCGGCATCCCATACTTTAATCCGGCTGCGTCCCGAGGCATGGGCTATTGCGTGATCAGCCGCATGCTCCAGGGTTGGCAGGTCGCGCATGAAAAAGGAAAAGGCCATGGTGACGTCTCCTTTAAGCCGCCAGATCCAGCCGGTTGTCGGCCGTTGCCATCAGCTGCATGTCGTCGCTTCCGATCAGACGCTCGATGTCCGTCAGGATCAGCATCTGGTCGCCAGCCGTACCGATACCGGTGATGTACTCGGCGTTGATGGTTGAACCGAACTCGGGTGCCGGTTTGATCTGGTCGGCCGGCAGTGTGACGACATCCGAGACACCATCCACCACCATGCCGATAACCCTGCCAAGAACATTGATGATGATCACCACGGTGAACTCATCGTAGACGACAGTATCCAGGTTGAACTTGATCCGCATGTCTATGATCGGTACGATCACGCCGCGCAGGTTGATGACTCCCTTCATAAAATCAGGGGAGTTGGCAATGTGGGTAACCGAGTCATAACCACGGATCTCCTGAACTTTGAGGATGTCCATGGCATACTCCTCTTTCCCCAGGGTGAAGGTGAGATATTCCTGCGTACCACCTTCGGCCGTCATAATTGTCTGTTCGCCCATACTCATGGTGCCCTCCATTTTCCCAGTGAGTTGCATCGGAAAGATCCAGCGTTATTGTCTGTCTGCATCATCGCAGTTGAAAACATTTATTCACTCAGTGGCTGACCATGGAAGTCGGTCTTATGGCAAAAATATCTCCTGCCTTCTTCATCCAGACCTGCAATAAATTCGTCATGCCTCTTTACTCTTAACTCTTCGTACCGTTCGTTTGCTTCGATTCTCGACATTACTCCGGATACATGTACGTGAAATTTTTGGTGATCAGGATGAAGGCACACAAAGCTGAAACCAAATTTACGGGCATAACTGCATTCAGGTTTTTCTACCAGGCAGCCTGAAACTTCTCTGAATACCAGTTTTTTTGTAAGACACCCTTTCATGTCAGAACTCCTTTCAGATGTTTTTTTCCGATTAGAGCAAATCATCTGCCCATTCATGGTGATTTCATCACATAACGACTCTATGGACTTCGCCAGAGGCGGACCATATCGACCGCGTCCAGGATCAGGGCTACCCGGCCGTCTCCGAGTATTGTCGCCCCTGCGGTGCCGTCCACCTTGCGGTAATTGGTTTCAAGGCTCTTGATCACTACCTGATGCTGCCCCAGCAGTTCGTCCACCAGCAGCGCCAGATGTTCTCCTTCGGCGTCGATCAGCATGATAACGGCCTCTTCCGGTCGCCGTACGGCCTCAGGAATAGAAAAAATATCTGCCAGTCGCATCAGCGGAATGTATTCGCCACGGACATGCACGGTGGTATTGTCTCGTCCGACCTCGTTAAGGTCGGAGCTTTGCGGTTGAAGCGACTCGATGATCGAATTGAGCGGCACGATAAACGTTTCGTTCCCTACCCGTACCGAGAGGCCGTCCAGTATGGCAAGGGTCAGCGGCAGGGAGATCACCACGCGGCTTCCCTTGCCTTGAGAAGAGAATATGGCGACGCGGCCACCCATGGCATTGACGTTCCGGAGCACAACATCCATACCGACCCCGCGCCCTGAGACATCTGTCACTGAATCGGCGGTTGAAAATCCGGGAGCAAAGATCAAATGCCAGATCTCATCGTCGCTCATCGAATCCGAGACCGGCAGGCCATTTTGAGCTGCTTTGGCCAGAATTCTCTCCCGGTCAAGACCAGCACCGTCGTCGGCAACTTCAACTACGACGCGGCCTCCCTGTTGCGATGCCTTGAGGGTGATGGTGCCGCAGGGTGATTTTCCGGCAGCGATGCGGATTTCCGGCGATTCGATGCCGTGGTCAAGGCTGTTACGAACCAGGTGGGTGAGGGGATCGGCCAGCTTTTCGACCAACCCCTTGTCCAGTTCGGTCGTTTCACCCACCTGCTTCAGTTCCACCTGTTTGCCCAACTTGTCTGCAAGGTCATGTACCAGGCGCGGGAATCTGCTGAAGATAAAATTTATCGGCATCATGCGGATCGACATGACGCTCTCCTGCAGGTCGCGGGTATTGCGCTCCAGAAGCGACAGACCACGGTGCAGGTTCTCGTACAGAACCGGGTCGAGTTGCTGGGCGGTCTGGGCCAGCATAGCCTGGGTGATGACCAGTTCGCCCATCTGGTTTATCAGTTGATCGACCTTCGCTACCCCGACGCGTATTGATGACGTCTCGGCATTTTCGCTTGGTCTCCGCCCGTATGCGCCGGGAGCGGTTTCGTTTTTATCGGAAAGGCGGCGCCCCATAACCGAACCGCTGTCAGCAGAGATCGCTTCTACGGCGGAAGCCCGTTCAGGTTCAGTTGCCGGCCCGGACTTTTCTGAAGAATGCGGGACCGGGTGGTCGAGCATTTCGATACGGATCTCATCTTCGTCCGCGACAAACATGAACACTTCGAGGATTTCCTCAAGGGTACGGTCGGTACACAGGGTCATCTCCCAGGTCAACCGGCAGAGGCTTGGATCATAGGTATGAAACTCGTGGTGAGGTTCAATTTCTCCGGTCAAAGTCAAGTCGCCCATTGCGGAAAGCTCTTCAAATATCGGTTCCATGCGTACCATGCGGGTGTACAAGTCTGGTGGCGGGGTAAACATAATACGACAGGTTGATTTGGAGGTGCCTTCATCACTGGGATTCTGTCCTTTGAAAGACGGTTCCTGAATCGGATCGACAGGCGCCATCGCCGCGCAACGGCCGGAAATGGTATTCAATCGCTCACAGACTGCATCGATAACCTGTTGATCCACATTACTGCCGTCACGGTGACCGGCCAGCTGCATGGATATGGCATCGCCAGCCTGCAGAAACACATCCACCATTTGCCTGGTAAGTACTATTTCGTGGTGCCTGACCCGATCCAGGAGGGATTCAAGTGTGTGGGTCACAACAGTCATATCCGGAAAACCAAAAGTACCGGCACCACCCTTGATGGAGTGGGCTGCCCGAAATACGGCGTGCAGATTTTCATCATCCGGATTGGCCGGGTCGATGGTTAGAAATATCCGCTCCATCTCTGACAGATGCTCGGCGCTTTCATCGAAAAAAACCTGGTAGAACTGGCTGAGATCAACATTCATATTGAATTCCCTGAGCTTGTTTCCTCAATATTCATGGCGAGGAACATGAAAAAAATACAGGCTTGGCAAGTGGAATGGTTAGGCTGCACCAGGATAGTTGTCCGTAAAGCATTGACCGAGACCCAACTGCTGGATGGTCTGCTGCATTTCGTCCGGCAGATTCAGTAATTGCGTCTCCACTCCGCGCATTCTTACGCACTCCATCCAGACATGGAGGAGTTGCAGGCCACTCATGTCGATGCTGTTGATTTGTTTGCAGTCGATCTGAATTTTTTTCTTTCGACCTGATTTCAGATCCTGCAATGACTTTGACAAAGCTTCACATTGATCAGCCACTCCGGAAATAGTCCAGTCTCCTGTCAATTGATGTCTGGTGTCTTTCGTATGAGTTGCCATAACTCCCCCTTTGCCTGATAGCGAGATTGGTGTGTCGAAACTTTAGTAATTTGTAATTACACAAACAATGCCAACTTCATGCAATGTTTTACGTAACAATTTCATTGAGTTAAATGTGATGTGGCTGTGGGGGATGCAAAATTATTACCGGGGTAATGGCAAAATAATGGAGGAGTGGTTGATAACAACTTGAACTGAAACAGGTTTCACGGAAGGTAAAATATTTTGATCAGGTTACGTTTTTGTCGTAAAAGCAGCAGACCGGAAAAGCGGGGGAGGGTGGGCATTGCTTCAAGGCAGCCATTTTTCCAACATGGCAAGCAAATCAGGCAACAACAGCGGTTTGGGAAGATGATCATTCATTCCCGCGGCAATGCATCTTTCTCGATCCTGCTTCATGGCGTTTCCGGTGAGCGCAATTACCGGGATGTCATGGCGGCGAACATTTGAGGCCTGATCACGGATGGTGGCGGTAACCTCATAGCCGTTCATGTCCGGCATCATGCAGTCCATGAGGACCAGTGCATAATCGTTTGTCTCAAGTGCAAGTAGTGATTCATTGCCGTTCACAGCTACATCTACCTGATATCCGTAGTTTTTCAGCAACAAAGGCACAATTCTCTGAGCAGTCGGGTCGTCTTCGGTCAACAGGATGCGGATGGCAACAGGTGATTCCTCCTCTGCACAAGGGGACCCAAGAGGCGGGACCGGGTGGTCGAGGGGAATTTGCCTTTGATTGCCGCATGGTAAAAGCGGAGTAAACCCATACGTAAGATCATCCATTGCCTGCTTCTTAATTGCAACGGTGAACCAAAAGGTTGAGCCACGACCTTCGGTACTCTCTGCGCCGATACTTCCCTCCATCAATTCTGCCAACCGTTTGCAGATCGCCAGACCCAGTCCGGTACCACCGTATTTGCGCGTTGTTGAACTGTCGGCCTGGGTGAAAGGCTCGAAGATTTGTTCCAGCTTGTCGGCCGTAATGCCGATGCCGCAGTCGCGCACCATAAATTTGAGATTGACGGAACTTTTATCTTCGCCGATGTTCCGAATATGAACCGTTACGGCACCCTTTGGCGTAAATTTGATGGCGTTTCCAACGAGGTTGGTAATGATTTGGCGCAGTCGTCCTGCATCGCCATTCAAGGCTTTTGGAACATCTGTGTCAATTGAAGAGACAAGTTCCACCCCTTTTTCACGGGCCTGAAGCGACAGAAGGTTGATAGTATCCGAAATCAGCACATGCAGGTCAAAGTAGGATAGTTCCAGCTCTATCTTGTCAGCTTCAATTTTGGAGAGGTCGAGTATGTCATTAAGCAGCCGCACCAGGTTGATACCGGCATTTTTTGCGCTTTCGGCGTATTCATGCTGCTCTGGCGTCAGTTTGCTGTGCTGCAGCAATTCGATCATGCCGATGACGCCATTCATCGGTGTACGGATCTCGTGGCTCATGGTGGATAAAAACCGGCTTTTGGCGATGTTGGCCCCATCCGCGGCGACTTTGGCTTCCTGCAACAATGTCTGGACCGTTTCGTATTCATCGATCTGGACGCGTAGCGCCTCTTCCATGGCCAGCATCCCGGCATGCTGTTCGAGGAGTTTTTCGGCGCTTTCCACCAACTCCTCTTCCATCTGCTTACGCTGTGTAATGTCATATGCAGTACCGCTTGTTCCAACGATTTCTCCATTTTCATCGCTGATAAAAATGGCATTAAACACCAGGTGGATTGCATTTCCCGATTTTCCTACATGGGTCGTTTCAAAGCGTTCAATAGAGTCGCCTTGCATCAATCGATTGAACTGTACCAAGTCAAGTTCGGCATCCTCCGTGGTTTGAAATTCGCTGAATTTCTTTCCGAGCATCTCATCGAGTTCGTAGCCGAAGACTTGCTCCCATGCAAGATTTAGATAGGTATATCTTCCCTCGGCGTCACATTGCCAGATCAGATCCTGCGAAGTCTCAACCAGCGAGTGGTAGAGCGACTCTGACTTTTTAAGCGCAACTTCGGCACGTTTGCGTTCGGTGATGTCGCTGTTGCTGGCTCGCTGCCCCAGGTATTTTCCGTCGCTGCCATAGACCGCCTGGCATGCGTGGGCAAACCAGCGCTCTTCGCCGTTGCGGGTAAGTATCCGCAGGTCCATCCGATGATGGTGGGGGGTGTATGCGCCTTCCTGTTTTACGGGCAGGTGGCTGACAAACTGTTCCCGGTCGTCGGAATACGTGATTTTGTACATCAGGTCAGGGTCATTCATAAATTCCGCAGCCGTATATCCGGTATGCTGTTCGCAAGAGGGTGATACGTAGCGCAGAGTTCTGTCGGGGTTTAGCCAGAATTCCCAGTCATTGGTAAAGTCGGCCACGGTACGATACGCTTCCTCGCTCTCCCGCAACTCTGCAGTCCGCTGCTCCACCCGTTGCTCCAGAGATTCGTTGATCTGCTGGATTTCGATGAACTGTTCAGACAGTGTGTGTGCCATTTTCCTGAAATTGTTGATCAGGTGATTTGCTTCCTTTATGCCGCTTTCCGGCCAGTCAATAGCTTCTCCATTTGTCGCCAGTCTGGCAGGCAACTCGAACGTAAGTGTACGGAGGTGCCGTAGTGTAAAAATAATCTTGCGGCTCAGGAATTCAGCCAGCGCCAGTGTTATGAGCAGAATCAGGAACAACAGGGCCAACTTGTTTGTAAAGTGTTCGTTAAGTTTTTTTTGAAAGGGTGCTATCGGTTGCTCCAGAATCAGATTCCATTCCGCCATGGTGCCGACGGATGTTTCGGCGACATAGAAAGATTGTTTCCAGCGTTCGAAATACGGGGTATTGGGAGTCTCAACCGGTACCCATTGACTGATTCCGTCTTCGAGGCGATTAAGGGACCCTGCGCCACGTACAAAGGGCGTCATGATCTTTTGGTCGGAACGGTTTGTCATTACAACATGGCCGTTTTTATCAAGCAGTGTATAGAGCGATGTATGTGAACCCATGCTTTTGTCGAGGTACTCCTGTACCTGCTCAATGTTCAGAGCACCAACGACGAAGCCGCGGTATTCTCCCCGAACAACCACCGGTGCAAGGGTCAAGACTCTCGGTTTGGGGGTGCCGACCCTGCCCATGACCACATCCGAGAGCATTGGTTTGAGTTCTCGCTTGAGTAGCGGGATGTAGGGACGATCAGCATAATTTTTACCGATGTTCTTTTCCCCTTGTTCATCGATCAGGGGGGAAATTGCGGTAGTTGTTGCCTTGTTATCTCTAAGTCCGACATATAAAAAATTGACATCTGCTCTTTTTGCCCGTTCCAGATACGGCTGCATCTGCTGTGGAGATCTCGAAGCAGCCATCTCTGCCAGATCAACGATGGCAGTAGTTCTGTTCTCAATCCAGGTTTTCAGGCGTTGCTCCACACGCGTTCTGTCCTGAATCAGAGCGGAGCGAATACTACGGTCGGCTTCGTTAAAATCGATCCTGCCTTCAGCCACGAGCAAGATCAGGGCCGGACACAATACGAAGAAGGCCAGCAGGTTATAGATAATTTCACGGTATGAGATAAGTGATGTCCGTGAACTGTGTGTAACACCGATAAAGATCAATCGTGCTACCAGGGCGTTGGCAATGCCGTTCAGCGCCTGTTTGGTCATGATGATATAGGTGTTACTGAGGGGGGTATGCATAGTGACATGGCAGAACAGGTAGGCCAGCGGCATGCCAATCAAAAGCCAATAAAGAGTATCAGCCAACACCAACGCCAGTTTGTGGCGAGTCGTCAGCCAACCGACGATCGCCACCTCGGCAGTCATGGTGATAATGGCATAGGGGGTATTCCAGGCGAAGTAGGTGTAGGAGGAGATCAGCGCGGCCGCCAGGATGCCGCGGCCTAGCCCGAATAATTGCAGTGCGAGCATGGCGAAGATACTGCCGAAGATAAAATCCACATTGAGGAATATCGTAAACCCGAAATAATTGCCCGCCAGTCCGGCGGCGATCAGTGCAAGCAGGAGAAGGGTGCTGTATCTGTCGGGTATGGTGGTATTGGCTGATTGCGAGTACAGCATGGTTTCTCCATAAATGGATAAAGTCCGTACTAACGGAATTGGATCGTTATTCTATGGCTTTTTGCTGGTCCGTTGTGACTCTTGAGAGCGTTGGTGGTTACCTGTGGCATATCCAATCGCATCGGCAACTGCCTTGCATAGCACATGACTGTGATACGGTTTTTGGAGAAAACCCTTTGCCCCGAGCTTTTCAAGTTCATCGATCGTTCCTTCCTGATGGAATCCGGACGAAATCAAAACCGGTATGTCCGGGTTGATTTCCATAAGTCGCGCAAGGGTCTCTTTGCCGCCCATTCTGGGCATGAGCATATCCAGAATCACCAGGGAAATACTGTTCTTTTCGCGAGCATAGACTTCCAGCGCATGTTCCCCGTCTTCCGCAAGATAGACCCGGTATCCCGAATCCTCAAGAATAGCTTCCCCGACGGCACGGACGATCTCTTCATCATCCACCAGCAGAACGCCACCCGAGCCGTGAATCAATTCTTCGGCAGTAACGACCTCGATTTTTTTCTCGTGTGACACCGGAAGATATATTTTGAAGACCGTTCCGATGCCGGGTTCGCTGTAAATTGTTATGCAACCATGATGATCGGTGATGGTTCCGTACACGACAGCCAACCCTAAACCAGTTCCCTTGCCGACCTCTTTTGTCGTAAAAAACGGCTCGAAAACATGTTGGATAACTTCCTTTGTCATCCCTGAACCGTTATCGGACACCGATATTTCGATATATTGGCCGGGTGTTATGTCAAAGGAGCTGGCTTCACAATAGCTGGAATCCAGCACTACATTGGCGGTGGTAAAAGTGATGATGCCGCCTTCCGGCATGGCGTCGCGGGCGTTGATACCGAGGTTGAGCAAGGCATTTTGCAGCAGTGTCGGATCGCCGGTTACACATGCGTTTTTAGCGATAAGTCGTGTCTCCAGGGTGATCTTCTTGTCTATGGTTCGCTCCAGTAGTGAAATAACCTCATGGATCGTTGAATCAATTCGTACATGAACGACGTTTTTCTGCCCTTTACGGGAAAATGCCAACAATTGGCCGGTTAGCTCGGATGAACGGCTCGCAGCTTTTTGAATGTTGTCAAGCAGAGTCATCGCTGCGGAATTATCCTTTATATGGCGTGCCATAAGTTCGGCGGAACCCATGATGGCGGTCAACATATTATTGAAGTCGTGGGCTATGCCGCCGGCTAACTGCCCGATAACATCCATTTTTTGTGTTTGCCGTATCTGATCCTCCATCCTTTTCTGCTCGGCTATTTCCAGCTGGAGTTGCTGATTGCTTGCTTTCAGATCTTCGGCTGACTGACGTAATTCCTCTGTTCTCTGAATTACCAGATCCTCAAGGTTATTGTTGTGCAACTCTATCTCACGCCGCTGACGGTACAGTTCGGCAAATATCCTGACTTTGCTCTGTAGAAAAAGAGGTTCTATCGGCTTTGCCAGATAATCGACCGCTCCCGAGTCGTACCCCTTGAATTGGAAGTGGAAATCCTTCATCCCGGCAGTGACAAAGATGATCGGAATATGTTTGGTTTTCGGATTTGCACGCATCAATTCAGCCGTTTCAAAGCCGTCCATATCCGGCATCTGCACGTCAAGCAGCACCAGGGCAAAGTCCTGTTTGAGTGACAGGCGAAGAGCCTCATTGCCGGACGATGCCTTGACAAGTTCATATCCCTGGTCTGCAAGCAGACCTTCCAGCGACAGAAGGTTTTCCGGGCGGTCATCTACAATCAGAATCGGTGTGGTCTTTGGTAGTGCGGTAAGGTTCATGTTATTTCCCCTACGAGCTTCATCAAAAGGGCCGGAATATCCTTCAAACGTACAACGTGTTCGGGTTTAAGCAATTGCAGTGCACTGTTGGGCATGGAATCCATTTCGGCGTCGGCGGGGTCCTGGACGACAGTCAAACCACCGCATTTTTCTATTTTCAACAGACCTCTGCTGCCGTCATCCCCGGCTCCGGTCAGGATGATTCCGATCAGAGCGGGGCCATAGACATTGGCAGCCGACTCAAACAGGACGTCAATTGAGGGGCGGGCAAAATTGACCGGAGGATCGATGGAGAGCGCCAGGGTGCCGCCACGTTCCACCATCAGATGATAATTGGCCGGGGCCAGATATGTTGATCCGGGAGTTATTGTTTCCTGCTCATCCGCCTCTTTTACGCGAATGGCGCAGAGTGAGTCCAACAATACGGCCAGACCATCATCAGAATCGGGAGTAATGTGCGTAGTGACCAGGATCGGTATCGGAAAGTCGGCCGGGAGTGCTCCCAGTATCTGTTTAAGCGCCGCAACCCCTCCGGTCGAAACACCGATCGCAACAGCCTTGTACCGTATATTGTTACCTTTTTTCATACCTTTTCCGATAAATCTGCATCCGTGGCATTATCGCCTCATATCGCGCGGAGATTGCACGGCGATCCAAACTCTCCTTCGTGCCGAGACAAAGAAAACCGCCCTGTACCAGGCTGCTGTCAAAAAGTCCCAGAACACGCTCCTTCAGCTGCTGTTTGAAATAAATCATGACATTGCGGCAAAGAATCATGTTCATTTCGCCAAAGTCCGCATCAACAGCCAGGTTATGCGCGGCAAAGACTATATTTTCCCGCAGTGAGGGGGCCAGAATGGCATGGCCGTAGCGGGCCGTGTAGTAATCTGAGAATGACCCTGTTCCACCGGCATTCTGATAGTTCCTGGTGAAATGTTGCAACTCCTGCAACGGATAAATCCCTTCCTGGGCTTTACGGATTACATCTTCATTGATATCGGTAGCATAAATCCGGAACCGACCCTGTAACCCCTCTTCCAGAAGGAGTATTGCCATTGAATAGGCCTCTTCACCGGAGGCACACCCGGCGTGCCAGATTTTCACAAAGGGATAGGTCTTCAGATATGGCACAACCTGCTCCCGGATGGCCTTGAAAAAGGCGGGATCACGGAACATTTCTGAAACGTTGACCGTAATTCCTCGCAGCATTGAGTTGAACAGGGCACGATCCCTCAAAACTTGTGACTGGGCCAGTGACAGGTTGGCAAATCCGGAGGCTGCAAGCCACTGAGTCAGCCGCCTGCGAAGCGACGCCTCAGAATACTCCCTGAAATCGTAACCGTATACCTGGTAAACCCCTTCCATAAGGAGTTGTATTTCGAGGTCAATAAGCTCGTCTGAGGTCATTTTGATATTCCGTGCTTCGTGGCGGATTGACCACTTGGATCCGACGGATTATTCAAATCAGCCATTCGCGCCCGCTCCAGCAGCTCTTCGTTACTTTGCTGCAGTTCTTCCTGTTGAACCCGCAACTCTTCAGCCTGAATCTGGGTCTGTTCCAGAAGATTGTTGACCAGATGCCGCGAGCGACTGACACTGATGGCAATGGCGATACCCTCAAGCGACTGATTCAGAAATTCATTGTCAGCGTCGCTAAACTGCTTGAAGCTTCCCAGTTCCAGTACGCCAATCAGCGTTTCGTTGTGCATGATCGGCTTGATGGTAACATGGAGTGGATCCGCTTCACCTACCGCTGAAACGATCGGGAGATATCCCGCTGGCACTGATTTGAGAATAATAGCTTTCCGTTCCAGTGCCACCTGACCGGCAAGCCCCTCGCCAAGCGACACGCCCCTGTTTAATCGGTCGGATTTTGTAACGGCATATGCGGCTATGGAATGCAGCATAGTACTTGCATCGTCGAACCGGTACATGATGCCGACTCCTGCGCCAAGATGCCCCGCTAAAAACGAGAGACAACGGTTCGCCATTTCAGAGATATTCTCCTCGGTGCGAAGAATCTTGTTGAGTTCGTACAGACCACTCTTCAAGCGGTCACGCCGGGCATCTTCATCGCGGGTGGCGCGAAGTGCTGCCGTCATGTCAACAAACGCATTATCGAGTGTTACCTGTGATTCACTCATCCCTACAAGTTCCTGTAGAACCTCGCCAAATTCATCGTGTTTGATCTGGAGAACGGTACGATCAAGTTCAATTGGCGTTCCGGTCGCACCGTCAAGATCAAGATTGCCTGCAGCTACCGCTTCGGCAAGCGCCGTTTTTTCTTTCCCGCGAACTTTTTGTGTGCGAATCGCCTGGTGGATAATCCGCAACGGTATTAGAACCGAACGTAAAATCCAGATCCCGAAAGCTATGCCGATGGCAACAGCAATCACGCCCCATAAGGCAATACTGGAGAGGTTCTTCCGAATCATGCTGTTTACTGCGGCAATAGAGTGCTCCTGTTCGATCCGTGCATTGGAAACAGTTTCTATCCCTTTTGAAGTCTGGGCGGTAGCTATGGTATGCAGTTTATCAGCTGAACGGTTCGCCTGTTCCGTGGAATCAAGCTTGTTTTTGAGAGTAGCAATAATCCCGCTACGGGAAAAAAGTTCGGCGCGCAGGGTTTCAAGGGAAGTATGTGCCTGATGAAGCAACTGTGCGTCCGTGTCTTCAAACGTGGCTAGAGTATGCTCCAGATTTTTAGCACGCAGGTGGATGTCGGTAAATAACGTGCGGAGTTCGGACGCTCTCATCTCCAGTTCTGCCTCTGAAGTAATGCTGAAAAGCCGGTTAATCCGGGCTGCCACGGTTAATTCCATAGTTACCAGTTCTGAATTGGCAAGCAGAATGTCGTTGGCGCGATTTGATTCGGCAAACAGGATGCCTTCCCGTTTTGTTTCATTAGTTACTCTGGCGGAGAGCAGTTCGATTTCCTGATTCAGGGTAAGTTGCAGACGGTTGCTCAATTCCAGTAGTTCCTTCAACGAGTCGAGCGACCATTGCCTGGAAGAGGCATCCTTTTTTGTGACAGCGTCTGCTTGAAGCTCCAACAATTCCCGGACATCTTCAGTAAGCATCTTTATGTCGGATGCAACGAATTCCGAATGCCTGTTTTTGGTAATCCGTCCGAGAAGCGAATTGATCTTTCCCCGTGCAATCAAAAAAGTGGTTTTTGAAGTAGTTCCGCTCAGTGCTGAGCAGACCGACTGCAATTCTTTCACCTGATTACGCAGCTCTTCGATCCCACGTAAGCGGGTGGAATACTGGTTGGTGTTTTCCAGCGCTGTTGCAAAAGCGGCAGCACGAGCAGTCTTAAGTTGCATGATATTGGTTTCAAGCTGTTTTAGTGACCCGGAAGATTCCTGTAAAAGCTTTGCCACCTTCTCGTTTGCGGCTATCGCGGCATTTTCGTTACTAATGCGCGCTTCAGATGCTGAAAGGATCTCCTGCCCGATCTGACTGAATTCATCTGCGACCTGTAAGCGTTTTCCGTCTCTACGTAGCGCTTCCAATCCCTGCTGGGCACGTTTTACATTGCTAACGGAGTTTAGCGCATCTGTTCTGAATCTTTTGAAATCCTCGATGTTTTTGGCCGCATTCACCTTCAGGAGATTTGTGATGCAGATCTGCAGCTCCCGCTCAAACTCCACCGTTCGCATCTGGTACGGAGTGCTTTTTTCCGAGATGTAGAATAATTTTTCCTGAATAAAGCGGAGCGACGAATAGCCTCCCAGGCAAATGATACAAATAATTGCCGAGGTCAGAAGAAGATTTGCTATGAGCTTTGCCTTTATGGTCATTGGATATACTGCTTTCCTTCAACCGTTAAAAAATTCAGTAACTTTTGCAGGTTAGGTGAAGCTGTGCCTTTATATAGCAGCGTTAGCGGACGTTCTATGGGGGGGGCAACCTCCTTGAGGCCGTCTTCCACAGAAATCCCGGTAACAACGCCGATTGCTTCCGGGGTTGACGCAACTGCATCAGGTACTTCTCCTATGGTTTCAACATCATAAACGGTTTTGGTCAACGGTTCATTGTCCATGACCTTCTGTTTAACGATTATCACCGAGCCGGATGAAACCGTGGGCCACACGATCAGAATCGGCGCATCATCGCCGCCAACCTCTGTCCAGTTGGTTAGTGTGCCGGTAAAAATCCCTTTGAGCTGTTCCTTGGAAAGAGTTTGTACCCTGTTTGCCTTGTTCACAACAAAATGGGATTTTTCCGTAACAACAACGACAGATGAATACATACTTCTCTCTTTGACCGGAATGCCCGCTGCTTTGCCAAGCTCCAGCCAGTTGTCGACCATCAGGCTTGCACCTGCAACATCGGCATTTCCTTTTTCCAGTTCGGCAAGCGCAGGGAGAGGGTCGTTGAACGCTATTTTCAGTTCAAGCCCGGTTTTGTCTTTGAAGGCAGATCGAATCGGGTCGAAAACACGTTTGATAAAGGTATGCCCAGTTGCAATGCGGATTTCTTCGGCAGAAGCGGCAGAAGATGAAAAGAGCAAAAGCATGGCGCAGAGTGAAATTAGGATGCGTTTCATAGTAAGCTCCTGTTTATGGCTTGTCATGCGGCGATTCCGGCAGATTACTCCGCCGTATACAACCAGACCCGCAACAGTGAAAAGAGTTTTCCCATATCGACCGGCTTTGGAATGTAGTCGCTGGCACCGGCTTTCAGGCATTCTTCCCGATCGCCCTTCATCGCCTTGGCCGTCAGCGCGATGATCGGCAATGTGCGAAAGCGAACGTCCGTCCGTATGCAGCGCATTGCTTCGTAACCGTCCATTTCCGGCATCATGATATCCATGAGAACCAGATCAAGATCAGGATGTTCATTGAGCTGTTTCAGAGCTTCACGGCCATTTTCCGCTTCAAAGATGATAATGTTTTTTTCCGCCAGGGCGCTTGATAGTGAAAATATATTGCGCATGTCATCGTCAACAATCAGGATCTTTTTCCCCTCCAGCATGGCTTCCTTGTCAATTGCTGAACGAATCATGAGCTGTTTGTCAGGATCAAGCGAAGTCTCTATCAGGTGAAGGAAAAGCGACACTTCGTTCAGAAGCCGTTCGGGGCTTTTGGCTCCTTTGATGATGATACTCTCCGCATAGTGGTGCAGCCGCTTTTCGTCTTCGTGAGTCAGTTCGCGACCGGTATGGATAATAACCGGAATACGCCGTTCGGGATCAAGTTTTTTCAGCTCTTCGAGCAGCTCGAACGCTCCCATGTCAGCGAGCCCCAGATCAAGGACTATGCAGTCGAAGCGTGTGGTTGACAGGAGTTTAATAGCTTTGTCACCGCTTTCAGCGACGGTGATCGTTACGTTCCTTTCTTCCAGGAGAGCAACCATTGCTTTTGCCTGATCCTGGTCATCCTCGACAATGAGCAGCATCTTCATGGTTTTATCTATGGCGTTTTCCAATGTGCCAAAGACAGAATCCAGTTGTTCGCTGTTGACCGGTTTGGTGATAAAACCTATGGCTCCCATGCCCATTGCCTTCTGGCGCTCTTCAAGACAGGTGATGAAATGTACCGGAATATGCCGTGTTATCGGGTTGTCCTTCAGGCTGCGCATAACGCCCCACCCATCAATATGCGGAAGCATGACATCCAGGATAACCGCGCACGGTTGATAACGCTCCGCAAGGGCAATGCCGCTTTCTCCGTCAGCGGCGACCAGATTGGAGAAGCCGCGGTCGTGAACCATATCAGCCAATATTCTTGCAAAGGTCAGGTCATCTTCAATGATCAGAATACTTCTGCCCCCGCTCTGAAGTATCTCCCGATCATCGGGAATAGGAGCCGGCAGCGGGTCAGCAGCTTTCAGGGTGATCGGTGCCGGGTCAAAAAGACGGGCGGCCGGAGAAACGGTGCTCTGCGCGGAAGGCTGAGCGGGGCGCTCGATTACCGGTGTCAGTCCGCACTCACCTTGAACCGGGAGATAGAGGGTGAAGGTGCTCCCTTTGCCGGATTCGCTGGCTACGGTAATGTCACCACCCATCGAGCGGGCAAGATGGCGCGAAATGGAAAGACCCAGGCCGGTGCCCCCGTAGGTGCGGCTGGTGCTGCCGTCAGCCTGCTGGAAGGCGTTGAAAATAAGTGAGTGCTTTTCGGCCGGAATGCCGATGCCGGTGTCGGTTACGGCAAAAGCCACGGTTGCGGAGCTGCGAGGGTTTTCTGTGGGATCAGGGGTATAAATGTGGAGGGAAACCGATCCCTGACTGGTGAACTTGCAGGCGTTGGAAAG
>Ga0172380_10004209_pt1 | contig 18743 bp, 18 predicted proteins | sample Leawe162metaG_FD_119747 | JGI IMG/M metagenome (GOLD analysis project Ga0172380, IMG submission 119747) | Leachate microbial communities from a municipal landfill in Southern Ontario, Canada - Leachate well 162 metaG | ecosystem: Engineered > Solid waste > Landfill > Unclassified | place... | reverse complement strand
TAATAAAACCGTCACTTGAAAAAGTGAGATATGGAGAGGTGGCAGAGCGGTTGAATGCACCAGTCTTGAAAACTGGAATATCCGAAAGGGTATCAAGAGTTCGAATCTCTTCCTCTCCGCCAACACAATTTTTTATCGGCGTCAACCCACTTGCCTGAGCAGGTAGTGCGACTCAGATGCCTAAAATTGTAACAAAAAATGCACGAAGATCCTTCGTGTTTTTTTGTATGTAAAAGAGACTGTAAAAATGGTAAAATGTAAATATTATGAAGATCCAAAAAGTCGAAAAACTTAATTACGCTAGATTCCGAAACTATAGCTGGGACGCTTCCCTCAAGGACTTTGCTAACGAAATCAATATTCTTTTTGGGTGGAATGGTTCTGGTAAAACAACTTTCTCAAAAGTACTACATAACTTAGAAAATGAAGTTGTAGAGAGCAACTGCACTTTTAAGATTAAAACTGATCTTAGTCAGATTACTGAATCAACAAATCAATCATTACTCAAAAACAACATCCGTGTTTTTAGTGGTGGTCATATTGAAGAAGTTCTCAGAGGTAGTGCGACAATTCCTTATATATTCTTCGCTGGAAAAGAGGCGGTAAATTACGATATAGAAGAACTGAAATTAAAAGATAAAAGACAAGAATACTCTAAAATAAAACTACCAACTAAGCATGACGATATCGCCAGTGCAACAGCTGTAGTTATCAAGGAAGTTGGAGGTATTAACAGTATTAAGAAGCAACTTGTCGGAGCGGGTACTTATGCCAGTTATTCAAAGACGGATTTTGAAAAAAGAATTGCAGATATTAGTAAGCAGATTACGGATGGCAAAATCCAGAGCCATACAGAACTAATCCGTAGTGATATCAATACTCTTAAAAGTCAGTTAATGAACTCAGAAAGAATGTCTAAAAATGACACTGAAATATCAGGTGCCACTAAATGGCTTGTAGATAATATTGATTCCATTAATCAAGTTTTGTTATCACAGCCTGTTCAGGTGCACTCAAAGAGAATTGACGAATTGAACGAATCTCAAACAGGTTGGATCAAGCAAGGTGTTGATTTGCATTTTAATCAAGAAAACAGTCTTACAAAGTGCTTGTTCTGTAATTCGAATGTTGCAAATACAGAAGAGCTACTCAAACACTTTTCAGAAGAGGTGGTGAAAGCAATTAACTCAATTGATACATACTTGAAAACTATTGAAGGGTACACAACCAGTTTTGCAAAAATCGATTCATTATCTGTTTTACAACAAACAAACGTAGACCTTATCCGTGGACAATTCGACTCACTGGCAGTTATTTTGAAAGAAAAAAGAGTGTCTGTCTCAACAATAAAAACACCACGGGCACTTAAAGTGGAAGAATTTGAAGCTATAACTAGCACTAAACCGACTGAGGCATCGTCAACGGCATATGCAATAGAAACCCACTTCGTTGCTCAACAGTACGAGACTTATATTAGTGAGAAAGAGAAGTTTGATAAGGTCATCAAAGAACAATCTACGATAGCATTAGAAATATCCTCCCTAGACACACAAGTTAAGGAGCTTAAACAAAAAGTTAGAAATACGCACGAACCAGCGAAAGCATTGAGTCGTCTTTTTAAGGTTGTGTTCCCATATAGAACAATTGAAATTACTGATGCTGATGATGGAAAGGGTTATGCTTTAAAAAGAGACGGTGTTAATTGTGCGTTTTCTAGTCTAAGTGAAGGTGAAAGAAATTTTATTGCGCTAGCTTATTTTGTCTACTCAATAAACGACACTCAGAATAAAATTCCAGATGACGGTATTGTTATTATCGATGACCCAGTTTCAAGCCTCGATAAGCAATCAATATTTCAAATATTTTCAATAATTGTTAACGAGATAAAGAATTATCCTAAGAGACAATATTTTATCCTTACCCATAGTCTAGATTTCTTTGGTCATCTAAAAGAGCATTTTCGTAAGAAAATAAGTGAAGATAAAATTCATCTCTATGCATTTGAGGCAACAAATGGAGGTTGTGTAATAAAATCTATGCACCCACTTTTAAAAGATCATAGATCCGACTACTATTATGTGTTCAGCGTTTTATCATCCCATAAAGATTCTTGTGATCTCGCTAATTCCCATTTAGTAGTTAATCTTCTTAGGCGATGGTTGGAAACCTTTCTTGAGTTTAAATTCTCAACATCAGGAGATTTCAAATCAACACTGGATCTAGCGTATAGCGAGGCAAAAAAGATAACAGAATTTAATGCGGATCCAAATGAAATGTATAGATTTGTAAATCACGGCTCACATGGTTTCCCTGATACAGAGTCCACAGATGAATCTATCCTGACAAATGCAAATGTGAGAATACAAGAAGCTTTACAACTAGTTAAAATAATTGATCCGATGCATTATAAAAAATTAGATGCTTTGATCAAGACTTAAATCAGTTGAGTAGTGTTAATTCTTTATCTTTATATACAATTCTAGATCTCAAGTTTGCTAGAAGTTCTCTCTTTTCTGTAACCGCACCCTCTTTGAGAATATACTTTGCATAGTTTCGTATGTCAGTATCCTTTCTGTTGCCAACCTTATCTGTGCTTCCAAGCACTGATCTTTGAAATATATTAAATCGTGCAATCTCATCTTCTAGCTTCTGTCTCATACCGAGCTCGTTGATATTCACCTTGTCGAGTATTTTTAACATCTCAATAATTAAATCTTCTTCTCGTATGTATTTGTTCTTGCAATTCCTATCCCTCGATCTCGCACATGAGTAGTAGACGTATTTTGCATGTGTGCCGTCTTTCAACTGCTTCCACTTTTCTTCTGCCGATATACCCGAACTACAATATCCGCAAGTAAATAGTTTGGTAAATGCAAACTCCTTGTTTTCTCGTTGTATATTGTCACGCTTCATTTGGGCCTGAGCCTGATCAAATAGTTCTTTAGTAATCAGAGGTTCATGTTTTCCCGTATACCAGTTACCGCTGTCTTTTGGGTATTCAAACATTCCATAATAGAAGTGGCTTTCTATTATTCTATATACACCTGCGAGTGTAAGTGGTTTGTTTCCTCTGGTATAGAAATTTGCTTCAAACCTGAGCCAATTGTATATCTTTCTTCCACTCAGTTTTTCATACGCTACTTTCTCAAATATTTTCTTTACCACTGGTGCTCGTAGCTCATCTACTACTAACTGACACTTCTTGTCGATGTTTCTTTGATTGAGATATCCGAGTGGTGCCACTCCTGGCCACAAACCCATCTCAACTCTTGTCCGTAGCCCTCGTTTTACGTTTATACCTCGATTGTCATTTTCAAGCTTTGCCTGTGAACCTAGAATCATGAGTAGAAACTTCTCGTTTGGATTGTTTGAGAATGTCTGCCCGAACGTTCGTATTTGGAGGAGCTTGCCAGCGTCCATTAAGTCCACAATCTTTCCAAGATCTCCTGCGTTTCTTGATATACGATCAGGTGCCCATGTGAGGATTGCGTTGTACTTTCCAGCTCTTAGTTCCTCAATTATCTCATTGAACACCGGTCGTTGCCCTGTTTCCTTTGCGGAGTGACTCTCTCGCTTCATACAAACAATCTCCAATCCTTCTCGTTCTGCCAGTTGGAGCATTTCCTTGATCTGACTATCTATGGAGAGGACCTGCCGTTCCTCACTTTCTGTCGATTTTCTCGCATAAAGGCAGTATTTCGGGCTTGTAATTACTTGCTCTTTTTGGGCTAGTTCATAGCCTATTGGTGCTGTTGTTTTCATACCTACATTGATGACGCAGACCCCTAAGGAAGTCTAGGCGTCTCAGGTGGTAGAAGTTGGTAATTTTTCCGGGCTAATGTATTCCAAAAATCCGTTTTATTTGTGTATAAAATATGATAACATGTATTATATATGTCTAAATACAGCTTTGATTTCCAAAGCTTAAAAAACAAAATAAGTTTTTTTGTTACTGTACTGATTTTTATCAGTACAGCTTTTGCAACGACATCTATTTTTTTTCTAAAATTTGAAACAAATCCTGTAGCAGTAAATTGTCCTTTTAGCGGTCACTCAATGTCTATTTGTAAAATGAACCCAATGGAGCATGTTCAAGAGTGGCAAAACATGTTCACTTCCTTGCCAGTAAAATTATCGTTCTCAATTCTTTTTATTTTATTTCTCTTTATTGCAATAAAAGGGGCGGTTCCTTGGTACAGATTTTCATTTCTAAATATAAAATATCAATATACAAAATATTTATTTAAAACTAATTTTTATATACCGAATCCTATCAAGGAAGCTTATTCTGGAGGCATCCTTAATCCTAAACTTTTTTAAATTTTTTCTATTATTCAACAAACTAAACACGCATAATGCGTGTTTAGTTTGTCATTATTAAATCTAATTTTAAATATCATAGATGAACAAAAATACAATAATAGTTGGTCTAATAACATTAATACTCGGTATAAGTATTGGATATATGATTAATCCTGTTAAAAGTGGTTCTTCCAATAAAAGCATTTATCAAGATTCTAAATCTCCATCAACAATGGAAAACACTATGTCAGGAATGACAAGGAATCTCAATGGAAAAAAAGGTGAGGCTCTTGAGGTTGCTTTTCTTGAAGGAATGATTGTGCATCATGAAGGGGCGGTTGCTATGGCAAGAAAACTCAAAGAAGGAACAAGACGCCCCGAACTTCTTAAAATGGCGGATGACATTATTAACGTACAAACCTCAGAGATTACTACCATGAAAGGGTGGCTCAATAAATGGTTTGGAAGATAAATATTATGGAAGAAAATAATCATATGAATCAAAATCAAAAAAATATTCTAGCAATGCCGATTGCTGTAGTTATTGCAGGTCTCCTTATCGCGGGTGCTGTAATTTATAGTGGAGGAAAAACTACTAACGAAAACAAGGTTAACGCTCCGCAGCAAAAAGTAGCTCAACAAACAGGTGATCTTGAAAAAATGACACCAGTATCATCGAATGATCATATTCGAGGTGATATAAATGCACCAGTGAAAATTGTTGAGTATTCAGACACTGAGTGTCCATTCTGCAAACGATTTCATGACACCATGAAGCAAGTTATAAATGAATATGGTAAATCTGGAAAAGTTGCATGGGTATACAGACATTTTCCACTTGATCAGCTTCACTCTAAAGCACGAAAAGAAGCGGTTGCACTTGAATGTGCAAATGAGTTAGGAGGAAATGATAAGTTCTGGGAATATACAGATCGTCTTTATGAGATTACTCCAGCAAATAATGGACTCGATCTTGCAGAACTTCCGAAGATTGCAGAATACGTAGGATTAGACAAGGCGAAATTCAGTACATGTCTTGCGAGTACAAAATATGATAAGCACATTCAGGACGAGGTCGAAAATGCACAAGCAACAGGTGGAAATGGTACACCATGGAGCATTGTTGTAGCAAAGAATGGTAAAAAATATCCAATCTCTGGTGCTCAGCCGTATACATCAATTAAGCAGATGATCGATTCTGCACTTCAGGAAAAATAATATATTTATGAAATTATTTGGAACACAACGAAAAACAGAAGACAACGTTGATTTTAAGTATTTGGATGAAAAATCCATATATTTGGATTCAGCTTGCCAAACATTGCGACCCCAATCTGTTATCGACGCTATGGTTGAATACTTCCGTACCTACAATACATGTGGAGGACGAGTTAAATATGATTGGGGTGTAAAATTGGACGAAAAAATAACAGAAACTAAAAGACAAATTCTTGCTCTGTTGAAAAAGTCAGAATCTGAATATGTCGTCGCATTTACATTGAACACCACTTACGGCATCAACCTCGTACTTGGACAGTTGCCACCGAAATTCAAAAAAATTGTTACATCCGACATCGAGCATAATTCTGTTTTTCTCCCAACAATCACGACTGCCAAAAGATTGAATGTACCGAGAGTTGTTTTATCCCGACTGACGGATGGTTCTCTAGAGTATACCGTAGATGATCTCTCAAATGCGGTTGTTGTCCTAAATAGTGTGTCTAATATTGACGGTTGCCCATTGCGTAACCTGAAAGAAATCACAGATGATATTCACAAAACTGGTGGAATAGTTCTTGTGGATGCCGCTCAGGGGATGAGTCACAACAGGGATCTTTTGTGTTCAAGTGATTTCGATGCACTATTCTTCTCGGGCCATAAGCTCTATGGACCGAGCATTGGGGTAATTGTAATTAAACGCTCACTTATATCAATGTTGGATATCGGATTCATTGGAGGTGGTATGGTTGAAGATGTAGATCGAGAAAGTTACTCATTAGTATCATCTCTCGAAGATATTTCTGGACGATTAGAAATAGGTCTGCAAGATTTTTCTGGGATTATTGGACTCGGTGTCGCACTAAAGTGGTTTGAAAAATACAAACCAGAAGGACAGAATAGAGATGCTCATCAAGTAAAACTCTCTCAACTTCTGTTTGATAAGTTGAATGAAATCCCTACGATAAAATTGGTCAACTCTGGCCCTACTCCCATAATCAGTTTCTATTCGGAAAAAGTCGACGCACATCGCCTAGCCATTTACCTTTCGTCACAGAACATTATGGTGCGAAGTGGCTATTTCTGCTGTCATTATTTTCTGAAAAATCTTAAGAGATATCCGCCACTCGTACGTGTTTCGCTCGGGTTACACAATACTGAAGAACAGGTTGAAAAATTTATCAGAACTCTTAAGGCTATTCTTGCCAATGTATAAACTATTATGTTTTGTATAGCTGCCTTCATCATCTTTGCAATACTGGGTATCTTTTCTGCAAGCTATCGTTCGCTTGCGAAGAAAGCCTGGGGGTGTGTTTTACGAAGAATCACATTCAAGCCATGCGACATGAACGTGCAAGAAGAAATAAAAAGTAGGTTGGTTGGAAAATTTATTTTCACAAAGCCTCGACTTGCCAGATTCATTAATCGCTTCGCTGGAGCGTTTGCTTGGGCGTTTGTCATCTTAAGTGTGTGGAGTCTTGTTATTGTAATAAACAGCGGTCTTAACCTATTTGTTTATGACACTTGTAATCCTGATAACCCCGAATCGTGCTCATTAGCTGGCGAAGGATGCGGAATAACCTCTGGAAAGCCAGGATTTATACTTTCTCTTAAAGAAGGTCAGATATTCGCTTGGGCTAAGGATGAAGTGCTGACGTTCGGAGAAACTGTCAGTAGAATTCCTAATAGATTAAAAACATGGAATCCAGAAGAGTTTGTTTCTGATTCTAATACGTATTACAAACCTTTTGATCAAAACAAACCGATAGCTTTGGAAATTATTGATCCGAGTTGTAAATTCTGTGCAAAATTGTTTAGCAACATTAAAGAAGCTGATTTTGCTGACAAATATAATCTCACTTATTTGGTGTATCCGATTCCTGATAATAAACAAGCTGATGGATACAGGTTCTCACACTCTCGTTTGATAGCAACTTATTTGGAAGCAGTGAAAAAATATCCGTTAAAGGATTCAGAAGTTCCGGCTGATTGGCAAATATTAGAAAAGATTTTTAACGGAATAGATGACGATAATGTTGCCTATCAAATTAAATTTAACACAGTGTACACTGCAGATGAGGCCGAAAATATTCTTATCAAATGGTTGGCAGAAATGGGTTATACGGAATATCAATTAAATGTAATTCGACAGGCTACCCGTTCTGACGAAGTGAAAATGTCTCTTGCTCGACAAAGATCTATAGTCGAAGATCAAGTTCAAACTATTAAGATTCCCACTATCATGTTTGATGGCAGAAGGTACGATCGAGCAGTGGAATCTGAAAAACTTAAATAAAATTATAAAAACAATATATGCAAACTAACACACACAACAATCAAAAACTTACCAAGAAAGAGCGAAAAGAATTGCGTCGGAAGGAGAAAGAACAAGAAGCCTTGATGCGGGATCGTTCGCTCATGACTAAGAGATGGACAAAAAGATTTACGATTATTTTCCTTATCGTAAGTGTAATCGGCGGAATTTTTTGGTACAGCTCAACACGACCGACTGTTCCAACAAACACACTCCTTACTGTTGTCGAGGATGATTGGATTAAAGGAAACAAAGAAGCAACGGTTACCATTGTTGAATATCTAGATTTTGAATGTGAAGCATGTGGTGCATATTACCCAGTCGTTAAACGTTTATCTGAAGAATTTAATGGCGAAGTTAGGTTTGTTAGCAGATATTTTCCGCTTCCAGGACATAAAAATAGTCAAACATCTGCTCTTGCGGTTGAGGCTGCCGGTAGACAAGGAAAGTATTGGGAAATGCACGATATAGTTTTTGAAAATCAGAATTCTTGGGGAGAAAAACCAGCACCTACCCCAGAGGTTTTTGAAGTATACGCTCAACAACTTAATCTTGATATTGATAAATTTAAGCAAGACGTTGCCTCACAAGAAGTTGAGGATCGTATTGAACGTGATGGAAGCTCTGGAGTCAAATTGGGTATTCAAGGGACTCCAAGTTTTTTCCTAAATGGAGAGAAAATACAAAATCCAAGAGGTTATGAAGATTTTAAAGTGTTGATACAATCAGCTATTTCTAAGACTTCAAAGGAGGATGATAAGCTCTCAAACAAAAATTGATCTAGCAATATTGAAATAAAATATTAATAACTAATAATCTAAAATATATGAAAAGCATAACAACGGAAACCAATAATGTTCCACAAGGGAGCAAAGACTACATCAACATAAAATTCAAGAAACCCAAACCACTCACGATTGCGATAGGTGTCGCATTACTACTTATCCTCATTGCCTTCTTCCTTACAAAAGGTCTTTTTGTAGCTGCAACTGTAAATGGAAGCCCAATCAGTCGCTTCGCAGTTATCTCAGAACTCGAAAAGCAAGGCGGTAAACAAGCACTCGAAGCTCTTGTTGATAAGAAAATAATTGGATCTGAATTAAACAAGAAAGATATCAATATTTCTAAAGAGGAAATCGATACTGAAATTGAGAAAATAAAATCTCAAGTCACTGCACAAGGTGGAACGCTAGAAATGGCACTTACACAACAGGGGCTTACAGAAGAATCATTGAGAGAGCAAATCACCATTCAGAAGAAGCTTGAAAAGCTACTCGCCGATAAAATTACAGTGACTGACATAGAAATAGAAACTTATATCAAGGACTCAAAGACCCCACTTCCAAAAGATATGAAGATGGAGGACTTCAAGAAGCAAGTTGGTGAACAGCTCAAACAGCAGAAATTCCAGAAAGAGGCACGACAATGGGTAACTGATTTAACAGCCAGTGCAAAGATAAAATATTACGTTAATTACTAAATAAATATATAAAATTATGAATATCAAAGCATCAATACAAGCATTAAAAGATCATGCCAAAGAAGAAGTCAGAATTCATAGAGAAATTATCAAGGAAGCCAAAGGTGATGGAAAACATTTGGTCAAAAAGCATCTTGCAGACACAATAGAAATTCACAAGAAGTTCTGGAAAGATTTAAAAAAGTCTTGGAAGGACAAATAAATATATGTCATCAAACTGCAACCATTGTGAAGATGTAAATCATCCAGCATCAAAAAATAAATCTATGAACTGGCGGACAATTGCTACGTCAATTTCTGGTATAGGTACTATTGTCGGTTTTATCCTTTCATATGCTGGGATATCTGAAAGTATCACGAACATTCTTTTTCTTGCATCGATACTCATCGGAGGTATCTTTGTGGTCCAGGGAGCTTTTGAAGGATTGGTTAAAAAGAGATTTTTGAATATTGAGTTTTTGGTAGTAATTGCATCTATTGGAGCCGTTTATCTTGGCGAGCTCGGTGAAGCATCAGCTGTCATATTCTTCTTTTCTCTAGCTGAAGCCTTTGAGAGCTTTGGAGTAAAGCGTTCCCGAAAAGCTTTGGAAGAACTTGTAAAAAATAACCCTAAACAAGCAACTCTCAAAGATGGGACTGTTTTTGATATAGAAAAAGTGGGACTTAATTCGATTGTAATCGTAAAGCCGGGTGACCTTATCCCACTCGATGGAATCATTGTCGTAGGTACGAGTGCCGTCAATGAAGCCTCAATCACAGGAGAATCGCTTCCAAAAGACAAGATCGTTGGAGATGTGGTATATGCCGGAACAATAAATGTGAATGGTTACCTTGAGATTAAGGTTACGAAAGTGAGCAAAGATTCGACTATCTCCAAGATCGTGCAGTTGGTATCGAGTGCTCAGAAATCAAAAACTCAGTCGGAAGAATTCGTGGATAGTTTTGCTAAATATTATACGCCAGGAATTACTATAGTGGCTCTCCTTATTGTGGCAATACCAGTTATTTTCTTTGATGGAAATTTTGTCATGTGGCTTGAGCGAGCCATCACACTTTTGGTAATTGCATGTCCATGTGCCCTTGTTATTGCAACTCCTGTAACGGTCACTGCTGCACTTGGTGGAGCTTCGAAGAAAGGTGTACTCATTAAAGGTGGTAAATTTCTTGAGCTTTTAGGTAAGGTAAAAGCAATAGCATTCGACAAGACGGGAACGCTCACTATCGGCAAGCCAGTTGTAACTGATGTTATTGTCTTCAATGACTTTACTGAACAAGAACTGCTTGAAGATGTTGCTGGCATGGAATCATTCTCAACACATCCTCTTGCTGAAGCGATTGTGGAATACGCAAAGAAAAAAGGTATTACTCCGCATCAAATGGAGTCGTATCAAAATATTCCAGGTAAAGGAGGAAAGGCGATCTGCAAGGTCTGTGATGATATTGAGCACTGTGTAGGCAACCTAAAAATGATGGACGCACACAATGTCACTGTTGCTGAAATAATAAAAGATACAGAGCTTCTTGAAAAGGAAGGAAAGACAGTGGTGCTTGTAAGCGAGAAAGATAAGGTGATGGGAATGTTGGGAATATCAGACACTGTTCGAGAGTCTTCATCAAAGACAATCAAAACACTCTCTGAAAATAATGTGACATCAGCCATGCTTACTGGTGATAACGTCCATAGTGCAAGATATATAGCAAAATCTCTAGACATTGAAAATGTTTATGCTGGACTTCTTCCTGAAGAGAAGGTAAATAAAATCAAAGAACTCAAAGAGAAGTATGGAGTGGTAGCGATGGTTGGTGATGGGGTTAATGACGCCCCTGCACTCACTCTTTCTGATGTTGGAATTGCAATGGGAGGTAAAGGAACCGATATTGCACTTGAAACAGCCGATATGGTCCTCATGAATGATCGAATAGAACTTATTCCAGACATAGTTAGTCTCGGTAAACAAACCCTAGGAACGGTTAAATTTAATGTTGGCATAGCTGTTGGGTCGAAGTTTGTCTTCGTTATCCTTGCTACACTTGGAATGACTAATCTTGGTATCGCTATCGCAGCTGACACAGGGGTGGCAATTCTTGTAATTTTGAACGGTCTTAGGCTCTTCAAAAGACCATAAAAGACTATTTTAGACATTGAAATATGGCTGTATTTTTGCTAGGATATATATTCTATGCAGAAAAAAATACGGAGGGCTTCCATTTTTGGATTGGTGGTGATTGTACTAATTATCTTAATTTCAGAATCAATAAAAGATGAAGTTCCGAAAGTTGCTAAAATAGACTCAACTAGTGATCTTCCTCTAGGAGAAATTATGGAGTACAGAGTTGAATCTGGTGACACATTTGCAGAGGTTATGACCAATATGGGCATTCCTTATGATGAAGCCCTAGCTATTCTAAACGCATCTAAAGATGTTTTTGATTTCACTAAAATGAACACTGATAAACTTCTCAAGTTTGTATTCGTCAATCAAGCTTTTGCCGCAATGGAGTATCCGTTGAACAGCGACAAGGTCATCCATGTTAAAAAACAAAATAATTCTTTTGAGGTAACAGAAGAGGACATTCCATACACTATTGATACAGCGACCGCTAAGGGAACAATTACTGATTCTTTATTTGCTGCAGCTCAAAATGTTGGAGTTGAGGATAAAGTTACCTTAAAGCTTGCGGACATATTTTCTAGTGACATAGACTTTGCTACTGATATCCAAGATGGTGATTCGTTTTCTGTTGTGTATGAAAAAAGAAAGCTTGATGGAAAACCTGCAGGAGCCGGAAGAGTTTTGGCTGCAAATTTTACCAATGACGGTAAAACATATACCGCATTTCGATACAACGATAAGTTTTATAATGAGAACGGTGAGTCTCTCACTAGACAATTTCTCAGATCTCCACTTAATTACGCTTACATAAGCTCGGGGTTCAGCTACAAGCGAACAAATCCGGTGACAAAACAAGTTACACCTCATCGTGCGATTGATTATGCTGCAGATTCTGGAACACCTGTCATTGCGACTGCTGATGGGATTGTTACTGTCGCAGGAAATAAGGGAGGTCTTGGAATCACCATGGAGCTAAAACATGGAAACTATCTCACTCAATACGCACACCTTTCAAGTCTTGCTAAAGGAATTAAAAAGGGAGTAGATGTATTTCAAGGTGATGTTATTGGCTATGTAGGATCAACAGGTATCTCAACTGGTCCACATCTCCAGTATGCGATGTTCAATAACGGAAATCCAATAAATCCACTGGACACTGATTTTTCTCGTTCAAAGCCAATAGTAGATTCTGAAAAAACTTCCTTTATGAATATGAGAGATAGTTTAATTTATCAGTTACAGTAATATTTTTAGCAAAATAGGTTTGCCTTTGATTTAAATCTTTAAGTTCCTAGTATAACTAAATAATATTTATTTCCATTTTTTCTTTATACATATCAATAATATCATTTGGTCTTTTGTTTGAAGAATCTTCTGTATTAAATTTAAACGCACACTCAATAATTTCTATCAAATAATTTTTGTTATCTTTTGTATATATAAAACTGCTTACGTTATCTAATACGATAGCAACAGTTTGATTGATAAGTTGGATCTCTTGTTCAAAAGATTTCATGAAATTAATATACTTCTCACTCATATCTACCTCAAACAAATCCGAAAAGGTTCTTGATAATTCACTAAAGCCCTTAAGAGTTTCAAAATTTTCCAGTGGTTTATTATATTTCTCAATAAATAAGTATATACCGGCTAGGGGTAACAGCATGTTTATTTGTTTTTTATATTCATTTATAAAATCAATATCGGCTTTATTGTTATACAAACTTTCTCCAGTAATTATCTGAATTTTTTCAGTAACACCAAAAATATCTTTATCAAATTGTTCAGAAGTTAGATCTCCGTCAGCTATCATTTTATCTACAAGTGCTTTTGTCTTGTGTAATTCTTCATACCACTTAGAAAATATCTCTTTGTGTATAAGTTTTGTATTACCATTCCAAGTATTGTGATTTTCACTAAAAAATACAGGAGTATACTCCGACACAAAAAGTTCATCATCTATCCATCTTGATAGTGTTTCCTTCACCACTGTCTCCATCGTCTTGCCTCTATCTTTTGCATATTTTTCAAGTTGATTCAAAGTCATTTCACTGTCTTTTTCATCCAGATCAATATTTACATATTCCGCCCATTTTTTTAGGATTGCTTCAATTGGTAATTCTGCAAAGAAATGAAGCGGTAGAAAACCATCTTTTTCTGTTCCATTTTTAATCTTTCTAAAACCATCGTGATACATACATGAATATATGCGATCTATGAGGATGTCCTTATTTTTTAAACTTAGTGTTTTTGAATCCTTAAACAGTTCGTACAGAAAAACCTCATCTTCCATATATTTCTTATCATGTGCAACATATTCATCCAACATAATCAGATCGTCCTGAATATCTTTAGGTAGACTATTGAACGTAAGAGTATGGATGAGAGTCGTGTAATCGAGATATGTATTTTGTATAACGAAATCTAGGGCATCTTCTCTCGGTATGTATTTATCTAAAATAGCATCCTGAGTTTTCTCTACTTTACCTTTTATACCCTCAAGTAATATGTGACTTCGTAGTAGTAAATTCTCTGATCTGCAGGCAAACATTTGAGCATCTAATCTCATAGAAGATTCTATTTTGGATAGTTCTAGGTATTTATTGTACTCTCTGGCTTCCTGTGAAGTTTTCGGTTTCCAACCTTGTGTCAAGGAATAAATCTCGGATTCGGAAAGTATGCCTTTACCATTTTCATCTTTCTCGATATCGTTTCTAACAAGAGTGAGTATTCTTTCTCTTGGAGTGATGTCTGCTCGTCTTAATATGTTAGCTAAGTTTTTCATATTATCTTTTTGCTTTAAGTGCTTGCTCTAAGAATTCGACCCGATCCTTAAGCTCAGTATTTACAATGTTTTTTGAAAGCGTAGAGGCAAGCTTTGCGATCATACTCGCTTGTTTGTGTGATATTTCTTTGCACACTACTTTTCGGAGTGTATCTGAAAGAATCGTATTTATTTCATGTAAATCTATGTTTTTCATGCTAGTTATTTTCAATTAGTTCGTACCACGCTCGCACCTCGTGAGCTCGACCGTGCTTGGTAATGTTTTTGTAGAGGGCAAAGATAACATTGGGAGTAAGTTTTCTTGCCCATGCGTTGATATCTTTTGTTAGCCCGTCTTTCTCTAGTCTTTTGTTCCAGTCGGTCAGTGTGCCAACGTCAATTTTGTATATCTTTGAGAATTCGGATTGAGTTTTGATTGCAAGCAACTCAAAAACTATTTCTTCGTTGATACCAAACTTCTCAAGCGCAACTCTCGGCTGTCCTTTCAGGAATGAAGGCAGAGACTTCCAAAGAGCATACGTTTCGTATGTTTGCTTTTTGTATGGATCTTTTATGAAGTCTTCCTCGTTCATACTGTTATATCCTTATTGGCTTTTGACCAGTTAATTTTTCGAGTCTCTGAAGGACAACGGATACATACGTTTCGTCTATTTCTATACCAATACATTTTCGACCTAAATGCTCTGATGCTATTGCAGTTGATCCGCTTCCAAGAAATGGATCGTAAATAATATCTCCAACACAGGTGGTGTCAGGTATGATTTTACGAAGCAGTCCTATTGGTTTTTGTGTAGGATGAAGTCTAGATTTGTTTGGTCTTGGGTGATAGATGACATTCTTTGATTTTGATCTTTCCATTCTGTGCTTACCAAACCATCCGTATGCAATGAGTTCGTATTGAGACAGATAATCCTTTCGACTCATCACGGGCTGATTCTTGATCCAGATAATCATTTGACTGTAGTAGAAGCCAGCATCTTTCATACCTTTACGAAGTGCAGGAAACATTGGGTCAGCATTGAAGATGTGACAACTGTTGTAGTCATCTAGATACGGGATGATTACACCGAGATATTTTCTTGTAAAATCCTCATATTCAGATTCACTTTGCAGGTGATCACCGACAATTATCTTTTCATCCTTAACACCAAGTTTGGCAAATCCTTTCTTGTTCTCGACATACGCAACTCCATAAGGCGGATCAGAAATTATCGCTCGTACCTTATTCTTGCCAATTACCTTACCAACAAAATCTCTGTCAGTAGAATCACCGCAACCGATAATATGATTGCCGATCTTGAAAATATCTCCTTTATTTACTTTCATATATTTTCTTCGCTTTAAGTCCAGTAAACTTTTCCCATCGGTCTATAATGATGGTTGCAAAAATCAAATCTTTTTCGATCCCTCGCCAAACTCGATTCAGTTCTTCACATGCGATCAAGTCGCTACCGCTTCCAGCAAATCCACTGTATACGATATGAAGTGGAGCACTGCATCGCTTGAGCGGTTTCTCGTTGAGGGTTACAGGTTTTTGAGTAGGGTGTTGATACGCCTGAGTGCTGTCTCTTTTTTCAATCCAAATATCTATCATGTCGAGTATCTCGTCATGTACTTGGTTTCCTGTGGTTACTTCTTGATTGAGAATCTCATTAACATTATTCATTCCACTATTGAGGTATGGCTTGCCGAGTGTCCCATATACACATGGTTCGTATACCTTATTGAACGCAACCTTGTGTGTGGGGTTTTGATTGTTCTTGATCCACATGCAGACACGCTTACTATCTATGCCATGCTTGTTGTATAGGTTCTGTGTAATCCAAATATACGAAGAGTCACACCAATAAAAGAAATGTGAATCTTTCTTGGCTACAGTTTTGGCAACTTCAATACTTTTGTCTATGAAATCGAGATAGTCAGTATCTTTCTTCGAATCATCTTTTGCAGAATATGAGCCTTGGTACTTTTCCTTGTTGCCAACACCTTTTGAATAATCGAGTCCGATATTATAGGGCGGATCACAGTAAACAATGTCAGCAAGGTTTCCGTCCATGAGCTTTTGTACAGTTGTAGTATCAGTAGAATCTCCAACAAATAATCTGTGTTTTCCGAGTTCCCAGATTTCGCCAGTCTTAACTTTTGCCGTTACGGTTTCTTTGAGTGCTTTCTCAATATCGAAATCATCTTCGGTGAGATCGACATCATCGAACAGACTTTGTAATTCTTCATCGCCAAAGCCGACACCAAGGAGTATATCCATGTCAAAGTCTTTGAGAAGATTTTCATCCCATGACCCAGTATTTTTGTTCAAGCGAAGATTGAGTTCTTTTTCTTCTTTGGTTGTTAGTTCCCGAGAGGGTACCATACACTCGACATGTTCTATACCAAGATCTGCATATATCTTTATTCTTTGCTCACCGCCAATAATAATATTTGCTCTAGATCCAATATTAAGAATCACAGGAACCACCGTTCCGAATTCCTTAATAGAATTCTCTAAGTCTCGCTTTTCACTCTCACTCATCTTTCTCGGATTGTATCCGTTTTTTGTCAGGTCACTTACTTTGCGAGTCGCAAGAGACCAAACGATTTTTTGCTTTTGCATATAACTTTTATATTTAGCTAATTAATAAATCCCGAAGGATGACTTCAGGATATATTAGGGGGCTATATAAAAATTTATTGCGATTTATAAATTATTCGTCAACTTTGTTGTATCGAGGATTTATCCTTACTTTTTCAGTGTTAAATTCGATAAAGTCTTCAATCTTCGTCTTCATTGCTACCTTTTCGTTTATCTTTTTGGCAGCGAAATATATCTTGTTTTTAGGAGAACTTTTTACATCAGCATCATTGAACTTCCAATCTTGGAATATTTCATCGTTGTATATCCAATCAGTGTCGTCCTTTTTGTATAGAGTGTTCATAAGCAAAGAAGCATCGGTTTCTTTGCCTTTTAGTGATAGGTTTATTTCTTCACCTGCGAATTTCAAAATGCTCTTTTGTTTATCAAATCCCTCGATAACATTCTTAGGATTCGCTTTTTTATACCTGTCATTTATTTCAGAAACAAACTTGTCATCGATTGTTACATTAATAGACACAAAGTAATCTATATTATCCGAACTGCTGTACGTTTCTTTGTAGTAGTTATCCTGCCAAAAATTATTTACCGTTAGATATCCTAAATGTTGGAGTGCATATACCGTCTGAATCATACAAAAGCTTGGATTGATTTTTAAATTTCCATTCTTATCCAATTGCTCTCTAATCACAAAATTCTTTCCATACAATCTCAGTACACCTTTTTCTTCGATCAGTTTAATAAATACCTCCTTTAGGAAAAGGAACTTGTAGTAATTATGCTTGGCGATTGAAAGCTTGTCGTTTATCAAATTCTCAAGGTATGTATCAAACTCTTTTTTAACCTTTGCTTTTATCTCATCAGAAATTTCGTATTCATATGGCAAGAATTTGGTCGAGTCATACACTTCAAACCAAGCCCACGATAGTCTTCCTGTCTCTGAGAATTTTATGGGCTTACCGTTTTTAACTTTTTCATGGATTGCATCCAGTTCTTCTTTCTTCGGTTTTCCTGCTTCTTCAGAATCCTTCTTGCTGTTTGCGTACGAACTAATTCCATCTGCCAATTTTCTATACCCAGAGTCAACAATCTTAACAGGGAGGTCTTGGTATTTGATGAAATTATAAAGCCGAGAAAATCTCTTATATGAATCGTCTTCGCCAATGGAGAGTTGGTATACATTTATTTCACCTTGATCCTCATCCTCAAGGTTCTTTTTGTTGATAACCAATTCAAAAAACCTCATATATGTGAAGAATTCTTGATCTGTTAGGTGTTTGTTCAAATCGTCAATCATAGCCCTATTTTAGCACTTTTCAGCCTTTTTTCTATTGATCTCAATTCGCCTTAAAATTGGCATTTGTTGGCATTTGAGACCCCGACTCACTTGCCTCAGGGAGACCCTGTTAAAACCTCTCAAAAAGCCTTATACTGCTTGTACCAGTGGGTACTTAACTCACATGGCCCGCCAAGAAAATTTTGTATCGGAGTGACCCGAGTACTCTAAATTTGGATCTTAAGTTAGAATAAAGGCATGGAAGATAAAAGCCAACTATATGCAGGAATAATTTGGATCATCTCAGCAATTACACTCGCAATCTATGGAATACTACTTTTTCTTAATTCAGAGATTCCTGGCATGGGAGAGTTGATAAATTTTCTTTCAAATATTGATAAAAGGTATATCTATTTGGCAGCTTTTATTTCCGTATTCATTGAAGGTTTATATTTCATCGGAAGCTTTTTTCCTGGAGGAAGTTTAATAATGATTATAGCGATTATCTCAGGAACAAGTGGGTATGTTGTTTTTTGTATTACCTTGTTATTAATTTTTATTGGTTGGAGCTTTGCGGGTTTAGTTAATATTTATCTCGCAAAAATATATAGAAATAGAATCGTAAAATTACAGCCGGCTGAGGATTATCATATTAAAGATCGTGTCT
>Ga0172380_10004208_pt1 | contig 18743 bp, 14 predicted proteins | sample Leawe162metaG_FD_119747 | JGI IMG/M metagenome (GOLD analysis project Ga0172380, IMG submission 119747) | Leachate microbial communities from a municipal landfill in Southern Ontario, Canada - Leachate well 162 metaG | ecosystem: Engineered > Solid waste > Landfill > Unclassified | place... | reverse complement strand
CAAACGCTTGAAATGTTTGTGATTAAGTCCATCCATGGTTCGACAGGCTCACCATGACCGGAGGAAATACCCTAAAGGGCACACGTCCCCGTGGGACGAACGGACTTAATCAGTTATTCCTTAAGACCCGATCCGGGCGAACGCAACTCAAAAAATCAACGGCAATTCTGCGCCCGGACATACAGGCGTTCGATCGTTTCGCGGTATTCCGTGCGCAGCCGGGCGCACAGTTCGGCCACGGTCGGCACGTCGTGGATCAGGCCGACGCCGTGGCCGGCCGACCAGATGTCCTTCCAGGCGCGGCTTGTCTGGTTGAGTTCGGTTTCCATGTCGACCACGTCGTGCGCGGGGAGCGTCGCCAGGTCGAGGCCGTTATCGCGGATGCTCTGCGCAATGAAGTTGGCGTTGATGCCGGAGATTTTCGGCGTATAGACGATGTCGTCGGCACCGGCTTCAAGCAGCATCGCCTTGTACGCCGGCGAAGCCATGCTTTCCCGGGTGGCGATGAAGCGCGTCCCGGCACAGGCGAGGTCGGCACCCATGGCCAGGGCGGCCGCAATATGCCCGCCGGTGCTGACCGCGCCGCCGAGGGCGATCAGCTTGTCGGTCAGCCGGCGCAGTTCGCCGACCAGCGCAAACGGATTCAATGTGCCGCCGTGGCCGCCGGCACCGGCGCTGACTGCGATCAGGCCGTCCACTCCGGCCTTGAGGGCTTTCTCGCCATGGCGTGCAGAAGTGACGTCGTGCAGCACGATGCCGCCGTAGCTTTGCACCGCGGCGACAACGTCGCGCACGGCGCCCAGCGAAGTGATCACCACCGGCACGCGATGCTTGACCGTGATCTCCAGGTCGGCATTGAGGCGCGGATTGGTGCGATGCACGATGAGATTCACCGCATGGGGAGCGATTGCGGCGACCCCATCGACCGGGCCGTCATTGCATCCCCGCTCAATCTGCTCCAGCCATTCCTCGTACTCCGCCGTGCTGCGTCGGTTGAGCGCCGGGAATGCGCCGATGACGCCGCTGCGGCAGGCGGCGACGACGAGTTCCGGCCCGGAGACGAGAAACATCGGGGATGCGATCAGCGGCAGACTCAGGTGTGCGATATCCATTGAAACTCCTTCGGGGATAACTGATTAAGCCCGTTCGTGGTGAGCCTGTCGAACCATGAATGGACTTCACCACAAACATTTCAAGCGCTTGTCCCACACCCCCTTCGACAAAGCTCAGGACAGGCTTCGACAAGCTCAGGGCGAACGGGAGACTTAATCAGCCGCCTTTCCTTGGGGTCGTCGTGATGTTGCAAGCGAGGGCGACACGATAGCGCAGGATCGTGCCGCCGCTTGCCGACCCTGCCTAACTATAGTTTGGGCCGCCCTCGGCAGAATCGCCGCAGACTCGCTGCCTGTGGTCAATCACGACCAGACCGCCCGATCGATTCCGACGGATTCCGTGTCGTCCGGGGCAAATAATTTTGGAGAAAACATTGAACACCGCCTACATCTACGACCACGTTCGCACCCCGCGCGGACGCGGCAAACCCGACGGAGCGCTGCACGAGGCCACCAGCATCCATCTCGCGCAAACGGTTCTCGCCAGCCTGCGCGAGCGCAACTCGCTCGACACGCGTCGCGTGGACGACGTCATTTTCGGTATCGTCGGTCCGGTAGGCGAGCAGGGCCAGTGCCTGCCGCGGCTGGCGGCGCTTGCCGCGGGCTATGCCGAACAGACGGCTGGTGTACAGATCAACCGTTTCTGCGGCTCGGGGCTGGAGAGCGTCAACATGGCGGCCGGCAAGATCGCCGCGGGTGGCGCGGAGTTCGTCGTCGCCGGCGGTTGCGAATCGATGTCGCGGGTGCCGATCCTCTCCGACGGCGGCGCCTGGGCGGTCGATCCGGCGATCGCTTTTTTGACCAACTTCATCCCGCAGGGGATCAGTGCCGACCTGGTGGCGAGCAAGTGGGGCTACACGCGCGAGCAGGTGGACGATTTCGCCGTGCGCAGCCACCACCTCGCCGCGCAGGCCTGGGCCGAGGGCCGTTTCGACCGCTCCGTCGTCCCGGTCAGGGATGTGCTCGGCCAGATCCTGCTGGCCAAGGACGAAACCATCCGCCCCGGCTGCAAGCGCGAAGACCTGGCCGGACTCAAGGCCTCGTTTGCCGAGATGGGGCGCAAGGCCGGTTTCGATGCGCTGGCGATGGCGCGCTATCCCGAACTTGAATCCATCGAACACGTGCATCACGCCGGCAACTCCTCGGGCATCGTCGACGGCGCCTGCGCCATGTTGATCGGCAGCCGCGCAGCGGGCGAGGCGGCGGGGCTGAAGCCGCGTGCGCGCATCCGTGCCTTCGCCGAGATCGGTTCGGAACCGACCATCATGCTGACCGCGCCGTCCTTCGCTGCCGAAAAGGCCTTGCAGCGTGCCGGCATGTCGACGAAGGACATCGATCTTTACGAGATCAACGAAGCCTTCGCCGCGGTGGCGATGCGTTTCATCGGGGCGCTGGATCTCGATCCGGCGCGGGTCAATGTGAATGGCGGCGCCATCGCCATGGGCCATCCGCTCGGCGCAACCGGCGCGATCATTCTCGGCACCGCGCTCGACGAACTCGAACGCACCGGCAAGAGCACCGCCCTGGCTACGCTCTGCATCGGCGCCGGCATGGGCGTCGCCACGATCATCGAGCGCGTCTGAACGGGGAAGCCCCGGTTCGCCATCCATCCCATCCGAATTCCGAAAGACTTGAATCCATGATCAGCACACGACTCCAAGGCAGCGTTGCCATCCTGACCATCGACATGCCCGGTCGCACGATGAACGCGCTCGGCGCGGACTTCGCCGGACATTTCGTGCCGGCCTTCGAAGCGGCCGTTGCCGACGCCAACATCACCGGCATCGTCATCACCAGCGGTAAACCCAGTTTCATCGCCGGCGCCGATCTGGCGCAAATGGCCGGTCTGGCCGCGTCCGGCGTCACGCCGGCCGATGCCCTCGCGCATATTGCCGTCTTCGGCGACGTCTTCCGCCGCATCGAGACCTGCGGCAAACCCGTGGTCGCTGCCGCGACCGGCACCGCACTCGGCGGCGGGCTCGAACTGATGCTCGCCTGCCATTACCGCATTGCCGCCGATGCGCCCGCCGCGCGCTTCGGCCTGCCCGAAGTCAAGCTCGGCCTGCTGCCGGGCGCCGGCGGTACCCAGCGCGTGCCGCGCCTGATCGGTCTCGCCGCCAGCATTCCGCTGCTGACGCAGGGCACCGAACTGACCGCCGCCGCCGCGCAGAAAGCCGGCCTGATCCATGAGGTGGTGGCGGCCGAGCAATTGATCGATGCGGCGCTGCGCGCGCTGGCCGACGGCCGGGTCAAAGCCGTGGCGGCCTGGGACGAAAAGGGCTTCCGCCTACCCGGCGGCGACGCCTATACCGCCGCCAACCAGAACACCCTGATGGCCGCCAATGCCGGCCTGCACGCCGCGACGCGCGGCAACTACCCGGCGCCGCTGGCGATCATGCGTTGCATCTACGAAGGCAGCAAACTGCCGATGGACAAGGCGCTCAAACTGGAGCAGAAGCACTTCGTCACACTGGTGCAGGGCCGCGTCGCGCAGAACATGATCCGCACGCTGTTCTTCGCCAAGCAGGCGGCGGACAAGCTGGTGCGCCGGCCGGCCGGCGTGCCGGCGAGCAAGGTGAACAAGCTCGGTATCCTCGGTTCCGGCTTCATGGGCGCCGGCATCGCCCAGGTCTCGGCGCTGGCCGGCATCGATGTGGTGCTGCTGGATCGCGAGCAGGCCATCGCCGAGAAGGGCCGCGCCGGCATCGCCCAGGCGCTGGAGGCCGATGTGCAGAAGGGCCGTCTGGCGGCCGACAAGCGCGACGCCGCCTTGGCTCGCATCGTCGCCGCCGGCAGTTACGAGGCCTTCGCCGATTGCGACCTGGTGATCGAGGCCGTGATCGAGGATTTCGGCATCAAGGCGATCGTCACCAAGGCCGCCGAAGCGGCGATGGGCAAGGAAGCGATCTTCGCCTCCAACACCTCGGCGCTGCCGATCAACGACCTCGCCAAGGTCAGCCTGCGGCCGCAGAACTTCATCGGCCTGCATTTCTTCTCGCCGGTGCCGAAGATGGCGCTGGTCGAAGTCATCGTCGGTAAGGACACCACGCCCGAGACGCTGGCGCGCGCGCTCGACTACATCCGCCAGATCAGAAAGACGCCGATCGTGGTCAACGACGGCTACGGCTTCTACACCACGCGCTGCGTCGATGCCTACGTGCGCGAAGGCATGCGCCTGCTGCTCGACGGCGTCGATCCGGTGCTGATCGAGAATGCCGGCACCGCGCTGGGCATGCCGGTCGGGCCGCTCTCGCTCGGCGACGAAGTGGGGCTCGACGTGATGCACCACATCACCCATTTCTTCCGCGGCAAGGAGCAGGGCGCCTGGGCCGACGACCGTCACCAGCGGGTGAATGCGCTGATGGATCGCTTGAGCGGCGAGCGCCGCTTCGGCCGCAAGACCGGCGCCGGCTTCTACGCCTATCCCGCCGGCGCCGCAAAGCATCTCGACCGCGCCGCCATCGCCGCCTTCGCTCCGCCGGCCGACGTACAGCCGTCATCCGGGCAGATCCGGGAGCGGCTGCTCTACGCGCAACTGGTCGAAGCGGCCCGCTGCTGGGCCGACGGCGTTGCCACCGAGGCGGGCGAAATCGACCTCGGCGCGGTACTCGCCTGGGCCTTTCCGACCTGGCTGGGCGGGCCGGCGGCGGCGATCGACGACATCGGTATGACCGCTTTCGTCGCCCGTTGCGATACGCTGTGCAGCGAACTGGGGCCGCGTTTCTCGCTGCCACAGACGTTCCGTGATGCTGCCGCATCCGGTTTCCGCTTCCACTCCTGAGGAAAACACATGGCCCTCGCCGAACTTTCGATCGATGCCGAACAGGGCGTCGCCACCGTCACGATCAACCGCCCCGACGTGCTCAACGCGATCGACGTACCGACCGCACGCGCCATCCATGACGCAGTGATGCCGCTGGCACAGCGCGACGATGTGCGCTGCATCGTGCTGACCGGGGCAGGGCGGGCCTTTGTCGCCGGCGGCGACCTGAGCCGCTTTGCCGAGGATTTCGAGCAGGCGGCGGGCGTGGTCGACGAGTTGCTCGACGCCCTGCATCCGGTGATCGAGCTGCTGGCCAACCACGATGCGCCGGTGCTGGCCAGCGTCCATGGCGCGGTGGCGGGCGCCGGCCTGAGCCTGATGTCCGGCTGCGATCTGGTCCTGGCCGCCGAGGGCACGCGTTTCCTGCTGGCCTACGACCGCATCGGTGCGTCGCCGGATTGCGGCGGCAGCTGGTATTTGCCGCGCCGCCTCGGCCATGCGCGCGCCAATGAGCTGATGCTGCTGGGCGCCACCTGGGACGCGCAGCAGGCACTCGATGCCGGGTTGATCAACCGCGTCGTGCCGGCCGCGTCGCTGGCGGCGGAAACCGCCGCGATGGCTTCCCGGCTTGCCGCCGGGCCGACCCGGGCCTACGGCCACTGGAAACGCCTGGCGCGCAGCGCCTGCCATACGCCGCTGTCCGAGCAGCTCGCCGCCGAGCGGGCCGCATTCAAGGCGGCCACCCGTTCCGGCGACTTTCGCGAAGGCGTCGCCGCTTTTCTCGGCAAACGGCCGGCACGCTACTCCGGTCGCTGAGCCGGCGGCAAAAACAACTTTTCAAGGAGGAACACATGTCGAATCCATCGCCCGCAGAACTCAAGCGCATCTTCGATCAGCAGAAAAATCACCAGTGGACGATCAAGGCCACGACCGCCGCGCAGCGCAAGCAGAAGCTGCAAAAATTCAAGGACGCCGTCCAGGCCAATGCGGACGGCATCCGCCGGGCGCTGGCTACCGACCTGCGCAAGCCGGCTTCGGAAGCCGAGGCCGAAATCGCCGTCGTGATCGGCGACATCGACGAAGCGATTGCCCATCTCGACGAATGGATGAAGCCGGTGCAGATCGAGTCGTCGCCCCAGCTTGCGGGAACGAAGGCGACCATGGTCTATGAGCCGCGGGGTGTCTGCCTGGTTTTCGGCGCATGGAATTTCCCCTTCCTGCTGCTGCTCCAGCCGCTGGTGCCGGCGATCGCCGCGGGCAACTGCGTCATCGCCAAGCCGAACGAAATGGCACCGGCCACCAGCGCGATCTCGGCAAAAGTGCTGCGTGAAGCCTTCGACGAACGCGAAGTGGCCGTCGTCGAAGGCGGCATCGAGCTTGCCAACGCGCTGCTCGAACTGCCGTTCGACCACATTTTCTTCACCGGCAGCCCGAAAGTGGGCAGGGCGGTGATGGCCGCCGCCGCCAAACACCTAACCTCGGTGACCCTCGAACTCGGCGGCAAGTGCCCGGCCGTGGTGGACCGGGCGAGCGACCTGCCGCTGGCCGCCGCCACCATCGCTGCCGGCCGCTGCTTCAACGCCGGCCAGGTTTGCCTCTGTCCCGACATCGCCTGGGTGCGCGAGGAGCTGGCGGACGAATTCGTCAAGCAGGCGTCCGCCTTTATCGAAGGGACGTATTACGCCGAGGGAAAACTCAACAAGCAGGCCTTCGCTCGCATCGTCGACAAGCGGAACTTCGAGCGGGTCAAGGGCTACCTCGACGATGCGACGAAGCGGGGCGCCAACGTGGCTTACGGCGGCAAGACCGAAGCCGACGATCTCACCATCCATCCAACGATCCTGCGCGCCGTACCGTTGGACGCCACGATCATGAAGGAGGAAGTCTTCGGCCCGTTGCTGACGGTGGCCACCTACAGGGACATCAACGACATCACGGCCTTCATGCGTCGCGGCGGCAAGCCGCTGGCGATGTACGTGTTCAGCACGGATCAGGCCTTCATCGACCGCATGATGCTGGAAACCTCTTCGGGCGGCGTCACCGTCAACGGCTGGGCGACCCACTTTTTCGAATCGCGGCTGCCCTTCGGCGGCGTGAACGAAAGCGGTATCGGCCGCTATCACGGCATTCACGGTTTCAAGGAGTTGTCCCACGAGCGCGCCATGCTTTCGGTACCGGCGGCGGCGTGAATTTCTCCGGGCCGGGAGGCCCGGAGCGTCGGTAAATAAACGTTGCCTAGCAACAGATAAAAAAAGCAGTTCCCCTTCAGAAAGGAAATTCCATGACGACGATTTCATCAAGGCCTCTGGTCGTACCCGATTCCAAAAAGCGCGCCCTCAATGCGCTGACATCGCCGCCGCGCGTGGCGTGGCCCAGCGTTGCCGCACTGGGGATCGTTCTGGTCGGAGTGGGGGCAAGCACCGGGTTGGGCTTGTCGGGCGCGATTCCGCTTTGGGCCGCCTGCCTGCTCAGCAGCGTTTTCCTGACCTGGGAGTTCACCGCCATTCACGAGGCGCTGCATCGTTCGCTGTCGAACAACGTCACGCTGAACGACGGGCTGGGCCACATCGGGATCGCGGTTCTTTTGCCGCACAGTCCGCTGGCGGTGTTTCGCTGGTATCACGCCCGCCATCACCGTTTCACCAACGGCGAAAACGATCCGGACCGATGGACGCACGGACCGTTCTGGCAATTGCCCTTGCGCTGGATGACGATCGATTTCGCCTATCTGTATTCCTTCATCGTCCGGGATCACAAAGACCCGATCGGCCGGAAGTTGATAAAGCGGGCGGTTGTTCATGTCGGCGGCACGCTGGCAGTCGTCGCTGCGCTGACCGCCCTGGGTTACGGAATGGAGGTTCTCCTGCTCTGGTTCCTGCCGACACGCCTGGCCTTCCTCTACATGGGCTTCGCCTTCTTCTGGCTGCCCCACAGCGGCGCCATGGAACGCTACACGCAGCAAACAGACCCCACCCTGGCGAGTTCCATGCGCCTCGGCGGCGAAAGCGTGCTGAATCCCGGCCTCCAGTTTCACAACTACCACCTCATCCACCACCTCTATCCGAGCACGCCGTCCTACCGGCATCCGGCGGTGTGGCGTTTGCTCGAAGAGGAAATCCGCGCCTGTGGCATCGCGGTCAATCACGGCTACGATTTCAAGGCGACCCTCTATCCTCCGCGCACGGAGCCGAATCATGCGTAAGTGGCGCTGCATTTTCTGCGCCCACGTCTACGACGAGAAACTGGGCGATGCGGACTCGGGCATTCCGCCGGGCACGCCGTTCGAGTCCCTTCCCGACGACTGGATGTGCCCCGAGTGCGGGGCCGCAAAATCCGATTATCAGTTGATCGTCGAGTAGCACCACGGCTCGTTTTCCCGGCCGAACACGAAGCGCAGACAGCTGGCTGAAATAACAACGAGGAGACCTGAGCAATGCGTGGAATCAACACCAAGCCCGAACAACAATGCATCGGCGTATTCGGCGCCAACGGCCATATCGGCAAGCCCCTGGCGCGCTTTGCCAGCGAGAAGTCGCCGCAGACGAAACTGCGCCTGATCATTCGCAGCGACGATCATCGTGCAGCCCTGTCGCAGGAATTCCCCGCGGCGGAGATCGTTGTCGCCAACTACTACGATCTCCCCTCACTGGAAAAGGCGCTGGCGGGACTGACCGGGCTCTTTGTCGTTACCCCCGACTTCCTCGACGAAGAGCGCGCGATGACCCATCTGGTTCATGCGGCGCGGGCCAATCCGGGCCTGCTGCAGATTGTCCGTCTGGTCGCCGATCCTCCGGGCATGACGATGGATCGCATCCCCCCTGCGCTGAAGCGCTTCGGTGGCGGCACAGCGGTGCAGCATCTGCGCGCCAAGGCGCTGCTGGAAAAGAGCGGGCTGCCGCTGACCTACATCAATATCGGCGCCTATTTCATGCAGAACTTCCTCACTCCGTTCTTCAACGGGCCGATCCGCGCCGAGCGCATCCTCTCGGTGCCGCGCAACCGCCGCATGGGATTCATCGACACCCACGACATCGGCGCCTGTGCCGCCGCGATCCTGCTGTCGACCAACCAGCGCCATCTCGACCAGACCTACCATCTCGACAACGGCAACGATGTGATGTGGTTCGACCAAGTCGCCGAGTTGATGAGCGAGGTGTTCGGCATGCGGATCGCCTACGACGGCAGCGACGAAACGTTTTTGCGCATCTGTGGCGAGGGCGTCAAGCAATACATCGGGCGGCCGGATGCCGACGAGTATTTTCTGCATTACTTCCAGTTCGAACAGGACAACGAAACGCTCTGGCGCAAGTCAGACATCGTCGAGTTCCTCACCGGTCGGCCGGCGACGACCCTGCGCCACTGGCTCGCGGCCAACCGCGAAGCCATCCTCGGGCCGCAGGACTGAGGAGTGCGCGATCACTCCCCCCCATTAACGAGGGGGGGATTGCCGCCTCTTCGGCCCTAGTCTTCGAAGTTCGTTAAATCGCGGTCACCGGAAATCCGGGCCGCAAAGAACATCGAGGAGGCAGCAATGAACAGTACCAAACGCGTGGTGGTGTACGGCGCCAACGGTTATACGGGCAGGCTGGTCTGCGAATTCCTGCGCCAGTTCCAGATTCCTTTCCGCGCCGTGGGGCGCAATCGCCAGCGTCTCGAAGAGGCGATGCGGCTTGTACCGGGCATTGAGACCGCCGATTACGAGGTGGTCGAGGCCGGGCACGACGTTGCGGCGCTGGCCAAGGCTTTCGCCGGCGCCGAGGTGGTGTGCAACATCGTCGGCCCGTTCGTCCGCTATGGCGAAACGGTGGTGCAGGCGGCGCTGGCGGCCGGCTGCCACTACCTTGATACCACCGGCGAGCAGCCCTACATGCTCAAGCTGCGCGACGAATACGGCGCGCAGTTCGCCGCAAAGGGCTTGCTGCTGGCGCCGGCCACCGCCTACATGCACGCGATGCTGGAAATCGCGGTGGACGCCTGTGCCGAGCATCCGGAGATCGACAGCATAGAGGCCACCTGCATACCGACCGGGACGCCGACCTTCGGCTCGACGCAGACCTTCATCCAGATGGTGCGCGCCAAGGAATATTTCCTCGAAGCCGGCAAGCTTTCCGCCTGGCCGCCGGCCTTCGGCATCGACGTGGCCTCGCCGCACAGCCTGACGCCGATGTTCGCGCTGCCCTGGTCGGGCAGTCCGCTGCCGCTCTGGTTCCAGAACCACAAGCGCATCCGCAACCTCAAGTCGCTGACGAGCTTTACCAACCGCGAGCTGATGCTGGGCATCCACAGCATTTTCAAGATGTACCACGAGAAGCTGGCCCAGCTTCCGGAAGCCGAGCAAGTCGCCGAACTGGAAAAGATCGGTGCCGGCATGCAGCCGGGGATGCCGCCGCGGGAGAATCCGCTGGTCCATCGCTGCTACGACGTGGCCATCGGCACCGGCGCCATGGGCAGCGTGCGCTATGTCGTCTACAGCCACTCGCCGTATCAGGTGACCGGCCTGTTCCAGGCTTATGCGTGCAGCCTGCTGCTCGGCGAAGGCCCGACAGCCGTCGGCTTCCGTAGTCCTGGCCAGGCCTTCGGCACGAAGAACTTCATGGGCCTGCTCGAACGCTTTGGCTACGCTCGCCTGGTACGCGAGAAATAGCATGGCGGTGATCGATTTCTTCGACCGCGGTTTTCGCATTGCCCCGGACGGCGACTACCTGCTCTGCGGCGAGCAGCGCTACACCTACCGCCAGGCGCGCGAGGTCACCTGCCGCATCGCCAACGGCCTGATTGCCGCCGGTTGCGCCAGGGAAGCCAAGGCGGCCGTCTGGGCCACCAACGATCCGCTGGCCTGGCTATGCACGCTCGCCATCTGGCGCGCCGGCCTCGCCTGGGTGCCGGTCAACTACCGCAACGCCAGCGAGGAGAACGGCTACATCCTCGCCGCCTTCGACTGCGAAGTGTTGTTCTTCCAGTCTGCCTTCGCCGAACAGATCGCTGCCCTCAAGCCGGCGCTGCCGAAGGTACGGCACTACATCTGCATCGACGGCGAAGCGCCCGGCGCCATCGAAATGCAGGTGTGGATGGCGGCCCAAAGTGCCGCTGCGCCGCAGGTGGAAACGGCCATGGAAGACGTCTGTGCGCTGATGCCCACCGGCGGCACGACAGGCCGGCCCAAGGGGGTGATGAATACCCATCGCAGCATTTCGACGATGGTGGCGAACTGGCTCTCGGTCATGAGCTACCCGGCAAATCAACGCCCGGTCAATCTGGCCGCGGCGCCGCTGACCCACACCGCAGGCCTGTTTTCGCTGATGGCGGCGGCGCGCGGCGGCACGCTGGTGATCATTCCGCGCCCGGAGCCGGCGCTGCTGCTCGACGCCATCGAACGCCACCGTATTACCGAGCTGTTCCTGCCGCCGACGGTGATCTACATGCTGCTCGACCTGCCCGGCATCGAGCAGCGCGATTACAGCTCGCTGCGCTATTTCCTCTACGGCGCGGCGCCGATGTCGGTGGACAAGCTCAAGCGTGCGCTGCGCACCTTCGGCCCGGTGATGATCCAGGGCTTCGGCCAGTCGGAAGCCCCGGCCGGCGTCGCCTGCCTGGAACCGGCGGAGCATTTCCGCGACGGCGGCTTCGCCCCGGATTCGACGCTGGCCTCCTGCGGCCGCCCGTTCGCCCTGACCCAGGTGTCGATCCAGAACGAGGGCAACGAAATCGTCCCCGACGGCGAAGTGGGCGAGATCTGCGTCCGCGGCGACATCCTGATGAAGGGCTACTACAAGGACGCGGCGCGCACCGCCGAGACGGTGGTGAACGGCTGGCTGCACATGGGCGATGTCGGTTTCATCGATCCCGACGGCTACCTGCACATCACCGACCGCAAGAAGGACATGATCATCAGCGGCGGCTTCAACGTCTTCAGCGCCGAGGTGGAGGGCGTGCTCAACGGCCACCCGGCGGTGCAGGACTGCGCGGTGGTCGGCGTGCCCGACGAGAAGTGGGGCGAGGCGGTGAAGGCAGTGGTGGAACTGAATCCCGGCATGAGCGCGAGCGCCGCGGAACTCATCGCCCTGTGCAAGGAAAAACTCGGCAGCGTCAAGGCGCCGAAGAGCGTGGACTTCGTGGACAAGCTGCCGCGCAGCCCGGTCGGCAAGGTGCTCAAGCGCAGCGTGCGCGAACCGTTCTGGAGCGGCAAGGAACGGCAGATCAACTAGGAAACCATTGCCCCAGTCCGTTCGCCCTGAGCTTGTCGAAGGGCATTGGGAAGCCGCCTGAAATGTTGGTGATCCAGCCCATTCATGGTTCGACAAGCTCACCATGACCGGAGGAAATCCCCGTGGGACGAACGGACTGAATCGAATCTTCTGCAAGGAACAGCTATGGAAAACCTCTACATCGTCGGCGCCGGCATGACCAAATTCGGCCGCCATGCCGCGCGCTCGATCAAGAGCCTGACGGCGGAAGCCGTGCAGGCGGCCTGTGACGATGCGCGCATCGGCCTGGAGAAAATCCAGGCCGCCTATTTCGGCAACGTCACCCAGGGCTATTTCGAGAACCAGGTGTGCATTCCGGGCCAGATCGCACTGCTCTCGATGGGCTTTTCCGGCATTCCGATCTACAACGTCGAGAGCGCCTGCGCCACCGGCTCGATGGCCCTGCATCTGGCGCTCAAGCACCTGCGTGCCGGCGACGGCGAGATCGTGCTGGCGGTCGGCGCAGAAAAGCTCAACTATCCCGACCGGGCGAAGACCCTGGCTTTTTTCGATTCCGGTTGGGATGTTTCCACCGCCGAGGAAAACTACGCCCGGTTGTGCAAGCTCGGCGAAGGCGTCGAGGTACCGGCGGAGTTCCGCCGCGATGCGCCGTATTCGCGCTTCATGGAAGTGTATGGGGCCTGGTGCCGCTACTACATGAAGCACTTCAGCCTGACGGAACGCCAGCTCGCCATCGTCGCGGCGAAGAACCACGAACATTCGCAGCACAACCCCTACGCCCAGTACTGCAAGCCCTACACGGTGGACGAGGTGCTGGCCTCGGCGCCGGTGGTCTATCCGCTGCGCACGCTGATGTGCGCACCGACCACCGACGGCGCAGCGGCGGCCATCGTCTGCACCGAGAAGGCGCTGACCACTTACGGTTTCGACAAACACCGCGCGATTCGCGTCCGCGCCAGCGTGATCCGCTCCGCCTCGCACCGCGAATATGAGGACATGGCCAGCCATGCCTGCCGGCTGGCGGCGATGGAGGCCTACGAGGTGGCCGGCCTCGGCCCCGATGACATGGACTTGGCCGAGGTGCATGACGCTTCGGCAATGGGTGAGATCGTCCAGGCCGACAACCTCGGCTTCTGCAACATCGGCGACGGTGGCCTGCTCGCCGAGAGCGGCGCCACACGCATCGGCGGGCGCATTCCGATCAATCCCTCCGGCGGCCTCGAATGCCGCGGCCATCCGATTGGCGCCACCGGCCTCGGCCAGGTTTTCGAGCTGGTCACGCAGTTGCGCGGCGAAGCGGGCAAGCGCCAGGTGGAAGGCGCGCGGGTGGCGATTCAGGAAAACGGCGGCGGCCTGTTCGGCGTCGAGGAAGGCTCGGCGCATATCGGCATTTTGAGCCGGGATTGAGGCCGGCCACTATTTATCAACCGTTCGGGCTGAGCCCTTCGACTTCACTCAGGACAGGCTTGTCGAAGCCCCTTCCAACTTGGATGAAGCGGCTATGCATGGCTTCGACAAGCTCAGCCCGAACGGTTGCAAGTGCATCGATATAACTCTCTAGCACCTTTCAGGAGTAACACCCATGTTCATCCTCGACGATTACGGGCTGCCGAAACTCGGCGCCACAGGCCTCGACGGCGCACTCAGCGAAGAGCAGGGCGCGGTGCAGGACAATCTGCGCCGCTTCGCGCGTGAAGTGATGCGGCCGGCCGGGCGGGCGCTGGACACGCTCAGTGCGGCCGATTCCATTGCGCCCGGGTCGCCGCTGTGGGGCTACATCACGGCCTTCCGCGACGCCGGCATCCTCGACATGGAAGCGCTTGCCGGCATGTCGCCGGCGCAAAAGGCGCAGATGGTGCCGCTGATCTTCGAGGAACTCGGCTGGGGCGATTGCGGCCTCGGCCTGCTCGGCCTGGTGCAGGCCTTCCCGGCCTTCGCCGCCTACATGTCGGGCGACAGCGAACTCATCGAGCGCTTCGGCAGTTCCATCGGCTGCTGGGTCGGCACCCAGCCCGAGCGCGGCTCCGATCTGGTGGACATGGATACCACCGAACTGCATCCGGGATCGCGGCAGGGTGCCGGCAACCTCACGGCGAAGATCGAGGGCGAGCGGGTGGTCTTCAACGGCCAGACCTCGGCCTGGGTTTCCGGTGCGCCGATTGCGCAGGCGGGCTACGTCTTCTGCCAATGCGATTACGGCGACGGCTTCTGGAACGCCAAGGGCGGCATGAACTACATCGCCGCGCTGGTGCCCTTCGACCTGCCCGGCATCAGCAAGGGCCAGCCGCTGGAGAAACTCGGGCAGCGTCCGCTGCCGCAGGGCCAGGTTTTCTTCGACGGCGTGTCGATTCCGCAGAAGTACGTCGTGGCCGGTCGCGAGCAAGCTTATCCGGCTTTTCTCGGTGCGCTGACTTTCGGCAACATGGAAATGGCCTTCACGTTCACCGGCGTCGCGCGCGCCGCCTTCGAGCACGCGCTGGCGTATGTGCATGAGCGCCGCCAGGGCGGCTGCGCGCTGATCGAGCACCAGTCGGTGCGGCTGCGCCTCTTCGACATGTGGCGCAAGCTCGAAGCCGCACGTGCGCTGGCGCGCCGTGTCGCCGACTACAACTTCGGTCCGCACGGGCCGCATCTGCTGGCATCGATCACCAGCAAGACCTATGTCACCCAGGCGGCCTTCGAGGTGGCCGACGAGGCCGTTCAGCTGCTCGGCGGCAACGGTCTGACCCGGGAGTATCCAGTTGAAAAGTTGTTCCGGGATGCGCGCGCTGCGCTGATCGAGGACGGCGAGAACAACCTGCTTTCGCTGAAGGGGGCGAGCTACCTCAGCGCGTGGTTTAAAGCCGGCCAATAGACAGGCGACTGTGCGCCATCAAATTCCGTACAAAAAAAGCTGTTCACCACGGGGGCACGGGGAACACGGGGAAAGATAAGCAGGAGGCGTTGAGTGGGAGGTGTCTGCCGGGGACAGATGATTGAGTACTCCCTGGGTTTCCCCGTGTTCCCCGTGGTTAATAAGAGGTTTTCAGGTTTTACGCAGAGGAGTACGCATGAACAGTCCAGACAATGAATTGCGGCGCGATTTCATCAAGCAGAGCGGAGGCGCCATACTCGGCCTTTCGCTGTCGTCCTTCGTTCCCGGCAGCGGTGCGGGGTTTGTCCGTCAGGCCATGGCGGGCGAGGTGGCGCCGAGCTACGCCGGCTGGGAAGACATCTATCGCCGCATGTGGACCTGGGACAAGGTGACCTGGGGCTCGCACACCAATATGTGCTGGCCGACCGGTTGCAAGTTCTACATCTACACCCGCAACGGCATCGTCTGGCGCGAGGAGCAGACTGCGCATACCGATGCCAGCAATCCTAACTACGTTGATTACAACCCGCTCGGCTGCCAGAAGGGCGCGGCCTTCCACAACACGCTCTACGGCGAGGAACGCCTCAAGTATCCGCTGAAGCGGGTGGGCAAGCGCGGCGAAGGCAAGTGGCAGCGGACGTCCTGGGACGAAGCGACGACGGCGATTGCCGATGCCATTCTCGACAGCTACCAGAGCCAGGGCACCGACGGCTTCATCCTCGACGCGCCGCACACCCATGCCGGGGCGGCGGCCTATGCCGGTGCTTTCCGCATGTCCAAGGTGATGGGCGGCGTCTATATCGACAGTACGGCCGACATCGGCGATACCTATCTCGGCGTCTCCAACACCTTCGGCAAGCAGCACCACGGCTATTCGGCCGACAACCTGCTCGACGCCGAACTGATCATCATGACCTGCTCGAACTGGTCATACACCTATCCCAACGGCTACCACTTCCTCACCGAAGCGCGCTACCAGGGCAGCGAGGTGGTGGTGATCGCGCCCGACTTCAGCCCGACCACGCCGGCCTGCGACATGCACGTGCCGGTCGGCGTCGGCTGCGATGCGGCGTTCTGGCTCGGCGTCAGCCAGATCATCGTCGCGGAAAAACTCTACCAGCCCGATTTCATCCGTGAGCAGACCGATCTGCCCCTGCTGGTGCGGGTGGATAACGGACATTTTCTTTCCGAAGCCGATATGGAAGGCACGGACAAGCGCGCCAACCAGTTCTATCACTACGATCCGGCAACCGACACGCTGCGCCAGGCGGCGCGCGGAACGCTAAGAGTCGATTTCCAGCCGGCACTGGAGGGCGTGTTCACCGTCACCCTGCACGACGGGAAACGCATCGAGGTGCAGCCGGTGTTCGAACGCCTCAAGGCGCATCTGGCGGACTACACGCCGGAAAAGGCGAGCGAGAAAAGCCACGTGCCGGCCTCCATGATCCGCGAACTGGCGCGCAAGATCGCCAGCAAGCGCACCTGCAACTACATCGGCTTCACTTCGGCGAAGAACTACCACGGCGACCTGATGGAACGCAGCCTGCTGCTCACCATGGCGCTCACCGGCAACTGGGGCAAGCCGGGCACCGGCTTCTACATCTGGTCGTTTCCTGAAGACCACATCATGTTCCTCGCCCTGGCGGAAAAGACGGTGGCGGAGGGCGGCCTGCTCGATCTGCTGGTGGCCAATCAGGCCTTCGATGCCAAGGTCAAGGAAGCCGATCCTGATGCCACCGACGAGATCTGCAACATCCTGCACCAGCAGGCAGTGTCGGAAGAGATCGGCATCGTGCCGCCGGCGTTCTGGCTCTACAACCACTGCGGCTACGATACGCTCTACAACAATCTCGCCTGGGTGGACCCCAAGTTCAAGCGCAGTTTCGGCGATTGCCTGAAAGAGGCGACGGAGAAGGGCTGGTGGACCGGCAAGCATCTGCGCCCCTCAAAAGACAAGACGCCGCAGGTGCTGATGCTGATTTCCAATAATCCGCTGCGGCGCAAGCGCAGCGGTGCGCGGATGTATCCGGAGGTACTGTTTCCCAAGCTGAAGATGATCTTCGCGCTGGAGACGCGCATGTCATCATCGGCGATGTTCGCCGACATCGTACTGCCCTGCGCCTGGTATTACGAAAAGCACGACATGACCTTCGGCACCGTCGGCAATCCGTTCTATACCTACATCGACCGTGCGGTGGAACCGCCGGGCGAATGCAAGGAGGAATGGACCGCGATGGCGCTGATCCTGAAGAAAGTCAGCGAACGTGCCAAGGCGCGCGGCATGAGCGAGTTCGTCGATCCGGGTGGCCACCATCGGCGCTACGATGAACTCTATGAGCGCTTCACGATGCGCGGCCAGCTCATCAGCAACGAGGACTGCCTGAAGCAGATGGTGCAGGTCAACGCCCTCACCGGCGTATTTCCCAAGGGCTACACCTACGCGCAGTTGCGCAAGGAGGGCCAGGTCAAGATCCACAGCCTTGGCGCCGGCATTTCGCAGTTCGGTGCGGCCAACGAGTTCGATCCGAAAAAGCCGTTCTATCCGCTGCGCTGGCACGTGGATAACAAGAAGGTGTTCCCGACGCAGACGCGGCGCGCGCAGTTCTACTTCGACCATGAGTGGTACATGGAGGCCGGCGAGGCACTGCCGGTGTTCAAGCAGCCGCCCAACATCGGCGGCACCCATCCGTTCGCCATCACCGGCGGCCATCCGCGGGTCAGCATCCACTCGATGCACCTGGCCAATTCGCACCTCTCGCGCCTGCATCGGGCTCAGCCGGTGGTGCACGTGAATGACGCCGACGCCGTCGAATATGGCCTCAAGGATGGCGACATGGCGGTGCTCTACAACGACTTCGCCGAATGCGAAATCATGGTGCGCACCGCGCCCAACGTGCAGCCGAAGGAACTCATCGTCTATTTCTGGGAGGCCTACCAGTACAAGGACTGGAAGCCCTACGATATCTTCCTCATCGGCCTGCCCAAGGCGTTGCTGCTGGCCCGCGGCTACGAGCAGTTCCGCTTCTTCCTGAACAACGGCAGCCCGCCGCCGGTGACCGACCGCGGGGTCAGGGTTAGTATCCGCAAGGCTTGATGGAACCCATTCTTCGAAAGGAAAGATCATGAGCATTAAACAACTCCTCCGCATTCCCGCGGCCGCGCTTCTGATCCTCGGCCTGGCGCAGGTGGCCTGCGCGCAGTCGACGCAGGTGACGACCGAGTATCTGATGACCTACAAGGGCGAGCTTGCAGCGCCGGACAAGATCAACGACGCTTTCATGGTCGTGAATGTACGCGGACCGGGCTGGATCAAGGGGCCGAAAATCCGCGGCAGGTTCATCGCTCCGGGCGGCGACTGGCTCAGGATAATGCCGTCCGGCGCATTGCGCCTGGATGTGCGGGCAACCATCAGGACCGACGACGGCGCACTGATTTTCTTCTCCTACAACGGCATCCTCCAGCTCGATCCGGCAACCCTGGAGCGGTTGATGAAGGGAGAGACCCTGCGCGGCAAGGACATTCCGTATTTCATCACTGCGCCGACGTTTGAAACGTCGGCACCCCAGTATGCGTGGCTGAACGGCGTGCAGGCGGTCAACAAGGTTGTCGAATTGAAGTTCGGCGAGGATGGCTACGTCATCTACGACACCTTCATTTTGCGCTGACGAAGAATAGGAAACATGCCCCATGACCTACAAAGCAGACGGAACGAAGAGCGAGTTGCGGCAATCGAAGCGCCAGCTGGCGACGGTGATCGACCTGAACAAATGCGTGGGCTGCCAGACGTGCACGGTGGCGTGCAAGAACCT
>Ga0172380_10004207_pt1 | contig 18744 bp, 12 predicted proteins | sample Leawe162metaG_FD_119747 | JGI IMG/M metagenome (GOLD analysis project Ga0172380, IMG submission 119747) | Leachate microbial communities from a municipal landfill in Southern Ontario, Canada - Leachate well 162 metaG | ecosystem: Engineered > Solid waste > Landfill > Unclassified | place... | reverse complement strand
CCTCTTTGAGGAACCGGTTGAAGTTCGGCGCTTCGTTCTGGAACGGTTCAAACCCGAACCCGCAGGTCTCCAGCACCGACACCTGGCCGGTGCCGATGAGGAAGTCGAGGTTGATCGACCCTCCCACGACGCCGATCTGGTGAAGGTTCTTCGGCCCGCGCCGCGCTATCTCCCGCAGCATCGCCATTGGCGCGAAGCCGAAGCCCGCGCTCATGATCACCTTGGAGTCGTCGCGGACGATCTTCGCCGCTGCCTCCAGGCTCACCAGCTTCGTACGCATGTGCGTCCTCCTCCGGTGGCGCGCTTCCGCCTGAGGCGGACCACGGCGCGTCGTCGCTATCATAATGACCGTTGTATAGCGCCCGGGGCGCCTGGACGAGGATGCGCAGATGGAAGCCACCCGCAAGCTCCTCGCACCCGGTGACGTGGCGCCTGATCTGAACCTCCCAGGGGCAGACGGGGAGAGTTATCGCCTGTCTGACGCGCTCCAGCAGGGCCCCGTGCTCCTCGCGTTCTTCCAGCAGGAGTGCTTTGCCTGCCAGATTTCCTACCTGAACTGGGACGCGGCCTACGAGGCCAGCGCCGGCGATGACTTTCAGCTCTGGGCTGTCGCCCTGGACCCGGAGACGGAGGCGACGAAGTTCTGGGACAAGTCCGGGGTCTCCTTCCCGGTCCTGGTCGACGACGGCGCCAGCATCGAGGCCTACGGTCTGGTCTGCACCCCCTCGCACTTCCTCGTTGGCACGGATGGGCGTGTAGTCGCTTCCTACGACGCCTTCGACAGGGCTGCCTGGAACGCCATGCTCCAGGACGTGGAGCGCCTGACCGGGCACCCTGCGACGCTGCTGGGCGACGACGACGGACCGGAGTTCCGTGCGGGCTGCGCCCTTCACGTATGAAATCGACTGCTCGCCCCGGGTGACGGTCTCAGCGGCTTGACTCAGATTCAGATATCCTCCCGCAGCATTTGCGATGCCGGACCGTCCTGGGTGGTCAGGCCGCCGACTGAGAGGGAGTCGATGCCATGACGGACGCCACTGATTCAGCGAAGGGCCCCCTTGCGGGGGTGCGTGTCCTGGAGTTCTCACAGGTAGTAGCAGGCCCCACGTGTGGGCGCTCCCTGGCGGAGCTGGGCGCGCAGGTCATCAAGGTGGAGCCGCCGGATGGCGACCCCTACCGCAACACAGGCACGGTGGTCCCCAACGAGGGCAAGCGCTTTCAGTCGCTCAACCTCGGCAAGGAGAGCATTGTCATCGACCTGCAGAGCCCGGACGGGCAGGCGCTGGTCCAGCGGCTGGCTAAGACCGTGGACATCCTGGTCATCAACTACCGCCATGGCGTCGCCAAGCGGCTGGGAATCGACTACGAGACGCTCTCCGCGCTCAACCCCGGCCTCATCTACTGCCGGCTCACCGGCTTCGGGGTGAAGGGCAGTGCGGCCACCGCTCCGGCGACGGACCCGATGATGCAGGCCTACGCCGGCCTGATGGTGGGCGGCGCGAAGATCGACGAGGACGGCCTGCCGCAGGGAATCGGCGCCGCCTCCATCGCCGATGCTGTCACCGGGTACGTGACGGCCATGGCCGCCTGCGCTGCGCTCTACGCGCGCAAGGAAACAGGCAAGGGTCAGGTTATCGATGGCTCCCTCCTGCGTTCCGCCCTTGCGGTGCAGGAGACGGTGGTGATGCGTGAGCCGATCTACGACGCCACCCAGCGCGACCCGATGGTCGCGGAGATCGAGCGCATCCGTCAGAACGGCGGGACGTACGCGCAAATGCTGGCCGTCCGCGACGGGATGCGCGGCAGCACGATGACCCTGCGCTTCTACTCCGGCGCGTATCAGGCGAAAGACGGCGTGATCATGCTCGGCGCGCTCACGCCGAACTCGCGCGCCGCCGGGCGCAAGGTGTTCGGCGTCCAGGATGACCCCACGCTGCAGGTGCCGGAGGATCCCTCCGCCCCGGAGTACGTCGCGCGGTTGCAGGACCTCAAGCGGTACCTCATGGACACCATCGCTACCAAGACGGTGAAGGAGTGGATCTCGCTACTGGAGGCTGCTGGCTGTCCCGCAGCCCCGGTGAACTTCCCCGAGTGGATGGCCGACGACGAGATCGCGAACGAGGAAGGCATCATCTGGGACATCGTGAACGAGACCACCGGGCCGCAGCGCGTGGTGGGCCCGGTCGTGGACATGTCCCTCACGCCGACGCGCATCCAGCGCCCCTCCCCGCCGCTGGGCGGGCACACGCGCAAGGTGCTGCAGGAGTCCGGCCTCTCGTTGGAGGAGATCCAGGCGCTCCTGGCGGCCGGCACCGTGAAGATGCACGGCGAGTAGCAGCCTTAGCTCTGCTGAATGAAGGAGCCGGGCATCGCCCGGCTCCTTCTTGTTTCGAGGTTCCACTCGGCTTCGCGCTAGACGAACTTCAGCGGGTTGTCCTCCAGGATGCCCAGCTCGGCCAGCTCGCGGATCTCCGCGTCCGACATCCCGCCCACCGTGCGCAACACCTCCTCGGTGTGCTCGCCCAACCGCGGGGCGGGGGCCTGCGTGTAGGCGGGCGTCCGAGAGAACTTGAACGGCCGGCTCAGGTACGGGAGCGTGTCGGCTGAGGTCCGGCCGCTGTACTCCCAGAACCCGCGGCTCACCAGGTGCGGATCCCGCACTAGGCTTTCGCCCTTGGATACGACCCCGGCCGGCACGCCCGCCTTCTGCAAGGCGAACATCACGACGTAGGGGTCGCGGGGTGTCGTCCATGCGTCGAGGATCTGGTCCAGCTCCTCGTGGTGCCTGCGACGTCCGACGACGTCGGTGAACCGCTCGTCATCGGCCAGCTCTGGCCGTCCGATGGCTCCGGCCAGGTTGGCCCACTCCTCGTCGGACTCCACGCTGATCGCGACCCACATGTCCGTGCCCAGACAGCGGTACACGCCCTGTGGCGCGTGGAAGCGGTGGCGGTTGCCCACCGGCCCCCAGGCGCGCCCGTTCATGGTGTAGTCCATCACCATGTCGCCGAGGATCGAGGTCGTCATCTCGCGCTGCGATAGGTCCAGGTACATGCCGTTGCCGGTGCGTCGATGCTCGCGCACGGCGGCCAGCACGAGGCCCACCGAGGCGATGGCGACGACCGGGTCAGGGAACAGCGCGCCGGATGTGCTGGGCTGGCCGCCCAGGTAACCCGTGATGGCGGCCACGCCCGCCGTCTGCTCCAGCGTCACCCCGAAGGAGCCGTAGGCGGCCTCCGGACCGGTGGAACCCTGGCTCGCCAGGGTGACCATGATGATGTCCGGCTTCACCTTCTTCAGGTCCTCGTACGAGAGGCCGAAGGACGCCATCACCCCCTGGCGGTAGTTCTCCATGACCACGTCGCAGTTCGCTGCGAGGCGCTTGAACGTCTCCACGCCCTTCGGGTGGGTGAGGTCTAGCGCAACGCTGCGCTTGCTGCGGTTGCGGTCCGAGTACAGCCCGGCGCGGTTCCACGGCTCCGTGCCGGGATCGCCACCGGGGTAGAGCCCCTGTCCACCGGGCAGGGGCTTCGGGTCGCCGCGGGCGATGTCTGTCCGGCGGGCGGCCTCCACCTTGATGATGTCCGCGCCCAGGTCGCCCAGGATTTTGGTGCAGGTGGGGCCAGCCCAGACTTGCGTCGGGTCCAGGATGCGGATGCCTTCGAGTGCTTTCGGAGCCACGGCGATCACCGTCCCTCTCTGTCCAACTGCGCTGGGTCCAACCGCGCTAGATGACCCCGGACGCCCGCATCTGCACCACGTCCTCCGTAGACCAGCCCAGGAGCTCCCCGTAGACCTCGCCGTTGTGCTCACCGAGCAGCGGTGCCCGCCGGATGTCCCAGGTGGCGTCGCCCCACTTCAACGGCATGCCCGGGTACGTGAGCTTGCCCGCGACCGGGTGGTCGATCTCGATGAAGTACTGACGGTGCTGATACTGCGGCGAGTCCATCAGATCTTTGGTGTCGCAGATGTAGCCCCACGTCATGCCGGCCTGCTGGGCCTTGTGGTAGAGGTCCTGCTTCTTCTGCGGCGCAATCCATTCACCAATGATCGGTGCCAGCTGGTCGTTGTTCGTCCGGCGCGATGGGATGTCCTTGAATCGCTCGTCCTCGATCAGCTCCGGGCGGCCCATCATGTTGGCCAGCGTCACCCACTCCGGCTGCCGGAACCCCACACCGACCAGGCCATCCTCCGCGCGATAGAGCGGGCCCTGCGCAGAACGCTCGCGGCCCGCCCCTGTGTAGACGTAGGACAGCGCCGAGTACATCTGCGCCGTCGCGACGCCCTCGACCTCGGAGACATCCACGTGCTGGCCGGTGCCGGTTACCTCCGCGTAGGTCAGCGCGACCAGCGCGCCAGAGAAGGCGGACAGCCCCGCGAAGTGCTCCGCGGGCTCGCCGCCGATGCGGAGCGGCTCACGCGAGGGGTCGCCGGTGAAGTAGAGCAACCCTCCGAGTGCCTGCGAGACGATCTCGTTCCCCTTGAAGTCGCGGTACGGACCTGTCTGCCCGAAGCGCGACACGGACACGAGGATGATCCCGGGCCGGATCGCCTCCAGGTCGCCGTATCCGAGGCCCCACTCGGCCATCTGGCCCGGCGCGTAGTTCTCGATGACCACGTCAGCCCAGGCCACCAGCTTCCGCGCGATGTGGCGCGCTGCAGGCTGTTCGACGTCCAGGGTGATGCTGCGTTTGTTGGTGTTCAGGTACAGGAACTTGCCGCTCTTCTCCGGATGCGGCTCGTCATTCAGGAACGGCGGATGCGAACGGGCAAGGTCGCCCACTCCGGGCGGCTCCACCTTGATTACGTTGGCGCCCATCGCGCCCATGAACTTCGTTGCGAGGGGCCCGGAGACCCCCTGTGTGAAGTCCAGGACCTTCACGCCTTCCAGCGGCGATGCGATTCCTGGCACGTATGCCCCCTCCCGACGAGAGCCGATGGCTGGCCGATAGCAGCCCCCGCTCCTACCTGCCGCGCGGATGATAACGCCGCTGTATACGGCCCTCCTCTACCTGTGCCCAGAACGGTGCTTCTTCTCGTCCGGGCCTGCGGGGCGGGGCTTGAGGCGGCGCGCTAGGGTGTCCGCGCCGAGGCCTCTGCGCGCAGCACTCAAGAGGAGCCGTCCGTGACATCCACTGAAGTTCAGCCCGTCGTCCTGCTGGAGAAACACGCCGACGACCGTATCTGGGTTGTGACCCTGAACCGTCCAGAACGCCTGAACACCATCGGCAACGGAATGATGGAGCGGCTGGTCGAGATCTTCCTGGACTACCGCGACGATCCGACCGCACGCGTCGCTATCCTCACCGCCGCCGGCGACCGTTCCTTTTGTGCTGGGTTCGACCTACGCGATGTGGCCGAGCGCCGTGCGAACGCGGCTGCGGCCGGCACCGCCCGCCCCGCCCCGCCGCGAGGGCCAACGACGATCGTCCCGCTGGCGGAGGGCCTCGATGTGTGGAAGCCGACGATCGCCGCGATCAACGGGTACGCCATCGCCGGGGGCTTCATGCTGGCCATGCAGTGCGACATCCGCATCATCGCGGAACACGCGAAGGTCGGCGTCTCGGAGGTGCGGTGGAACCTCGGCAGCGCGTGGATGATGCCAATCACGCGGCAGATCGGCCTGGGCAATGCGCTGGAGCTGTGCCTCTGGGGCGACACGCAGATGACCGCGCAGCGCGCTTTCGAGATCGGCTGGGCGCAGCGCGTCGTGCCGAAGGAGGACCTGATGACCGTCGCCATGCAGTACGCGGATCGCATGCTGGACATGGCACCCCGCGCCGTCCGCAACGTGAAGCAGATGATCTACCGAGGCGCCTACATGGACCCGCTGGAAGGCCAGCGGTTCGGGAGCGCGCTTACGCAGAACCTCATCGGTATGCAGGACAGCGCCGAGGGCCCCCGCGCCTTCCTGGAGAAGCGCCGCCCGAACTACATCGACGGGTAGCGGCGGGCGGCCGCCGGAGCGTCCTGGTGGGCGGCCGGGCTCGAAGGCCAACGGGGGGCGGCCCGCTCACCCTGAAGTGTTACAGACATCGTTAACGTAGGATCCGTATCCTCCAGCCCCAGGAGGCCCGCGTGATCTCGCAGATTCAGGACGACGAGCCCGGGGCGGACTGGAACCTCGATGATCCGGGTCTGTACGCCAACCGCGAACTGTCGTGGATGGACTTCAACCGTCGTGTGCTGGAGGAGGCGTATGACAGTCGTAACCCGCTCCTGGAGCGGGTGCGCTTTCTCTCCATCGCCGCCGCGAACCTGGACGAGTTCTACTCCAAGCGGATCGGCTGGCTGAAGCGCGTCATCCAGACGGATCCCCACTTCCGCACCGTGGACGACCTCACCGTCGCGGAGCAACTCGCGCTCGTCCTCCAGCGCTGCCGGGAGCAGCGCTCGGAGATGGACCGCTGCTGGAACCAGGTCCTGTCGCCGGCCCTTGCGGAGCACGGTGCTCGCATCGTGCCGTTCGAGGAGCTGGGCGGGGATGCGCGCCAGAAGCTGACGGACTACTTCACCAGCGCCATCCTCCCGGTGCTGACCCCGCTGGTGGTGGATCCGGCGCATCCCTTTCCGTTCATCTCCGGCGGAAGCATCTCGCTGGCGCTGACGGTGCGGGATCCGCGAAGCGGCCGGGAGCGCTTTGCGCGCGTGAAGGTTCCGCAGAACCGACCGCGCGTTGTGCCAGTCGCGGACTACCAGTTCGTCTTGCTGGAAGACCTCATCGAGTCGCACCTCCACAAGCTCTTTCCGGGTGTGGAGGTCACGGACGTCCGGTCCGTTCGCGTCCTCCGCAGCATCGAGGTTGGCGAATCGAGCGAGGAGTCAGACGACCTCCTGGAGTTGATGGAGCACGAACTCCGCCGTCGCCGGATGGCCGCGGCGGTGGGCCTGGAGATCGGCGGCGAGCTACCGCCTGCCCGGTTGCAGCTGCTGCTGGATGAGCTCGAACTGTCGGCGGATGACGTCGTCTACTCGGACAGCCCGCTCGCCCTCGCGGACCTGTCGCAGATTGCCTCGCTGCCAATGCCGGACCTCACGTTCGTTCCCTTCATGCCTGCGATCCCCGTCGCCTTCCGTACCGCGTCGCGTCGCGGATCCCTCTTTACAGCGATCCGCCGAAACGACCTCCTGGTGCACCATCCGTATGAGTCGTTCGACTCGACCACGGCGCGCTTCGTCCGAGAAGCGGCGCAAGATCCGACCGTCCTGGCCATCAAGCAGACGATGTACCGGACCTCGCCAGACTCTCCCGTCTTTCAGTCGCTCATCGACGCTGCGGGTCGCGGCAAGCAGGTTGCGGCGTTGGTGGAATTGAGCGCCCGCTTCGACGAGGCCAACAACATCGAGTGGGCGCGACGCTTGGAAGAGGCGGGTGTCCATGTCGCCTACGGCAACCCGAACCTCAAGATCCATTCGAAAATCTGCCTCGTCGTCCGCGAGGAGTCTCCGTCCGTCACCATGTATGCCCACATCGGGACAGGGAACTACAACTCGCGTACTGCGAAGGTCTACACGGATCTGGGCCTGTTCACGGCCGATCCCACGATCTGTAACGACCTGGTGACCGTCTTCAATTACCTCACCGGCCTGTCCGAGACGCTGGACACCAACGCCCTGCTGGTGGCGCCCGCATCGCTGCGCTCCGGGTTGGAGCAGCGCGTCCGCCGGGAGATCGAGGCCGCCCGTCAGGGCCGACCCGCGAGGGTGGTCTTCCAGATGAACGCGCTCGAGGACCATCGCTTCACGCGCTTGCTCTATGAGGCGGCGCACGCCGGCGTGAAGGTGGACCTGATCGTGCGTGGCATCTGTCGCATCCGCCCCGGGCTTGAAGGTCTGAGCGAGAACATTCGCGTGGTGAGTGTCATCGGACGCTTCCTGGAGCACGCTCGCATCTATCGATTCGAGAACGGTGGCCGCCCGGAGTACTTCATCGGCAGCGCGGACGTAATGAAGCGCAACCTGGATGAGCGGATCGAGGTCCTCACCCCGATCCGGCAGGCGGAGCACCAGCGCCGGCTGGAGCAGATCCTGACCGCTCTCCTTGAGGACGATCGGCAGGCGTGGACGCTCAACGATCGCGCGTGGAGCCGTGACCCTGCCAGCACGGACGCGGGCATCCATGCGACGATGCTCGCCCGCGCTGCCATTTCCTAGCTCCGGCGCGGCCTGAGTCCCAGCGGCGCATCATCCGAGCGGGGTTGACCGATGATCGAGGTTGAGTGGCAGTTCGACGCGACCGACCTGGACGCCGTCGAGCGGTGGCTGCTCGCACAGCCTCAGCACGGCCTCCTCACCTTCGTCGCCAGAGGCGAGAAGGTCCAGGTGGATACCTACTTCGACAGCGCGGACTGGTCGGTGTTCCGCGCGGGTTTCGCGTTGCGGGTAAGGCAGAAGCCAGACGGCGGTGAAGCGACCCTGAAGGCCTTCGGCGCTGGCGCCGATGGCCCCAGCCGCCGCCTGGAGATCAACGAGTCGCTCCCGGAGGGGATCGAGGATCCTCGCGCCGGTAGCGGCGAGGTAGCACAGCGGCTGACGCTGCTGCTCGGTCCGCGGTCGCTCGACGCGCTATGCCGGGTGACCACCAGGCGGCGTTCGTTCCTCGTGCAGCAGGGCGGTGCGACCCTCGCGACGTTGACGCTGGACGATGCGCGCCTGCCAGATGACGCGCTCCCACCGATCCAGCGCGTGGAGATCGAGGAGGAGCAGAGCGGGGCACTGGCGCGCCTGGAACCGTTCGTGCAGGCGCTCTGCGCTGCTTGCCAGCTCACCCCGTCGTCGCAGTCGAAGTTCCTGTCCGGGCTGGCGGCGATGGGGCTGACGCCACAACTGGCGCCCGACCTGGGCGACCCGGCCCTGGTGGTTGACGCGTCTGCACCGGACTTCGCGCTGGCTGCGCTCCGCCGCTACTTTGCGGATCTGCTGGCACACGAGCCTGGGACGCGCCTGGGTGAGGACATCGAGGCGCTCCACCAGATGCGGGTCGCCACGCGTCGCCTGCGTGCCGCCCTGGGCACGTTCGAGGCTGTGCTGCCGTCGTTGCTCGCCACACTGCGCGAGGAGCTGCGCTGGGTCGCGGCAGCGCTGGGGACGGTGCGCGACCTGGACGTCCAGATCGAGGCGCTGGAGACGATGCAGCGCGGTGCGAGCTGGGATGAGAGCAACGCGCTGGGCCCGCTCCTCGCCATCGCCCGGGAGCGCCGGTACGCGGCGCGGGCGCTGCTTCTGGAGGTGCTGGACAGCGACCGGTACGCGCGGCTCGTCGCGGATACGGTCGCCGCGCTCCGCGACATACCACCTGCCGAAGGTGCTGCGCCGGTGCGCTCCTTCGCGGCGCCCGTGCTCCGCAAGCGCTATCGCCAGTTCCGCCGTGAGGCGGACGCCCTCTCGCCATCCTCCCCCGCGCCCGAGTTCCACGCAGTCCGCGTCCGCGCCAAGCGCCTCCGCTACACCGTAGAGGTCTTCTCGGTGCTGGCAGATCGCCCGGCTGCGCAGCTGGTGGATTCGCTGAAGGGTGCCCAGGACCTGCTGGGTGAGCACCAGGACGCCGACGTGGCGATCGAGTGGCTTCGTGACATTGTGCGAGAGCACGGATCGAGCCTGCCGCCTGCCACGTTGCTGTTAATGGGTGAACTGATGGAGCGCCATCGCGGGCGCATGGTGGAGCATCGGCGTCGCTGGCCGCGCGCGCACGAGCGCCTCGCGGATCGCTGGAAGCCGCTCCGCGTGGCGGTGGAACGGGCGCAGCCTTCACGCACCTCGAAGCGTGAGGGCGTCCCCACGACTGCCCTCATACCTACCGTTGTCGAGACCGAGGTCACGATCGTGCGGAGGGCGCCCGGTACGGGGCGCCCTCCGAGCCGGTTCCACTGGTTTCGTCGTGGTGGACGTTGAACGATGCTTGGGCCTCCGCGCAGTACACTGCGGCTCGGGGGCAGTGATCGGCGACTGAATGCAGATGCCTGTCGCGGCGATCGACGTCGGATCAAACTCCGTGCGCGTCGCCGTCATCCGTGCCGACTGTGACGGACGCCTCGAGGTCGTGGAGGAGGCGAGCACGTCCCCCCGCCTGATCCGCGACGTGCAGTCGGACGGCGTCCTGAGCGGCACATCCATCACCCAGATCGTCGACCTCATGCGCGACTACCGAGCGATCGCGGAGGGTGCGGGTGCCAGCGCCACAGTCGCCGTGGCGACATCAGCGGTGCGCGACGCCCAGAACTCCGCCGAGCTGATCGAAGCCGTCCGCCGAGACGCGGGCATCGACTTGCGCGTGATCTCGGGGGAGGAGGAGGCCCGACTCGCCTTTCTCGGCGCCGTCCATTCGCTCCCCGCGGAAGATGGCATGGTGCTCGACATCGGTGGGGGCAGCCTTCAGATCCTGCGGTTCGAGGGGCGACAGGTCCGTGAGTCGTGGACGCTACCGCTCGGGGCGGTGCGCCTGAGTGACGCCTTCCTGAAGTCGGACCCACCCACCAGCCAGGAGCTCCGTGCCTGCCGCAAGCACATCCGCGCCCTGCTCATCCGCGCGCGCATCCCTCCGCTTGCCGCCGGCGGTCAGCTCGTCGGCACCGGTGGCACCATCCGCAACCTGGCGAAGATCGATCGAGCGCGCCGCCGCTACCCGCTCAGCCGCCTTCACGGGTATGTGCTGGAGGCGCCTCGCTTGCGCGCGGCCGGCCGGCTGCTCCGCGCCCGGAAGACCGCCGCCCGCGCCAGTATCGATGGACTGAACTCGAATCGCGCGGACACCATTGTTGCCGGCGCGCTCGTCGTGCAGACGGTCATGCAAGCGCTCCAGGCGACGGACATGGTCGTCTCCGGCCAGGGGCTGCGAGAGGGCATTGTCATCGCCCAGTGCGAAGGTGGGGAACTCTCCGCATCCTCGACAGTGCGCCGTGTCGCTGTGGGCGACCTCATAGAAGTGTTCGCGCACGACCGTGGCGAGGAGGCCGAACGTCGCACGCGTATCGCGGTGGCGCTGGCCGCGGGCGCGGATCTCGGTGATGCCTCCGTGGGAGAGGTGCTCAGAGTCGCCGCAGCGCTGCTCGATATCGGCCGGAGCATCGACTACTACAACCGGCACCGTCACACGGAGCAACTGGTGCTGGCCCACGGCCTCGCCGGCTTCTCTCACCGCGAGCACGCGCTGGTCTGTGGCATCGTCCGCGCTGCGGGCGAGCCGAAGTACGACCTGGATGCCTACAGCGAGGTGCTCTCGAAGGCCGACCGCGACTCCGCAGCTCGCGCGGCAACGATCCTCGCCGTGGCCGACGAACTGGAGCGTCGCATCCCGCCACATGCGCTCGTCGAGTACAGCGCGATCGCGGGGCGGCTCGCGGTGCGCGGTGCGCCGGTGGGATGGAACGCCGGCGACATCACCGATCGTTTCGAGAAGACGTTCGGACGCTCGGTAGAGGTCGTGAGTGCTGAGTAGGCGCCTAGTTCGGCCACCCTGGCCAGAATCCGAAGTCGATCCGGTTCCAGTCCGGGTGCCCCATCGCCGGGGAGTAGGGACCCAGGTCGTTCCCGTTCACGGAGAGCTCCAGGGTTTTGCCCTTGTCCGTCCACACCTGGATCCGTGCGCTACCGGTCCAGGACTGGCGTTCACCCGCGCTGAGTTTCCCGTCGAACTGCACCACCCCATCCACGGTGACGCGGATGGCCGAGTCTTCCGTCGCCGCGAGCCCCACGGTGACCTGCCCGCTGGCCGGCGTGATCGTCGGCGGGCCGAACGGCCCGTCCGTCCCTGTCGGCGGGACCACGCCCGCCTGCTCGCCCGGCGCGCGCGTAGCGAATACGCCTCCCACCGCGAGCGCCACCGCGAGGACTCCACCCACGATCGGCACGACCAGGGACCAGCGGATCGTTCGTCCGTCCGTCCGTTCGCGGTGCCGGACGATGCGACGTGGGCGATCGGTCGTGGTCGCGGGTAGTGCGCTGGTGAGTGGGGGAAGCGGGTCGGGTTCCCAGACCTGCTCCTCGTACTGACCTTCGTACTCATCCGCGTAGGCGTCGTCCTCGTACGGCACGGAAGCACGGTCCATGGGGTCGGAGCCGCGGGAGCGCTGGATGTCCCGGGCAGCGGGCTGGCTGCGGGCACCGAGTTCCCGACGCAGCGTGCTGAACGCCGTCAGGAGGAACAGGTACAGCGCAGCCGCTACGCCCAGGCGCATCGCGAGGAGCACCAGCGGCCAGGATTCCTCGAACACGGGCAGCACTTTCGTCTCGCAGGTCTCTCGACGTACCGGCTCGGTCGCGCTCCCGTCGCACGCTGCAAAGATCAGGCCCGCCAGCCGGAGGCAGCCAGGCGGCTATGATCGTCGTGCAGAAAGTGTCGCACAGACGCCGGCTGGAGCCCGCCCCGGCCGGGCGCAGGAGGCGATGATGCGGCCCCGCTCCGTTTCAGCCTCTGCGTCCCCTTTCGTCCTCCGGCTGTCCGGTGGGAGCCCTCGTTGACTGCGAATGCGCAGGTGGGAGGACCTTCTCCGTGGCGGGCACCCATCGGCTACCGCGCCGTCCTCCTGGTCCTGCCTGCGGTGCTGCTGTTCGGCGCACCGCTCTTCGTGCTTGCCGCGAGTGGCGCCGACCGTGGACCGAGCGTGGTACTCGTCGCAGCGGCCCTCGCTTGCCTGCCCCTGGTCACGCCGCTGCTGCTGAACCTCACCGGTCGGCGGTGGGATCCTCTGCTGCTATCACCCGCGTGGGTGCTCTGCGCGCTCAGCCTGGTGGTGGTGGCCCGCGTGCAACCGGACATCCTGGTTACGCAGATGGTGTGGGTCTCCTTCGGCTGGGCGGCGTTCATCACCGTCGTTGGGTTCCCCCCGCTGCTCGTATGGCTCCAACGATTCCGCACGCCGCTGCTGCTCGCCGCCGTTGCTCTCGTGCTCTCCACATTCTTCCTGGGCGAGGACATTGCGGGGCAAGGGGCGCGGCTCTGGCTCAGGGTCGGGCCGATCTCGGTGCAGCCGGCGGAGGCCCTCCGGGTGGGCTTGATCATCTTCCTGGCGTCGTACTTCGCGCAGCGTCGGAACGTCCTGAGCGCGACGTGGCGCAAGTACGGGCCGCTCGATATCCCGCCACCTGCCGCGTGGCTGCCCCTCGTGGGAATGGTGGGGTTGAGCCTGATCGTCGTGGTCGCGCAGCGCGACTTCGGCCCGTCGTTGATCTTCCTGCTCTCGTTTGTGGGGATGCTCTATCTCGCCACGGGCCGCCGAGACTACGTCGCGGCGGCGCTCCTGCTCTTCGTGGTTGGCGGTACCGCTGCGTACCTCGGGTCGGCCCGAATTCAGGAGCGCGTGTCCATCTGGCTGGATCCGTGGGCTGATCCGCTGGGCCTTGGTTACCAGTCGCTGCAGGCGATCGGTGGATTCGTCTTTGGCCGGGTAGGCGGCAGTGGGGCGGGCTACGGCTACCCCGGCCTCATCCCTGCTGCGCACACTGACTACCCGCTGGCAGTCATCGGCGAGGAGTGGGGGCTCGTCGGATCTCTGGGCATCGTCCTCCTGTACGGCCTGCTGGTTGCTCGCGGCCTCATCCGCGCGCAGTTCACCGAGTCCCGGTTTCAGCAGTTGCTCGGGGCCGGTTTCGCGCTCAGTCTCGGCGTGCAGACGCTGGTCGTGTTCGGCGGCGTGCTCCGACTCCTCCCCCTGACCGGGATCACCAGCCCCTTCCTCTCCTATGGGGGCTCATCGATGCTCATGGGTTGGGTGATGTTGGCGTTGCTCTCGCGCGCGGGCGGCCCGCCCGACCCTGCGATGCCGTCGTCAGACGCGCCGTTGATCGCGCGCATGCGCTTGGTGGGCGTAGCGCTCCTCGCGGGCTTCGTCGTCCTGGCGGCCGGCCTTGGCTACTGGCACGTCGCCCGCGCGGACCTGCTGAACGATCCCGCCGTCGCCGGTGCGCGGATGAAGCTGGAGGCCATCCGTGTCGAGCGCGGGCGGCTTCTGGATCGCAACGGGAACACGCTTGCGGAGACGGTGCTCCGCGCCAACGGCGAGGTGCAACGCGCCTACAGCGACCCGAGCGCCGTGCACATCCTCGGCTTCTACTCGCCACAGTTCGGGGCGGGCGGCGTGGAAGCCGCGCGCGCGGACACGCTGATGGGGCATCGTTCGCCCTCGCCACTGGACACGTGGCGAGACCTGCTCCACGAACCTCGCGAAGGATCCGACGTCCACCTCACAATCGATGCCGGCCTCCAGCGCGCGGCAGCAGAGGCGATGGGCGGCGCGCTGGGCGCCGTAGTTGCGATCGACCCACGCACTGGCGACATCCTCGCGATGGTCAGCAACCCGACGTTCGATCCGGACTTCGGTGAGGAGGAGTGGGAGGCGCTGCGGACCGATCCGGACAGCCCGCTCCTCAATCGTGCGCTGCAAGGCCTCTACACGCCGGGCTCCACGTTCAAGACCGTCACGCTCGCTGCAGCGCTGGAGGACGGGGTCATCCAGGCGGACGAGGCGGCGACGTGCGATGAGGAGATGTTCGTGGAGGGCGTGCGGATCATCAGCCGCAACGAGCCTCCCGGGAAACGGACGGAAGATGTCTCGGATGCGTACGCGTATTCATGCAACACCTACTTCGCACAGCTGGGCCTGGATCTTGGCGCGGGACGGTTGCGTGCGATGGCGGACGCCCTGGGCCTGACCGAGGCGGTGCCGTTCGACCTTCCCACCAGCGCAGGGAGCCTCGCGACCGCGCAGGCGTTCCTCGACACCGACCCCGGCTTGGCTGCATCGGCATTCGGGCAGGGACAGATCCAGGTGACTCCGCTCCACCTCGCGATGATCGCCGCCACCGTCGCGAACGATGGTGTCGTCATGAAACCGCGACTGTTCCTGGACGACCAGCCCACCGAGTGGCGACGGGCCATGTCTGTGGAGACCGCGCGGCAGGTGAAAGCCATGATGGTGCAGGGCGTGGAGGATGGCTGGGCCGCCACGGCCGCGATCCCCGGCGTGAGCGTCGCCGCGAAGACCGGATCTGCGGAGGTCGCCGAATCCGAGTCGTCGCACGCGCTCTTCATCGCGTTTGCGCCTGCAGACGACCCCACGATCGCGGTGGCGGTCGTGAAGGAGCGTGCGGGTTCCGGCTCTCAGCAGGCCGGGCCGGTAGCCCGAGCGGTGATCGCAGCGTGGCTCGCGTCGAGGTAGGCGTGATCCGCCGCTTGACGCGAGAGGCCCGGCATTTCCCCTGTTTGCACAAAGTCTCACGCGAACGTGAGTGTTTCGTTCTCCGAAGCTGTTTTTGGCGCTAATAAGTCGTGACAGAACTTCCCGATCTGGGGGATAAGCGCGGAGAGTGCCAGACGCAGCAGCGATCAGTGACTCCGGGCGGGCTGATTCCTCCCATCCTCCCCTATCCGGGCGAGGATGCCCGAGGATACCCGTGGCCTCATTGCCCAGCTCCTGCGATCCGGGTTACTAAGGATGTGTACACGCCGAACTCCCCCAACGGGGGAGACGGGGGAACCAATCTTTGGGGTGAATTCCGCGCTTGCGCGGATAGGGCCGGAGCCCCGGCCCGAACCCGTCAGCTAACCCCGTAGGCAGGAAAAGGGGCCAGGAGTGCGGTACACACCGCCCACCTAGGCAGTTGATAGTTCGCTCGGGTGATTCGGGTGGTGGTGTTGCCTCCGCCGGATGCTCGTGTTCGCGTAACTCGGAGCGTGCCTCCGAGCTCAGCGACGCGTTGCCGTGTGAACTCTCCAGAAGGGAACCATCCATGAACGAGTCAAACTGGACGTCCAGCGTCTGGCGATCGCGCGTCTCGCGTCGGGGCGTCATCCGCGGGGCGGCATTCGGCGCCGCCGGCCTTGGCGGAGCGGCGCTGCTCGGCTGCGGCGACTCCGACGACCCCGGGTCCGGCACGGCGACCTCGTCCGCGACGGGCGCCACAGGCGATCCAGTCCGCGGCGGCGAGCTCCGGCTTGCGTTGCCGCAGGACAACAACACGCTGGACCCGGCATTCAGCACCAGCACACCAGATGCGGCTATCACTCAGGCGACCCACGACAACCTGGTGCTGCAGCAGCACGACTCCTCCTTCAAGCCGATGCTTGCGGAGTCCCTGGAACCGAACGAAGACCTGACGGAGTACGTAGCCACGCTGCGCCCAGGTGTGAAATTCCACCACGGCAAGGAGCTGGAGGCGAAGGACGTCATCATGACGTTCGAGCGTCTCCTGGATCCAGCCGTCGGCTCCCCCGCGGCTGCGTCCGTGGCTGCGATTGAGAGCATGGAGGAAGTCGATCCGCTGACGGTGAAGTTCATCCTCAACGGTCCCAGCGCCTTCCTGCATGACGCACTTTCGATCTACCAGGCGCGCATCATGCCCTCGGACATTGACCCGTCGCAGTACGCGACTGAGCTCTCCGGGACGGGGCCCTTCCGCCTGGACGAGCACCGCGCGGGTGAGCGCACGCGCTTCGTACGGAACGAGGAGTACTGGGACGAGGCCGCCCCTCACCTGGATGCCGTCACGTACTTCTACATGCCGGAGCCGGTCACACGGCTGGAGGCCCTGAAGACCGGCTCGGTGGACGTCATGTTCCCGCTGGAGCCCGGCCAGATCACCTCGGCCGAGTCGTCCGGCCTGCGTGTCAGCGAGCAGCCCAGCGGCTCCTACCTCAACCTCGCGATGCGTGTCGATACGGCGCCATTCGACGACATCCGGGTGCGCCGCGCCTTCCAGGCGCTGACGGACCGGGAGTTCGTCCAGGAGGCTGCGACGTACGGGCGCGGCGTCGCCGGTAACGACCACCCTGTCCCGCCGTTCGACCCGCACTTCTGGGAAGGACAGGTCCAGCCCGGCTACAGCGTCGAAGAAGCCGTGAAACTGCTGGATGCGGCAGGCCTCCGCGACATGGAGATCACGCTTCACACCAGCACGGTGACCCCTGGAATCCAGGAACTCGCCGTTGCCTACAAGGAGTTGGCGCTCCTTGGCGGTGTGACCGTCAACGTCAACCGCGCCCCGGAGGACTCATACTGGTCCAGCGTCTGGCTCGTGGAGCCGTTCACCACGGTCGGCTGGAACGGACGCGCGGCGGACGAAGCGCTAAGCCTCGTCTACACGTCGGGTGCCCCGTGGAACGAGTCCTACTACGAGAACGCGGAGATCGATGAGCTGCTGGCCCGTGCGCGCGGCATTCCTGACCAGGAAGAGCGCACGGAGACCTACGGTCAGATCGAGCAGATCCTGATCGACGACGTCCCGCGCATCGTTCCGGCGTTCAAGCCAGTATTCCTGGCGACGACGCAGAACGTGGGCGGACTGGACGCGCACCCCTCCAACTGGCTGCTGCTGCACAACACCTGGCTGAACGCCTAGGTCCTGCGGGCGCAGGAAGGAGCGCGCTCCATGGCCCGATTCGTTCTGATGAGACTGGTGCTGATCGCCGTCACCCTGTTCGTCATCTCGTTCGCCATCTTTGGCGTGACCGAGGTGCTTCCGGGTGACGTAGCGACTCAGATCCTCGGACAGGGCGCCACACCGGAGAACGTGGCCGCTGTCCGTGAGCAACTCGGACTCGACCGCCCGTGGCCGACCCGCTACCTGGACTGGGTAGCGGGCGCGGTCACCGGCGACCTGGGTACGTCGCTGGTCCAGCGGCTCGCGATTACCGAGATGATCGGTCAACGCCTCGGCAACTCGATCATCCTCGCCTCGTTCACGTTCATCGTCGCCATTCCGATGGCGGTGGCGATCGGGATCTGGGCCGGCGTCCGCCGCAACTCGTTCGGCGACCGCCTCGCCAGCATGGGCAGCCTGGTAGCGATCTCGCTGCCGGAGTTCGTCACTGGCGTCCTGCTGATCATCGTGTTCTCCACCACCCTCGGATGGCTCCCCTCGTCCAGTCTGGTGGAGCCGGGCACGAATCCGCTGACACGTCCGCAGATCCTCGTGCTTCCGGCGATCACGCTCACCGGGGTGATGTTCGCGTACGTCATGCGTATGACCCGCGCGAACGTCATCGAGGTGCTGGATACGAACTACGTGCGCAGCGCCATCCTGAAGGGCCTGCCGATGCGGCGCGTGATCTGGAAGCATGTCGTCCCGAACGCCATGCTCCCCACGATCAGCGTGATCACGCTGAACATCGGATGGCTGCTGGGCGGCCTCATCGTGGTCGAGAACGTGTTCTCGTACCCGGGCCTCGGCCGGCTGCTGCTCACGTCGATCCAGACGAGGGACATGCCGCTGCTGCAGGCGCTGTCGTTGCTTATTGCCGGGACCTACGCCTTCGGCAACATGTTCGCTGACCTGGCGTACACGTGGCTCAACCCGCGGATTCGGTTCGCCTGATGGCTACCACAACTGTCGGATCGCCCCGGCGCAGCTGGGTCGAGACCGTGAGTAGCCCGGTCCGAGGACTGGGTCGCGGGCTGCTCCGTGAGCTTCAGTTCGCGATGGCCACGCCGTCAGGTCGCATTGGCCTGCCGATACTCGTGGTCCACATCATCATCGCGGCCGTCGGGCCGCTCCTGGCGCCGTACCCGGCCAACGAGTTCCACCTGGCGGATCGCTTCAGCGGTCCGACGGGCGAGTACTGGCTGGGTACGGACGAGTTCGGGCGAGACATCTTCAGTCGCGTGATGTCCGGCGCCACCTCCATCATTGGTGTGTCGGCGGCGGGCACGGCGCTCGGCATTGTCCTCGGCACCGCGATCGGCCTCAGCAGCGGATACGCCGGCGGCAAGGTCGATGAGCTGGTGATGCGCGTGATGGACGGACTGCTGTCCT
>Ga0172380_10004206_pt1 | contig 18748 bp, 20 predicted proteins | sample Leawe162metaG_FD_119747 | JGI IMG/M metagenome (GOLD analysis project Ga0172380, IMG submission 119747) | Leachate microbial communities from a municipal landfill in Southern Ontario, Canada - Leachate well 162 metaG | ecosystem: Engineered > Solid waste > Landfill > Unclassified | place... | reverse complement strand
TGTGGAATAGTACGACCTATTAAAAAAAGAGAAAATTCGTTTCCCATTTGCGACAAGTGTTACAAACATCCAAAAGCAAACTGTATAAAATGTAATAAATTTAGAACAATAAATAAACGTGATGATAATGGAGATTGTTGGTGTTCTACATGTTATTCAAAAGAGAAAAAGGAAGAGTGTTCTATGTGTAAAGAAAACAAACCCATTCATAAAAGAGATAGTGATCATAAATTATGTAAAATATGTTATAAAAAAGAAAAACGAAAAAGTAATGAAATGTTAATTTAGTTTGTAGATTAAGAAGAAATATTTTAATAGCATTTAAAATTTATTCAACATTGGCGAAAATTTATAATTGTAAAAAATATGGTATAGATTATAGGGCAATTATAGATTATTTGGGACCTTGCCCTGGGAACCGAGAAAATTACCACATATATCATATTTTTCCTATTTGGCTTTTAATCTTGATGACAAACTTCATATAAAGGCTTGTTTTGCTCCTGAAAATCATCAGTGGTTGTTGAAAGAGGGTAATTTAGTTAAAGTTATAATTATAACAAGTGTGATTTCGAAAAATATTTAAACAAGTTTATACCTATCAATAAAGAAACATAATTTTAAAATTTATTGAGGAGAATAAGATTAATGGGTTTTGCGGAATTTATTAAAAAAAGATTTCTTGGACAAAAATTTGTTTGAGTCTTAATAATGGAGAAACAGAGACTATTACGCTTGAACAAACTTGGGTACAAAATAGAGAATTTTTTGAAGGAACTGTAAAAGAAGTTGAAGAGGAGATAATTATACTCGAAATTCCAGGAGAAGGCGACATATATATAAATCCTGAAGACGTTTCTTATATGTGGCAAAAACCTTTAAATCCGCAAAAAGTGATGCGTTTATCTTTATCTAAAAAGTTGAATGTAGTTGGCAAAGATATATAGGATAAATAATGAAAAAGAAATATAAAAGACCGGAAGCAATTTGTTATTTATGCAGCGAATATAGTGAAGTATATAGAAGAGATGGAGAAGATAGAAAACCTGTTTGTCAGAAATGTTATAGAAAAGAACATACACAACAAAAAGAAATGTGTTTTGAGTGTGAGAAAATTAAAAAAATATGTATTAGAAATGATAAAAATCAACCAATTTGTGCTAATTGTTATACAATTAAAAATAAAAAGGTTTGTTTTATTTGTAATAAATTAGAACGGGTTTGTATCCGAGATGAAATGGGAAATCCTATTTGTAAATCTTGTAGAAGAAAAAATATAAAAGGTGTTTGTAAAATTTGTGGAAAATTTAGATGGTTAGAGCTATTTGAAGAGAAAATTTGTCATAATTGTTATGCTAATTATAGATATAAAACCGATGGTTTTTTTCCGAGCCAAGTGTAAATTAAGGGCTCTTTTAAGGTATGCTTTTAAAATGTTTTCTAAAAATGGGAAAATTCATCCTTCAAAAAAATATGGAATAAATTATGAAGAAATTTTTAAGTATTTGGGGCCTGAGCCGAATGACAATAATGAATATCAAATAGATCACATTTTGCCTCTTTCAGCATTTAATTTCGATAACCCAGTTCATATAAGGGCTGCATTTGCTCCTGAAAATCATAGATGGCTTTCTAAAGAAGAAAATCTTAGTAAAAATGATAGTTATAATAAAGAAGAGTTTGAAAAATATTTAACAAAATTTATGGAGTTATAATGTCTATCGAGAAAATTGCTGTAATAGTGAAAAGAAAAAATAAATGGTGTGTTCTTAGCCATAAACGCGATAAGGATGGGAAACGACGCGGATTTGGGTGCTATGATTCGAAGGAAAAAGCTACGAAACGATTACAACAATTGCAATTTTTCAAACATCGCAAAGCTATTCTTTTAAATATTATGACCACTGCTGTAGATAGGCTTGAAAGTAAGGGAATTATTCACATTGCTGATGTTGTAGACCTATGTACTGAAGAAATTGCAGCTGGTGCTGCAGGTGAAAAAACTGCGATTAAGTTAATGAAAGTAGTTAATTTACTAGAGAAAAATGGCGAGTTTGATCTTGCTGAGCAAATTGATTTTGTTATACCAGAAATTTTAGATAAATCTTTTAATTGTGAGGAATAAAATGAAACTTTTTGATAAATTATCTGCTAAAGCAAAAGTTGAGCTTTTGAAAGATGCTGGTGTCTACGATTCATTAGATGATTTATATAGATCTCTACATTTAATGTCTGTTGATCAGCTTAAAGATATTGAGGATCAAATTAAAAACATTATTGAGGAGCATAATAAAAAGTTCGATTTATCATATGAGCCTACCCCATTAGATGAGTTTGAATTTTGTGATGATATTATGTCTTTAGCTTCAATTGCCGATTCTTTCGATAAAATAAAATGTTTTGAGGCAGCAGATATTATTGATGGTCTAATTGAAAAACTTGCAAAGAAAAATCATGATTTTGGTAGAGCATATGCTAAAGCTGTTCGTAAAGTTAGGAAATTAGCTATAACATCAAATTGTATGCTAGCTTCGTATAATCCTAATCAGAAAACTACTCCTTTAATAAAACGGTAAGTTGTTCTACCTGGATATTAACCACAGTTGTGTGTAGGCTATTTAATTTTTAATAATGGAAGCAGGTTGCTTCTGTCCAATTAATTAAAGAAGATGAAGAAATAAAGAAGGAGATATTAAAAGAGCAGATGTCTAAAGAATTTTATTTATCTAAAAGAGTTGCACAAACGGATGAGCTGTCAAAACGGACAGCTATTTCCTTATTTAAAATCATACAATTTATTTTTTATCGAGTTCCATCAGAAAAAAGACTTCAATTTTTTCATAGATTAAAAGGAAAACTTACTCGTTTATCTCCAGGTGATATCGGTCTTAAAAAAATGCCGCCATATTCTGTAATTGGACAGTCTGTTGGTATAGCTAAAAATTTGTTGGCAGGTTTAAATCCAAATTTTGTAAGACAAGTGTTAGTTGAACTAACATATCTACTGTCACATATTGGATTATCGCAAATAAAACGTTAGTCTCCCTATTTATAAATTACTTTATATCAATAATTTTCAAACAATTTTATTCTATTTAAGGTTTCTTAATATATTTGTCTATACGGTATTTTGCGTTTGGATGAATATCTTGCGGCGAGAATTTTTGTAGGGTTGCTGTACCAATAGTTTACAAAATATTCATAGAGGGTTTGTCAATGGATTATAACCATCAACTTTAAATCATTTGTTATTTATTTTTATTAAATATTCTCTATGTGCGGTTTAAATATTTATTTCATATAGCCATTTATAACCTGTCACTAATATTGGAAATTTTGAATATTTTTGTTTTCTTTTGCTTGTTTTTTTGTTGGGTGGCTTTCTGCTATTTTTGAAAAACAATAATTAATAATTTTTTTATATTTATTTTACCATATTTCCCCATATACCCTTCTTCTTGTGATAAAAAAATTTAATTAATATAAGTAGTTAAGTAATCTATTAATTAATAAGTATTTAAATAAATATATTTTTGGGAGTATTTAATATGCCACAAGTTATAATTCAACCCTTTGATGCTGCGACAAATAAAGCTATTTCAATAATTAACCAAAAATCTCCTTCTCTTTTAAAAAATGTTGAAAAAGTGATTGTTCATAGTTCTGGTGGCCCTGAACTTGGACATGTGGCTATGGGTCCCGGTAAAAATCCCAGAGAAATACATGTATTTAAAAATAGAATTAGAGATATTGTAATGCGCAATGCTAATGTTACAACTAAAAAAACTCTAACTTCGCAAGAACTTGAGCAAGCTATTGTTGATGGAATTCTTGAAACTATTTTACACGAAAATGTTCATATTGGCCCAACAAAAACTCTAGAACAAATTGCTAAAGGGCCTTTCTCAAGTGAAAGTGAAGCAGAGCAAACTACAAAATCTCTTATGAGTAAAATTCGCCCAATAGCATCCTTTAAAATTTCTAAACGAGCCACAATTGAAATGGCATGTCCACATTGTAAAGAAAACGTATCACATTTAAAACCAGAAAAAAATCTTGTCAGTTTATATAAAATGCTAACATGCCCTAATTGTAAAAATGTATTTTATCCACAGGATGTTTTACTTGCTGTAAAACAAACAAAAGAAAAAGAGAGACCAGAAAAAAAAGTAGATGAAGTAATATCTTTTAATAGGGTAGCCCTTAAAAATGCCTTAAACAAAAAATTATATGCTGCCATTTCGCAATTTTTTATAAATTTTAATGATTATGGTTTAATTAACAATTTAGCGGCTTGGCAACACAAAAATAATCTTGAAATTACTGGAAAATTAGATCAAAGCACAATTAAAAAGCTTTCTAATACAAACTCATCTCCAAAATCTTTGCCACGTAATTTTGCACCAGTAGTTCCTGGAGTTTTATATCGTGGTGGATTAATTATGGATGAAAGCCAACTACAGTCTCTTAAGGATTTAGGAGTTCAAAGAGTTGTTTCTCTGTATGCAAATCCAGATATTTTAAGATTATGTAACAAAATGAATGTTGAGCATGTCTCCGCTTTTATTGAAAATGGTGGGCCAGAAGATTTAGGTCGTAAAGTATTTGGGAGTTCAGTTTCACAATTTTTAACAGAAAAGCCAACTTATGTTCATTGTTTTTTTGGAGAAGATAGAACTGGTGGTGTTATAGCAAGATTTAGAACTGAAACTGGCTGGCCTTGTAAATTAGCTTATGCTGAAGCCAAACATTATGGTTTTAAAGATATATTTGTAGATCTTATTGATTGGTTTTCAGAATTTTGTGATGAAAAGCCAGTAGATACTGACAAAATTAGAAAAGCTCTTGGTGATTTAGAATCTTATAAAAATCCAGAGATTATGCCAATTAAAGAACAAGATTGTTCTTTGCCTACACCTGCACCTGACGATGTTCCGTTTCAGGATATGGAACCAACATCATTTCCTTCCTATAAAAATTATATTACATCCCCAATTCCAACAAGTATTTCAACTGTTCCACTTAGTATAAGAAGTTCTATAATAGTAAAAGCCCAAGAAACTAAAAATGAGGAAACTGCTGATGGAATAGAAGAAGAAGAAATAGACGAGAATGATGCTGAAGACATAGAACCTGCTGTAAATATTATTGGTTTACAAGAAAGTGAAATAGAACAAAATATGAATCAAAGTTTAACACTTGAGCCATTTTTTAGTAACATTGGTAATCTTGGCTAAGCTTCTACTGTAAAAAATGTTTAATCTATCAATATTATTTTATAAAGTTTGATAAGCCTTTTATATATTTTGGAGTTCAATGAGTATAAGATCTGCACAACAACGTTCATCTCAAATTTCTGACGAAGAGCGACAAGCTGCTCGTAGGGCTATAGGTTCGTTTGAAGAATTAGTAAAACGACTTAAGGGTGCGCGTGATAGAGATAAAGAAGTTGTAGATGTACTTAAATCAAATCAAGAAATTAACCCCAATGATCTTTATAAAATACGGCATTTATTACGTAAATTCCAAAAAGAAGTGCGTGATAGATATACAGCAATTATTATCGCTTTTGCTGGAAAGAAAGATCAAGATTTAAAAACAGTTACACAAGGTTATATACACAATCTTAAACTATTAGAAAAAGATACGACCACAAGAGAAATTAAATCTGCTCTGCAAGATGCTATGCAACAGTTTACGGAATATATGGAAGAATTTTTAGATGCATTTGAGCATTTTGGTAATTCTGAACAAATCAAGAAAATAATAACTACTTCCGAAAAAGCAGATACATTAATTCAAAGTATAGAAAATGTAGTGGAAAAACAAATGAAACCTCATTTTGAGAAGAATATATTAAAACTTAAATTGAGCGAGTTACGTGGACAAATGGCAAAGCGTGCTCGTATTATTAAGATGTTGGAGGCATTATGATTATAAAGCATTCAACAGGCTCCATTGATTATGTTTATGACAAAAATGAAAAAAAATGGATTAAAAAAGAGTCTAAACTAGAAAATGGAAAAGACATAGAAAAGCCTGAAAAAACCGAAAACGAGAAATCAGAAAAGAAGGATAGCTAATGCTTTGTAAATATGAAAGCTATAGTAGCGAAATCAGATATAAAAGTTTATAATTATGTCAAAACACTATATGATGGAATATAAAAGTAAAACTTAAGAGATTTCCGGCTATGAGCTTAAAAATTGTGAAATTGTAATAAAAAATTTAAGCCAGATATCCAACAACAAAATACTGTAGCTTTGAATGTAAAGTTATTGGACAAACAACATAAATCAAAAAGCCAATAATAGATAAAATTTGTATATGTTGTGGGAATAATTTTAAAGCTGTATGTAATTTTCAGAAAGTTTGTTGTGGTTGCAAAAACTAATAGATTAAACGCTCAAAAGAAATATTATAAAAATGTCTAAACCAAAATTTTGTTATTTAAATAAAGGTAATTCAATTCTTAAAAATTTATTTTTTAAGAATTGGAAATATAATGATCGCTCTGTATTGAGAAATCCTAATACAAATTATGTTATGGAATTAGATATTGTTTGTTTAGAAAAAAAATGTAATAGAATATGATGGAGAACATCATTTTTTTCTTCGAAAATATATGGTGAAGAAAACTATAAATATATTAAACACCTTGATGAAATCAAAAATATGTTTTGTGAGGAGAAAGAAATTAAACTAATAAGAATTAATCATTCTGATGATGATAATTGGATAGATGAAAAATGGTTGATTTTAAAAATTGGAGAATTGATAAATGTCAATAATTAAATATGCAGATGACATCCATTTTAGTTTAAAAGAGGTTTATGAATTTACTAACCCCAAAATTACTAATAATTCTAGCTTAAGCATTCTGTTAACCAACCCTGAAGAGGCAGATGTTGATAGTGAGATAAAAGACAGATTTAAAAAATTTGCTGCTCAGCTTAAACGAGTAGCGCCTAAAGCTAATGATTTTTTATACTTCTCAGCAATTTTTATGCATGCTGCAGAAGCAGCACTTATTGATCAAGCAACTGGTGAAATTAAGAAAGACAAAAATGACAAACTAATAACTGCTGAATGGGATATTAATAAAAAAGGCTCTTGGAAATGGAAATGTTCAGATCCTAATCTTAGACCATATAAAAACAACAATGGTGATATTTTTCCGGAAGCAGAGCTTAAAAAAGCTTATAGAAAGTGGATTGGTAGGCCATTATGTAAAGACCACCAAAGTAGTTCTGTTGATGGTATTCGTGGGATTATTGTTGATACATATTATGATGATAAACATAAACGAGTAATAGGGCTTTGTGCTTTAGATAAAATTAATTATCCAGATTTAGCAAGAAAAGTTTCTACTGGTTATGCACATGATGTTTCAATGGGAACAGCTGTTGGTAGGTCTGTGTGTTATGAATGCGGTAATGTAGCTGCAGTTGAAGCGGAATATTGTTCTTGTGTTAAAACTAAAAGAACTTATGGAGAAATTAATATTGAATTATCTCCAATTGAATTATCATTAGTTGTAACTGGCGCAGATCCTGGGGCCAAACTTAGAAGTATTATTGCAAGTTTAAATAAATATTCTGAAGAAAAAGAAGAAAGAATTGATGAACTTAAGAAAGCAGGGTGTGTTACTCCTGGTGAACTTGATCGTCTTGAAAAAGAAGTTGAAGATTTACGTAAGACAGTATCAGCCATGCTTAAAGATAAATTAGTAAAAGAAGCAATAGACCCAGATAAAGCAGCATTAATTCGTAATTTATCTGAGTCTCTTAAAAATATTACTAATCTAGAAACAAGACAGAAAATTGAAGGGGCAATATTTGATTTAACTGGTGAGGTTTCTGCTGCTGCTGCGGATTCAGTAGTGGTTGAACCACCATATGGTGTTGGTGGTAATAAATCAATGACTAGTGGTCATGCCGAAAGTGCAACACAAGACTTAAAATCAGGTGGCCCAACTGATATAAATAATCCAACTGCGTTTGATACTAGATTTGCTAGTGATAATTTATTAAATCAAATTAATTCAAAGCTGGACGCCATGGAACATGCACTTCGGGATATTTCGAAGGGTGTCCAGAAAGCTAAAAATAAGGAGGAGCAAAATATGTCTAATAAGCTTCGTGAAAGGGCTGTAGCCCGTCGTGCAATGTTTCAAAAGTCTGCTTACTATCAGGGTGGAGGTGGATTAAATGATCCACAAATCTATTTAAAAGAAGATGCAGAAAAGGTTCGTAACACCGAGGATAAACAAATGGTAGGAATGTATCTCGACGAGAATCCTGAAAATCTCGGAGGTGGAAAAGAAGAATTTAATCTTAAACAAAAACTTTCTAGGGCAGAGCTTGCAGAGCGTAGGTTTAAAAGACATGCTCTATTAGCTAATGCTGCAGAAACAGAAACTTTTAAACTAAAAAATGGAAAAACTATTACTGTTGATACTGAAGGTAATGTTCAGAAAGTTGAAGATGGACAAGATTCTATGAATATGGATGATGTTTTCGGGAAGAAAGCATATTTTCAGGGTAGCGGCGGTGTAAATGAGCCACAAACTTATCCAAAAGAAGATGCTGAGAAGATTCGAAATACTGAAGACAAGCAGATGGTAGGGATGTATCTCGATGAGAATCCTGAAAATCTTGGTGGTGGTAAAGAAGAACTTAATCTTAAACAGAAAATGCTTCGTGCCGATGAAAAACTTCGCGCCAAGTTCGTATTAGCATTTAATAATGACGAGAAGACTGTTATTAATAAAGAAAAGTCTCGTTGGGAAATTTATGCTGGTGATAAAAAAGTTTTAGAAGCTACTGGTTCAGAAATTTATGAAGACGAACTAGATGAAAATTGGGAAGTACTTGCTAGTAAAGAATGGGGACGTAGAGTTCTCAGTACTATTAGGGAACAAGGTCTTTCTAAAGTCGCTTGGATGTTAAAAGGTGATAGTTTTATTAAAACTGCTCAACCACCAATGCCGCCCGCACCGCCGACCCCCCCAATGGAAATAGGTATGCCACCAGTTGGTCCAGAAGCATCTGTTAGAGAAGATAAAAAAGAAGAATTTAAGAATCCAATAGATGAAGCTATTGATAGCCTAACTAATAGTCTTGAAGACGCTGAAAAATTTCTTGGCGATCTTAAGGATTCTTTACAAAAAACTACTGGTGAATCTGAATCTAAACTTCCATCTTCTGCTGAAGTAGATGATGAAGATGAAGATGAAGATGAGGATGAAGATGAAGATGAGGATGAAGATGAAGATGAAGATGAAGATGAAGATGAGGATGCTTGTAAAGAATGTGGTAAATGCCCATGTAAATGTGAAAAAAAGAATGATTTTTCTGATACTGCTGAAATAGCAGAAAAAGTTCAAGAAGTATATGCAGCACTTGATGAGAGTGCTGATGAATTAGCAATGCTTGCTGAATCTCTTGAAAGTCGTAAGCGTGTTGGTAAAACTACTGATGTAGTTACTGCTGAATTGCTTAGACTTACTAAAGATGCTCTACAGCATAACATTGATATTAGTAAGGAAGCTGCTCTTATAGTAGATGCGACAAAGAAGAAGGATAAGAAAAAGGAAGATAAAGATAAAGATGAAGATGAAGATGAAGATGAAAATAAGCTAAAGAAAGGAAAGGGTAAAAAAGAAGATAAAGGGAATAAAGAAGAATCTAAGAAAGGCAAAAAAAATAATAAAGAAGAAGAAGTAAAAGAGCTAAAAAAAGGCAAAAAAAACAATAAAGAAGAAAAAGATGAAGAAGATGAACCAAAAAAGAAAGGTAAAAAATCTAAAGCTGAAATGCTTCTTGAAAATCTTCTAAATGCACGTGCAGCTAAGCGTCGTGAAATGGTTCGTGTTGCTGAAGAGGATCTTGATTTTGAAGTAGAAGAGTCTGTTGGTGATGACACTGCCGCCCTTAAAGCTGAAGTTGAATCTCTAAAAGCAGAACTTGCTAAGTTTAAGGATGAAGAAAGCAAGGAATTTGCTAGTGGTCAAGAACCATATGGCACTCACGAAGATCTTGGCCTAGAAATAGATGAGTTTGCTGATGACGAAGAAGATATGTATTCTGATGATCTCGATGATATGCTAAAAAGATTAGAAGAAGACAAACCAGAAGAAATAAAAGCTTCTGCTTCTGCTCGTAAAGCTTGGCGTGAATCTATTGCTGCTGAAATTGGTTCGAAATATCAACTTAAGTTAGATCCAGAAATTACTGTTGATACCGATATGCCACTTCACGAGACTCATAAATTAGAGCATCTTGATACCAAAACTGATGAAGCTACTTTTGAAGGTATCATAGATATGCATGAAGAAATTATGAGACAAGTTAAGAATCTTCCAAAAGTAAGAGAAGCTATGGAACATCTTGGTAACATGCTTAAGTCTGGTCAACTTGGAGTCAATGAACTTGAAAATCAAGCTAAGTTGATTACATTAGCTGTTGACCCTGCTGCTGCTAAATACTGGAAAGATTATTTTAGTCAGGGTGATAAAGACAGCAAAGCTTTTGGTATTGAACTTGTAAAAGATTTTGTTTCTAAAAAAGCAGAACAAAATGTTGAAGATCAAAAAATCCGTCTTAAAAGGGCTTTTGATTTAGCTCTTGATATGCAAGAAAAAGAAATTATTGGCGAGGGCAGAGCTATTCTTCTTAAACAAGCTGAAGATTTAGCAAAACTTGACGATACAAATTTTGAGTCTCTTAAAAAAGTCGTCGCTCGTTCTAATAAGAAATTGAACAAAAATGCTTCGCAAGCTCCTGCGCTTAATGTTGGTATAAATACCTCTGAAGATATTGGAGAAGGAACTGATTCTCCAAATTTGGTAGGTGCACTTGCTAGAATGTGGTATAAGTAAAAATAAATATTGGAGGGTCTCGGGCATATGCCGAGACCCTCTTCTTATATTCTTGGGTGAAAATATGGACGAAAAAGAAAAACTTATAAATGAACTTGAGTCTTTGCGTAAAAATTTTGGTTTAACTGATGAAGAAGTTGAAGGATATTTTGATTTCTTTTATAAAGATGAAAAATCTAAAAGTAAAAGAGTATTAAATACTGATAGGAGTAAATTTTAATAATGACTTTACAAAAATCCGCTATAAATGAAATTTCTACAAATCTAATTAATTTTATTGGAAAAACGGCTTCTGTTACAGAAAACTTTAAAAATGAACTTAATTCTGCAAAAACTAAAGCTGATGTTGATAGAATTTGTAACAAATATAAAGGTGCTCTTAGAAGAGAGCCAACTCAAGAAGATTGGGAAGTTATTTGTAATATTAAAAAATCACAATTACCTGCTAATGATGGAATGGCTGCCGATGATAATAAAAATGAAAGATCATTAAAAGATGGAGTGATTTTTAATATGCTTAACCAATTATGTTCTATTGCAGATACCTTTGACAATAATGGATATGACAATTTTGCAAAATTTGTTGATGAATTAATTAAAAAAATATCTATGGAGGCATTTAAAAAATGACTAGCCTTTTAGTAAAAAATGCTAATGAAATTGCTGAATCAATGGCAAAATCTTTTAGTAATGAAGAGTTTACAAAATTATTTAAAATGTCAGAATTTAAAAAATTATCTGGACAAGCTCTTGAAAATTTTAAGAAAGCTATTGATGTAGCTGTTCAAAAGGGAACAGATTTGGAATTAGTTTATACTAATCATCTTGGTGATCTTCAAAAAGAAGAAAATGTAGAAGAGGGGACAATTACTAAAGCAAGACAATATATGTCTGAAAAAGCAAAGACTCCTGGCCATAGACAACCAGGTATGACAATGCCACAAGCAGATGATAAAGAATGTATGTCTGATGATTGTATGAAAATGGCAAAAGATCAAGAAATCATAGCTGCTGAATTTGTACTTTCTCATCTTGCTAAAATTGCAGATGTATTAGATGGCCATAATTTTAAAAAATTAGCAAATATCCTTGATGAAACTATGCAGAAAATTTCATTTCAAAAAAAATAAATATAAAGGATAAAAAATATGTTAAGATTAGTACAAGTTGGTAATTCTTTGCCATTTAGTTACCCGGTGGACATAAGTTCTACATTTCAACCTGGTTGTATTGGACAACTTAAATTGATTGGGAATAATATTGTTCTTGGTTTATCTGATGGAACAGCTCCTTTAGGAATTATTGATGATGTAAGAACAAATGCTTTTACTCAGCCAGTAGTTGATGAAATTGTAATAATTTCAGCAAATGGTATTGATACAGATGGATATTATTACTATACACATGCTGATACAAAACAAGAATTAAGAAATGCAAATTTAATGAGAACAAGTTTTGTTGCCGATTATGACGGACTTATTCTTAATCCAGTTAATGGCATATTAACATTACCTGCTGGTAGTAAATTAAATTGGGATTCTGATGGTGATCATAAAGCTGATAGCGTCAGAACTATTACAAATTATGTTTATCAAGTACCATCTATTCCTGGAGATGATACAACAATTGGAAGTAATAGAGTAACTATTTGGTTTCAACGTGGTATTTTTGCAACAGATCAATTTGATACTTTACAAAAATATCCTTTGAGTGCCACATTATTTGTTAATGAGGAAGGAAAGTTGAGCACTAAACAATGTACTCCAACCCATCCTGGTGTGGCAATAGTCACAGGCCCACCAAGTAGTATGGTAAATTCTCTTGAATTCCTTTGGTTATAGAAATGAAAACAAGTATTTATGATACAAACGCCTTACAAGCAAAATGGACAAAAGATGAAGAGAAATTTTTGGTAGATAATTATTTGGAAATTTCTATTGAAGAGTTGGTTACGAATTTATTAAAAAGTACAAATACAATTTATATTAAAGCTTGTCAACTTGGTTTAAAGAAAAGTAACAAATGGACCAAAAAAGAAATTGAATTACTCAAAAAGTATTATGAAAATTCAAATACCGAAATTTTAATAGCCATTTCTCCAAATCATACTTTGGGTTCAATAAATAAAAAAGCAAAACAGTTTAAACTAAAAAGAAAAAATATAGAAAAACCGTGTTGGACAATAGAATAAATTTCAAAACTTAGAAGTTTTGTTCTTGATGGTAAAACAGATAGCGAAATAGCAAAAATATTATTTAAAACAATAATATCTGTAAATCAAAATAGAAGGAAATATTGTAGATAGTATTTTACTTGGGCGGAAGATGAAATAAATATATTAAAAAAATATTTTGAAACAAAATTAATGGAATATTTGTTAATTTTGTTACCATGTAAAACAATAGATAAAATACAAAAGAAAACAAATCAACTTGGATTATATAAACCAGATAGCTTATTGTGGGATAACGAAGAAGTTGAAATATTGAAAACTAGAGTATTAAATAAAACTATTAAAGAATTGTTGGAAATTTTTTATAATAATAATACGAAGACACAAATAAATAAAAAAACAAAAAGATTTAAATTAAAAAAAAGACTGTAGAGGCTCTAGCAAGATGTTTTAATACAGAACTTGGGAAAATTACAGAGATTCCGTCAAAACGGACTGCTTGGCGAAATAAAATTTTAAAAAGAGATAAATTTTGTTGTAGATATTGTAATTTAAAAGATGAAACTGGGATTAATCTTTAAGCACACCATATAGTCCCTATTCGTGATGAAAAGTGTGAAATTTATGGCATTACAAATGTGATTTGTCTCTATGTTAATTGTCATAATAAAAATTCAAGGAAAAGAATATGGATTTATTGAGGAATTTAGAAAGATTATAGGAGGCCACAATGGATTTTTCAATTGAAGATAAAGTTGCTTGGCATAACAGTGAAATTATGAAAGAGCTTGAAAAATACGCTGATGATGTTTTAAATGGCCCTCCCGAAGAGGCATTTAAACCAATTAAAACAGATGAGAATTCTTGGGAAGAAGAAGATTTCGAAGATGCTCTTGAGGAGTTTGAAAAGCCAAATTCTGAAATTTTAGAATCTACTGAAAAAAACGACATGACAAAAGATTTACATATTGCTTATAATATTGCAATAATAAATAATCTTCAGAAACTTGCCAGTAATTTTGCAGAAAAATCTAATATTAGAACTGCATATAGAATAGAACAAACAGTTTGCGAATTAAGAGATTGTTTTGGGAGGAAAATTTAAATGTCCAAGATTAATATATATAGTTCAGTAGAAGATGAATTTTTTAAAATTGCTTTGGATAGTGGTTGGATTAAAGAAGGTCAAGAATCTAAGCCCGATTATTTTACTGAGACAACCAATCCAGCTGGTCAAAGTGTTCCACAAACGCCAGTTGGTACAGCTCCTTGGGAACCAATGCCACAATCTAAAATGCCACAACAATCAGTAGCACCAACTACTCAGGTTGTTAAACCAACCCCAGTAAAACCAAGAATATATAAAAGTCCGTTAATTGAACAGGTTCAACAAGTATTGTTGGAGGCTGGATATAATCCTGGAGATATTGATGGTATTTGGGGTAAAAATACCTCCAAAGCGTGGAACGATTTGAGCACTTGGTATAAGAAAAATTATGGCTCTGAAATTGGATTAACAAATCCAATTAAGCCACCAACTCAAGAGAATATGGGATGGGTAGTTGAGAAATTAGCTCCAGCAATTGTTAAAAAACCTGCTAAACAGATACAACAAACGTCTCAGGTTGCTGGAAAACCAGCTGATGTAGATTTGGCTAAGCGAGTTCCGACTCCAATTTCGCCATTTACAGGACCAGCAGTAAAAGAACACATTCCTGCTATGGCAGATGATGATTTTTTAAAGGAGGCTGAGATGCCATTTACACCAAAGCAGAAGAAAGTAATTGAAAATGTTATGCAACTTAAAAATGTTGATTTTGATACTGCAATTATATATGCAAAACAATTTTATCCAAATATTTTTACACCACCACAAGTAGTGACTCCAAAAGTTAAAGATTATTATGAAGAGTGGGCTGAACAAGCTGGAAAACCAGTTGAACTACCAAAAGCAGAAGATATTTTAAAGGGTATCGATGAAAAAATGAAAGGATTTAAACCTTATCAGCAAACAAAAGGTAGAGATAACATAGAAGTGACAGCTCCAAAGCCTATTTCTACTTTTCCTACCGCTAAAGAGCATATTCCTTCTTTTAATGACGATGGTATTTTGACAAATGCCGCATTTGTTATAAATGAGCTTATTGTATTAGCTAATGATCTTGATATAATGGGGGAAACACAAGCTGCAAATACAGTTGATCAACAACTTAAAGTATATAAAGAAGCAATGGATAATCTTTATGATGTAACCGGTGAAACAGGTGAAAAATTTATTGGTACTGTTCACCCTGCTGGGCCAGTTATGGTACCCGCTAAAGATGATGGTGGTAAAATAGAAAATATTATTGAGCAACAAAAAAAAGATTTAGAAATTGTTACAAAAAATCCTACTGGTAAATATGCTATACTAATTACAAAGCTAATTGCTACTGCAAATAGGCTTGATGAGGAAGGTGACGAAGAGGGTTCCAGAATTGTTGATAAGACAATCGCGGAGTTACGTGAACGAGTGCTCCCTTTCGTCAATAGGAACGCAGCTTTTGAAGCGGCTGGTTCTAAGGATAACAAAGCTTCAGTAAAACAAGCTGGTGTATCTCTAGAAGAGTTAGTAGCTCTTAATACTCCAGCTGTTCCTAGTGCTGCTAAGGCTGTTGTACATGGTGCTAAGGCAGTAGGAAAGGCAGCAATAAGTGGAGTAGGTGCTGCTTCTACAGCTATTGGTACAGCTTTCGGGGCAGCTGGCGTGACAGCAACAGCTATTGGTGCCAGTGTTATAGCTGCCGCTGTAGCCATACCGGCTTTTGCACATTATGGTTCTAGTTGGTTTAGTCAATCAGAAACCATAGCAGCTGATATACAGGATTTAATTGATTACGCAAATAAATTACAAGGTGAGGACCCAAAAATTCCTGCGCTTATTCAGCGTTTGGAGCAGGTACTTTCTCCATTTAAACAAAGTTTGTCCGATGAATCTGCTCAACTTAATTATTTAACAGAGCATCCAGATCAAATTGGAAAACTTGCTCAAGAATATTCAAAATTTGGCCCAGCATTAGCTACTGCTTCAAATATTGTAAATATGATTGGGGAATTATCAGAAGATTGGACGTGGAACCCTCTTAGGTGGAATTTCTTTAATACACATAAGCGATTAGTTTCTAAACTTGATGATCTTAAGAAAAGTTATGGGCAACAATATATAATTTTTAATGAATTGGTAAAAGGGGCTCAACAATTAGGTACAAAAGAGATAAAACAAACTGAAAGTGGTTCCATGGAAAAAGTTAAAAAAGAAGAATTTTCAAAATATATTGGAACTTTAGATAAATTAATGAATGTTTTTTCTAAAAACAATAGAACTGTAGAAAAAGTTTTTGGAAATGGCGCCACACAAAAGTGGATGGAAAAACTAGAAGAAGAAAAAGAATTGGCGAAAAAATATGATTGGAAAACTCTTCAAAATTCAAACGATGCTATATATAATAGACTTATTCCTATATTAAGGGGCCACAAAATTTGGGCTTCAAATAAAAATACGATAATAAAGAAGCTTGGTGCTGGTATTGCTGATTTGCTTAAAAACCTACCAGAAGCTCCAAAAGCAAAAGGTAAAACCACACCCGGAAAAGGGAAAGGTGTAAGGTTAATTAGTGATCCTCAAGTAAAGGCGCTACAAGAAGCCCTATTAGCTCTTAATATTTCCGTTGGAAAAAGAGGAGCTGATGGTTTTTGGGGACCAGACACAGCAAAAGCTTATAATACTTTTATAGAAAGTCATAGTGGTGTAGAGAGATTTATACAACCTATTGCCAATCCTGTATCACAAAGGCATGTAAATAGGCCAGCAGCTGTTTTACAAAAAGCTACGCAGATAGTTCAATATTTTTCTGGTAAAGAAAAAGAAGTTGGATCTTCAACTATCCAGCTTTCTGGTGATCTTAATGTGCCTTTGAGAGCTATGCAGAGTGCACAGACATTTGTAGATTATATGCAAACTGCTCTTAGTAGCCAGAGTTTTCCGCCAGCTTCTGCTCTTCAATATTTGGGAGAACTTTCGAGATATGTAAGTGATTATGAAGCTGATATGGAAGGAAAACAACCAGGTTCAGTTAGAAAATGGCAAGCTGCGTTATTTAATCTTACTCGCGAATTTCAAAAATATGAGAGACAGGCAAAAACTCAAACTGGGGTTAGTGGTAGATCCGATCTAATGAATCCTTGGGCTGCACAAAATGGTTTCAAATACCCTTGGGATGCTCAGGAAGGCGCTGAGGGTGATGAGAATGGAACAATAGCTCAAAAATACCTAGGCGGGGCTCCTGGAGCCACAGGTTATGCGAGAAAACAAAGCGGCGCGGGCTTAAATTCGCCAGATGGAGCGCTTAAAGCACTATATCAGTTTAGACCAGATATGTTTGAAGACCCAGAATTGTTTAAAACAAAGGCGATGGCTCGTGGTAAAAATCCCGAACAATATCTCCAAGAAATTTATGCTATGCTTGGAAAAATAGGTAACGCTTTAGACACACAAGAAAGGCAAATTAGAGGTAGTAAATTTGGTGATACAAAATTTGATGAGGCTCAAACTTACTTAGTTGATATAAGTGGAGCTTTAAAACGTCTGGGTGACAGACTCAATACCTCATTATTTGCAGCGCCGAAACCAGTTGTAGCACCAAAAACGGCTCCATAGCCATATTTACCACACGAAGCAGAAAGAGCGCCAATAATTGGAGAACGGTAATGACTATTATAGTAAAAGAAGCTGATTTTTTCGAAGGTTTTACGAAAACTCTTTTGGAAAAATATGCTCCATCACAGTGGATGAACAAACCTTTTGAAACTATATTTTCTGCTATAGGTCCGATGCTTATGTGGAAGATAAGTTGGCCTCTTGGTGTTATGGGTTTTATTGGAGAACATTATGGTTTTGGTCCAGGACTTGTTGGCAAATTAATTGACCAGCATTTGGGTGCTGGGAGCGGAAAAAAGCTTGACCTATCTGACGAAAATTTAAAAGCTGCATCTGAATCAGCTGTTGATGAATTTATGAAGAAAACTCAAAATTTACAAACATCATCTACAAATTATGTTTTAGATGATTTGATTAAAATCAAGGGCTCGATTAAAAAAGAAGACGTTTTGGCTGCTCTTTATGTATCAAAATATAATAAAATACAAAAGGAAGCGCTTGAGATGCCAGGGGCCAATTGGATTAGAAAATTTTTGGGCAGTTCAAAAATAGGAATTTCAAGTGTTCTTTATGGTCTTATTAAAATGTTTGCTAAAGGTATTATCGGAGCTGCTGCTGTTGGTGGTGTAGCTTCTATGATAAGTGGAACAAACACAGATGAAAAAGAGAAATCCGGCATAAGTGAAAAAAGTAGCGAAGGACCAGCAATGGTTAAAAACAAACAATATTATTCTAATGTAGCAAAAAATGTTGAAAATACTATTATAAAGTTTCTAAATGCAACTATTGCTAATTTTTCTACCACTTTTGAAAAAATATATAAAAGGCCACTTCAAGGCTCAAAAGAAATACAAGAGGTATTGGATACAGTTGAATCTATGAATAAATCAAACATATCTAATATAAATGGTTGGGATTCTTTTATGGCTCCAGCGATTCTTAATATAGCCTATAAAATAATGCCCGCAGCTACTTATGAAAAAACTGATAAAAAAGA
>Ga0172380_10004205_pt1 | contig 18757 bp, 15 predicted proteins | sample Leawe162metaG_FD_119747 | JGI IMG/M metagenome (GOLD analysis project Ga0172380, IMG submission 119747) | Leachate microbial communities from a municipal landfill in Southern Ontario, Canada - Leachate well 162 metaG | ecosystem: Engineered > Solid waste > Landfill > Unclassified | place... | reverse complement strand
TCTGCCATAAGTCGTCGGCACCGGATGAATCGGCAACAGTTGAATAATCCGGCTGTGCAGTTCGCCGGTAATAAAGTCCATCCTCCGCGCAACGTCCCGGAAGGTGCCGGAAGGCGGAATAACATTGTAACCTTTCTTTTCCAGCAACTTGACCGCATCCTCTTCACCGGGATGATGAACCCGCCCGGCAATATCCGGCCCGAACTGTCGCGGGAAAACGGTGTAAATGGAGTTGCCGCAAACATTGCAGGCCGGCTCAACTTTGAACTGCATGTTTTCGCCTTTGGCCCATTCCGGCTTAACTGCATCAGATTTACGGAACCAGGCTTTTGCCTCAAAACAGCCAACCTCCAGCAACGGTAGTTTTACCTGATACGTCAGTTCATCTATTTTTCGCATGGGAACATCATGCCAGTCGCGGGAAAGTATGGACATTCCGGATTCTGTATTGTAGATAATTTCCTGCCAGCGAACGACGGCGCGACCAAGATTGGTGCGCAAAAAGGCCTCACCTTTGATGGATTTGTCCAATACCAAAGTAAATGTAACACAGTCTCCGCGACTGAAAATTTTTAAATCCGGCATAATTTGCTGTTTCATAATCACAAGCTCCAGGTTCATTCTTATTTAAAACAGTTTAAAGCGCATAGTCACAACATATTTATAATTAGCATAATAGGCACATAAAGCTCTTAAAATTCGCTTAAAAAGCGCTTAAAAAGCGCTTAAATTAATTCCCAAAAATATCCTGGCAAACTTCTTATTTTCCCTTCAATTCTAAGTGCGCTCAAAAAATTAGCGACTTTATTTTTCTTTTGTTCATTAGACAGAGCAGCGGAAAGCTTCGGGACAATAAGTTTATCGATTGCTGAACGTTTGGCTTTTCCAAATTTATTAAGGTAATTAATAATCATTTTTTTGAAATGAGTATCGTCAAAACTCTTATTAGCAACGTATTCCGCTTTTAACTCATCGCTATTAGTTGCTTCAATCACCTTGAATGAAAGATAAATATTCCCTTTTCTGCCTTCAACAAATCTATTTTTTCTAAGATATTTTAATTCATCTTCATTTATTGGTCTTTGCTTTTGTACCTTATCGAGCAATAAAATATCTTCCAGCGAAAGATTGGGATTTTCAATAAGAATACGGGCAAAGTCTTCGTTTAAAATTTTTCCGGTTATGGTTACTTTGCATCTGCCATCGCCAAGTTCGTAATCCGGCATCGGGAAAAAACGTTCGCGCTGAAAATTGAATATTTTTCTGATGCCGCCGCCTTGAGTTTCAATCATATCCAGATTTTTCATGGCAGCCACCAAAAAAGGATTGCGATAGGTTTCCTGCGGTGTATCCTGCAACACTACCTGCTCCACCGACTTTGGCAGGAAACTGCCCATATTTGAATATACCAGGTGGTCGTCTTCAAACTCAACCACGTTGATGTAAGCGCCTTTAGTATAATCCTGATGGGCAATGGCATTATTCAAAGGTTCACGAATATTAAACGGCTCATAGCGTAGAAATTCGTCGGGAAACAAAGTGCCGTCTCTAAGATAGACATATTTTAGATTTCTAATGCACTTATACACCTCATCTACGGCCAGAATAAGCGGGATTGAAAATATTTCAAATGCTTTATCCTGATTGGTTACCGTTTTTAGATTCCAGCGAATTTTGACAAACGAGCCAAGAAAATGTTCTGCGTCTTCCTTGCCTAAAAGTATAAGAGCAGTGCGGGTAATTTTTCCATTGATGGTGAGTTTGGCTTTGTCCAGGAATTTGGCGTTGTCCCAGGCAGGTTCTTCAGTTTTATATTTCGGGTTGCGTTTTATGAACTCAATCCTTGCCTTTTGGATGGCAAGTTGGTCTAAATCATCAATAGTTGCATCCTTAATAATGGCAGCAGTCCAATCCTCAATGTTTGATTGAAAGCGTATTCTTTCCAATTCTTCAATATTTAGAGCTACCAGGCTTTCGCCATCACGGCCATAAAAATGTCCATCAAAAGCAATAGGAATACCTTTAGGCGCCGGGGGAATTTGAAACAGCAACACCCTGCCTTCATGAAGATTAAGCTCATAAATCTCTATAAATGTGATGTGATTGCTGGTTTTATCAGCTATCTCTTTTTTTAACTTGTCTAAATCTGTTCTGTTGGGTCTGAAATTTGTGCCGACAATATTATGAAGTTTATTCTCTACGCCAAAAACCAGCCACGCACATTTGGCACGATTAAGGTTGGCTTCATTAGATAAAGCCGAAAAGTATTTGCCCAGTTTGGCAAAATCATAGTTGGTTTTGGCTTCTTTAAATTCCACAAGCTCGTTTTCGGCTTGCAGTTGTTGCAGTTGTTGTAATTTGCTTTTTAATTGGGTTTCGTTCATTATGATTTCACTTCAAATATTTTATAAACATTCCGCCACACTGCTTAACATTAAAATATATTAGAATGACATAGCAGAAAATCAACTTGCGGAACCCGGACCTGACATAAAAAACACCATAATAGTAGCGAACAAGCGAAACGTTGTGTGATTATCCTGTCGCTTTGTCTGTTGCAACTGGCATTAATTTTTTTTACTTTTTTTATTCCACAATATATTGCGGTGGGGAAATTGCGGGAATGGTAAATAATGGGCAAAATCCGGGTTGCTGCGGGTTTGACGGCAAGTGAGCCTAAGTCGCATCTCTTTGTATTTTAAATAGTTGATGCCATATTTACAGCTGATAAATTTTAATTCAAAGGTTATTTGCAGTTATGTATAGACCATTAAAACTAATCATATTGTCGATATTTTGCGGAGTTTTTTCTGTTTGTCAGGCCGCAGATTTAAAGTTGCAGGACCCGGCGGATATTGATATTATTTATCAGTTAGCCGGCAATTATAAGAGCTGGCAGGAACAAGTTGATGAGTCTGTGCGGCAGATTAGCGCACTGGAAGAAAGCCTGGAGACTGCCATTGATGATGACGAAAGAGCGGAGATTATTGATGCGCTGGAAAACGCAAAACGTAATTTAGCCAACTTGAGAATGAATCTTGACGAAGGACTCAAAGCGGCTTACGGCGAAACCCGCAATCTGTTTCCGCAGTTCAAGGACGGTATTGTGCGTCCCAACCTGTATAATCCTTCAGCTTACAATCCGGAGTCGGCGCGGATGCTGGCGGAAGCCAGAAGACTGATTGCCGAAATCCGCAGCGTGAACAGCCTGGTCAATAATGTTGATGGCTCGATTACCGAAAACCCCATTGAGCAGAGAGTTTGGCAGGATACGGCTTCCGCTCTGGAAAATACCGGAAAAACCTTATCGCTGGGGCTTACAAATTTTTTCATTCGTCAGGATGGTATTGGCCGGCAGAAGCCGGATTATCTGAAAGATGCGGAACCGGTATTTTCGATTGGCCCGTTTCTGAAAAGAGGCAAAGGCGGCGATGTTCCGGAAGGCGACCAAACCTATATTGACTTTTATTCCCTGAAAAATCCGCAGAATAATCAATACGCTTCTGTCTCTTATTCAGAATAATTACCCAGCTCAGTTTCCTGAAGCTGAAGCTGGAATTGACTCACGGGCTTTGACTGCTGACATATTAGGATAAGGGCTTTCGTCGCGGATGCCGCTGACAATATATTTGGGCGAATCCCAGAATACTGATTTCATAAACTTGAATGGAACTCCAACCAGAAATCCAATCGGCATGGTAAATACTTTCCAGGTATATAAGGCGGCGGCATTGGTCGTGTAATCCTGCGCGTTGAAAGCATAAAATGTTCCTGCTGTCAGCGCTGAAGGAATCGCGCCAATTACCATGCCGAGATAGTTTCCGGTATAAGTCGGGATGGTTACAAAATAACCGTCATTATCAAACCCGTTGTAAAAAATCCGGTCAAAATCTTTTTCCTCTTCTTCCGCATAAATATTTGCCGGAATTATTGCCAGAGAAATAATAGACAACAGCAGGGCAGGCTTGATAAAAAATCTCATAAATATTCCTTTTTTGCCAATTAAAATGTAACCTTTGAATAATATTAATTTCCCTTAGTTCCATTTTCAAGCTCATGTCGCAGCTTGACCGCAAATTACCGCAAAAAGAAAAACTTTCTTGAATGTTGACCGCCTGAAAACAATAAACGCGGAACTGATGTCCGCGTTTATTGTTTTGGAAATATTTTCAGCGAGCCGGATTATTTATATTTCGGCATCATATTGCCATGCGCTTTAATCATTTCATCGCACATTTTTTTGATTTCGTCGAGCGTCAGCTCGGCGGAGGTGTGCGGGTCAAGCATCGCGGCATGATAAATGTGCTCTTTCTTCAACGTGGCGGCGGCTTCAATAGTCAGCAGATGAACGTTGATATTGGTGCGGTTGAGCGCGGCGCACTGTTCCGGCAGTCTTCCGACATAACAGCCTTGAATGCCGTTGCTGTCAACCAGGCATGGCACTTCGACTACCGCTTCGTCGGGCAGATTAGAAATCAGTCCGTTATTGAGAACATTGCCGCCAATTTGAGCGGGAACGTCGGTGACGATGGCGTTCATGATAACGGATCCATATTCATGAGTTTTTTCATGAGTCAGATTTGGATTGTCAACGATTTCCTTGCTGCGTTTTTTCCAGCCTTCAATCTGACTGATACAGCGGCGCGGATATTCATCGAGTGGAATATTGAATTCCTCAATCAATCCCGGATATTGCTTTTTGATCCAGTAAGGAACGTATTCGGCCATGTGCTCGCTGGATTCAGTAATGTAGTAACCGAAATGTTGCATCATCGCCAAACGAATCATGTTGCCGTTTTTTTCTGCGCCGGCCTTGCGCCATTCGGTAATTTTCTTTTTCGCCAGAACTTTTATTTCCGGATAGAGATCTTTGCCGTCCTGAGTAATTTCCAGCAACCAGCCCATGTGATTGATTCCGGCAATTTTGTTGCGAACCGTTTTCTCGTCGAATTTCATTCCGAGAGTTTCCAGCAGGCTTTTTGAACAAACCTGGACGGAATGACAAAGTCCGACGGTTTTCACGCCAGTGTGGCGGAGCATCGCGCCAGTCAAAGCGCTCATCGGGTTGGTGTAGTTCAACAGCCAGGCGTTTGGGCAAACCTGTTCCATGTCGCGGGCGAAATCCCACATGACCGGAATTGTGCGCAATGCCCGAAAAATACCGCCGATGCCAATGGTGTCGGCAATCGTCTGTCGTAAACCGTATTTCTTAGGAATTTCAAAGTCAACGATAGTGGAAGGATCATAACCGCCGACCTGAATCGCGTTGACCACAAAATTCGCGTCACGCAACGCCTCTTTGCGCTTTTCAACTCCGAGATGAGAAGTTATTTTGGCGCGACCATTATTAATATTGGCGTTCAGTACCTTAATCATGTGCATCGATTCGGCAAGGCGAACGCCGTCAATGTCATAAAGCGCGATATGTACGTCTTTCAACGAATCGGTACACATACAGTCACCAAGAACGTTTTTGGCGAAAACCGAGCTTCCGGCTCCCATGAAAGTAATTTTTGTCATTGCGATAAAATCCTTTAGTTTAAATTATTTTTAACAGCATTGTAAAAACATGCTTTAAATATATCCCTAATGTCAGGTTAAATAAATAGGAATAAAATGCTATTGATGGGAAATTTATGCTAAATTTTAAGATAGGATTCCCTAACTATCTGTTTATCAATGATTTATGTGTTATTTGGACTTGAAATCAGGTGGTTTTGGGTTAATTTACCAGACCGGCAATATTATAATTTTGAGATGAAGGACAATTAATGAAATTGAGTAATCAGCAGTTGGCGCAGCTTGAAGGCTGGATGTCAGTATTATGGAATACCGTGTTGTTCGTTTTTAAATTCTGGGTGGGCTGGGTTACCGGTTCGGTGGCGGTTGTCGCCGATGCCTGGCATACGCTGTCAGACTCTATTACCTCACTGGTAGTGGTATTCGGGGTCAAAGCATCATATAAGCCGCCGGATGACGAGCATCCATTCGGTCACGGGCGCTCGGAATTGATTGCCTCGGTTATTATCGGGGTGTTGCTGGCGGTGGCCGGATTTGAAATTTTGTGGGAAGCGATAAAAAGAATTCAGCATCACGAATCTGCCGCTTACGGCATGTTGGCGGTATGGGCGATGGTTATAACGATTGTTACGAAGGAACTGCTAGCGCAATTTTCGTTTTGGGCAGGGCGCAAGACTAAAATGGTTTGTTTGTCTGCTGATGGCTGGCATCACCGCAGCGATGCGATTACCTCGATAATTATTCTAGTGGGGATATTTTTCGGCAAGTATGCCTGGTGGATTGACGGAGCGTTGGGCATGCTGGTTTCGCTGGCGATTATTTATGCGGCGTTTGGCATTCTAAAACAGGCGATAAATCCGTTGCTTGGACGGCGGCCGGACCCGGACTTGCTAAAGAAAGTCAATAACATTTGCACTGAATGTTGTGGGAAAGATATTGAAGCGCATCATTTTCATATTCATGAATACGGTCATCACGCTGAGTTGACTTTTCATATTCGGTTGAATGGCGGCACGACACTCGAAGAGGCTCATCATTTTTCCAAGAAAATTGAGCTGGCGCTTCATCAACAATTAAATATTGACGCGACGATTCACATGGAACCGGAGTATAAGCACCACAATCATTCTGAATAGAATTATTCCGGATGTTTTTGGTCAATGTAAACGCGTTCGTTCCAAATTTGCTTGTTGTCGCTGTTCCGGGTTAAGACCATTTCCCATTCCAGCATTTCACTGCCAACAATATTGCTGCTCAAACTGTAGTCAGCATTATCTGCCGCCGCTCTCAGCCTGGCAACTTTTGTGACATTGCGGAGGACTTTTTGCGGATAAAGATTAAATTCGGATTTGGAGGCGGAAAATTTAGCGGAAATGGTTGAGTTGGGCGGAACTTCCCGCAGGCAGAAAGTCGTCAGTGAAGTTATCAACTGGTTAGTTGCGCCGCGAGAAGAAAATGACCGGCTGAAATTTTCCGGTTCGACAATATTGCCGTCTGGCGGATTTCCCGGCGGCAGCGTGTTGCAGCCACAAAGTGTCAGAAGCGCGATTCCAGCAAAACCAGCCATTGAAAACCCTCTCATTATCTACCTCCAGAATTAGTTTTAAAAATAACAATTTATAAATTACGCATGATTAGCTGATGTTCAAGTCCGGATAGCAATCTATTTGCCGACTTGAAATAAATTTCTCCGCTTGTAGATTTATCATAACTATTCAAACGAGGGAAAGAAGTCATGCAAAAAATCAAACTGGGCGTGAGCAGTTGCCTTCTCGGAAAAAAAGTCCGCTATGATGGACAGCATAAACAGGATTATTATTTGACGGACGTGCTGGGAAAGTTTGTGGAATGGGTTCCTGTATGTCCGGAAGTGGAATGCGGGTTGCCGGTGCCGCGCGAAGCGATGCATTTGGCCGGAGCAATCGATCAGCCACGGCTGGTAACGGTAAATACCGGCATTGACCACACTGAACGCATGACCTCATGGGCAGGAAAAAAACTGGCAGAACTGGAAAAACTTAATCTTGGCGGTTTTGTGTTTAAAAGTAAATCCCCGAGTTCAGGTAGATTTTGTGTCAAGGTATTTAACAAACAGGGGATTCCGGAAAAAAAAGGGGTTGGGCTTTTCGCCCGGGAGTTTATCGAAAAATTCCCGTTGCTGCCGGTCGAAGAGGAAGGACGTTTGCACGACCCGATGTTGAGGGAATGTTTTCTCGACAAAGTTTTTGCCTTAGCCCGCTGGCGCGAATATAACGCTGCCAACAGTCAAGCCAGAGAACTGATCGAATTTCATTCGCGTTACAAATATCTGCTCATGGCGCATTGCCCGGCAATGGTTTCGGAATTAGGCCGGATTGTTGCTACGCTTGACAAGCAGAACGTGAAATTGAGAAAAGCTGAATATTTGCCGTTGATGATGAAAGCTCTGGATTTCCGGGCAACTGTGGCCAAGCATCGGAATGTTATGCATCATATTCTCGGATATTTCAAAAAACAGTTGACGGCGTGGGAAAAAGAGGAAGTTCTGGAGGTTATAGAAAATTATTCTGCCGGTCTTACGCCTGGCCTGACTCCACTCGTGCTGCTGCGTCATTATGCCAGAAAATATGAACAACTATATCTGTTGGAACAGTATTATCTGAACCCTTCATCCGAAGAAACTATGCTCAAATATCATCTGTAAAACGAGTCGCTAATTAATGATCTTTGGTTTATATCTCTTGAAGCGACCGGCAAGCCGTCTATAGTATTATAAACAGCAACGGGAATTGTCAGATTATGAAACCAGGCGTCGGAATAAACACTGAAACGCGAAAGAGCAGTTCTTTATTCAAAAAATATTTCAGAAAATACGCGAAATTTGTCAATGGGAAAAATCATTTATGGGTGGCTTGCGGTTACTTGGCGCTTGCCATCTTAATTACCTTCAGTTTTATCTATTTCCCCTTCATGAAAACTACCCATCCCTTGCTAATTTTGGGCTTGAATATTTTCATGTTGGCCATTCCGATATTGGTTGTTGCCGCCAATATCATTAACTTTCAGACGACCATTAGCAGCGCGAAAGGCATTGTCTCGCTCTACCTGCAAATTGTTCTGATGTTCGGGGTCATTTATTATTTGGGAACAGCAGGCAATAAGTTGAAGGAAATAAACCACAGCGATTCTGACACGAGTAATATCAATGCGTCGCTCAACGGCGTAAATACCGACTGGATAAAAAGCGCCATTAGCCAAAATAAACCCAAAAGTGAGATATTCCAGGAAGCGCTAATTTGCTTTCATGACTGCATTCACTTCAGCCTTATCACCTCCGCCACGGTAGGCTATGGAAATATTGTTCCAGCTAATCAAATGGCGAAAATGCTGGTTAACATTCAGGTGCTGGTCAGTTGTTTTTTGATTGCATTCGGGGTTGGCGGGTTATTTAATGCCGATAAGAAAGAGATTGAAAAAAAGTTGCGGCAAATTGAACAGGAGACCGAACGGCGCTTGTCCGAGATTGACCGGAAAATAGATAAAAAGTAAAAAACCTGGCAAACAGTGGATAATGGTGTTTTTCGCGATATAGTTATGCTGTAAATCTTTATAACATTTTGAACTTTTGGAGTGATAGCGCAATGTCCAGACTGGTAAATAGAGCTTCAGTAAAAGCTGGCTTGCCGCCGGGAACCATGACTTTAGTTGACACACCCAGACAGAAAAATATCAGAATCGAGCTTATTCGTTACAACCAGGATGAAATTCAAGAACAGGAAGTGAAGACCCCGGAAGAAATTTTTCAGTCAGAATCAGAAAATATGGTCAGCTGGATAAATCTGGAAGGTCTTAACGACATGGATTTGATAAAGCAAGTCGGCGACCATTTCGGCATTCATCCGCTGATTCAGGAGGATATTGTCCATTGCAGTCAACGCCCTCGCTATGAAGAACAGGAAAATTACAGCTATATCGTTTTGAAAATGCTTACCTTTAACGTCGCAACGGGAAGAATTGAGTCAGAACAAGTCAGCATGATTCTTACTGCCGGACATGTCATAACTTTTCAAGAAAAAACTGGAGATGTCTTTGATTCCATCAGAAAACGGCTCAGAACTGTGAAAGGGAAAATCCGCAAGTGCGATGCCGGTTATTTGGCATATTCGCTGATTGACGCGGTCATAGATAATTATTTCATTATTTTGGAGCAGGTTGGCGATCAGGTTGATGAACTGGAAGTTGGTCTGATAGACAATCCATGTCATGAACATCTTTTAACCATTCACCGGCTGAAGCGCGAAATGATTTTTTTACGTCGGGCAGTGTGGCCGCTACGAGAACTTATTTCCGGTATGGAAAAAAGTGAATCAAAACTGTTCGATGACAGCATTACAATCTATTTGCGAGACATTTATGAGCATACGATTCAAATTATCGATACGACAGAATCGCTTCGAGACATGTTGTCGGGAATGCTTGATATTTATTTGTCCAGCATCAGTAACCGGATGAATGAGATTATGAAAGTACTGACGATAATTTCCACCATTTTTATTCCGCTGACATTTATTGCCGGAATTTACGGCATGAATTTTGAGTTCATGCCGGAACTCAAATGGCGTTTGGGTTACTACATTGTCCTGTTGTCAATGGCTTCCATCGCCGGCGCATTGCTTCTGTTCTTCAGGAAAAAACGTTGGATTTGAGTAGTCATGCTGCCGCGACTGTATCAAAAAAGTTTGCTGATTATGCCGTATAATTTTATATCCACCAGTATTCCTTGTTTTTCTTTGGCTTTAAGCCATGGAATAATCTGCTGGCTGTCAACTTCGTGAACAATGATTGATTCGTCATTATTTCCGCCTCCACAACCGGTTTTTTGCAACCCGGTGGCCAGGAAAAATGTCATTAATTCATCGCAAAGTCCGCATGACGTGGTTCCGGTAAAAAGTTCTTTCATGGATGTGGCTTGATAGCCAGTTTCCTCGAATAATTCTCTTTCTGCGGCCACCTGTAACGTTTCGTTTTCACTACCGGGCTCATCTCCTGCCAAGCCGGCGGGGAATGATATTACATTTTTCCCCAATGGCGGCCGGAATTGTTCCACCAGCACCAGTTTTCCGTCATCTTTCAGTGGGATTATGCCCGCAATGCCGGAAACTTTTTTTCTGCGAACGAACTCCCAGCCATTCCGGACAATCATATTCAGAAACCTGCCAGACCAGACAATTTCTTCATTCATGCCTTGCATCTCCTTGCGGAACAACGCATAATGGCGTCAGGATATTCTTTGCGGACTGCGGCAGACGGTTAAACGGAAAACTAAGCTGTTCCGAGAGAATTCTGGAAAAATATTCCTGCTTATCACTGCCAGTATTTTCTTTTAACATATCAAGAATTACGTCATGAACTTGTTTGATGTACAAGTAGCCGAGATGACTGCCGTGGTTGAAAAATACAACCCGATTTCCGAGAGTCTGCTTGAGCCAGATCCGGTCATGGTTATTTTCCAGAAAGTCATCGAGAGTATGAATAACTCTGATTTTGGGATTTGTCTTCAAATCCTGTTCAATCGCGCAAAGACTGGCCTCCCGGTTCATCTGTTCAATATCAAACTTTTTGTTCTGCTTTTCAGCATAATATGGCAACAGTATTTCATTTACATAACGATTGAAATCAAAGCCGGTAAGCTCCTGATACACCTCAGCGCGACCGCCCCAGCTGTACGGGTTTTTCAATGTTTTTAATGCTTCCCGGTGGTGAATTGAAACGATTGCCTCCTCCAGCGTACGCTTAAAACTGTATCCCACCAGCAGTTTAGACTCGTCTTCAGTAAGCATCAACTGATAGGTTTTATCACTTTCATTTTTTGCTGGCGGCGTTGAGTTGCTTTTATCAACTTTTTCCTGCGGGTAGCCTTGCCACTGGTATTGCTGTTTAAGGGTGATAATATATTTGCCGATGGCGACAGCGCCTTTATTCACTGCTTCCTCTTTTGTCCATTTATGCCAGACATTGAAGAATTTATCCACCTGTTTCATGCTGTAGAGCATATTTACTGGTGGATTGATTGCTAGATAACGGTCAATACCCAACCGGTTTTCATCGTCTTCCATTTTCGCAATAAACAATGTTTGCAGTCCGCCGTGGGAATATCCCGCCAGCACAATGCGTTCCGGTTTGAGTCCGACATTCTTGTTCATGTCTTCAATTATTTTACCAATGGCATCTCTGGTGTCAGCCGCGTCAGACGGAGTAAAGCCAGGAACCATAACCGACGCGGCGGATTCCATAAAATCCCAGTTCATGGTATTGCTGACTATTGCCACAGCGTAACCGTTATTATTCAACAGTTCCGCCAGCGCCGCTGCCGTTGAATTACTGTAATGACCGCCCAGCCCGGGAATTAAAATCACCAGTGGAGCCTCAGGTTTATCTTTTACGCGCCAGAATTTATAAGCCATGTCGCGTTTATCTGAGCGCACATTTACTGAACGAACATTACCATAGTTGATAAAATCTGTATTAAAAAATGAGAGATGCGCCCAAATACTGACGTTGCTATTTTGAATATCAAATACGCCGACGCGCAGAGTGTCGGTAGCATTTCCCTGCGATCCGTAGTTTTTGATTTCAACCGTATCTTCAATTACCAGCGCACTGTTGGCAGGAATTTCTTTTTTTGTATTTTGTGGTGATTTATTCGTTTCCGGCGACGGTGTCCAGTCTTCAATCAACAGTTTTCGCTGAACACTCCACACGTCCTTGTAAACGTGATAAGGGTCGGCGTTAGATCTGGTAAGCTGGTCATAATCTGCATATTGTGTCGAGCCTTTATTCAACATGGAAAATCCGCCCGCGCCGCTGACACCGATGATAAACAGATAAGTTTTCGGGTCAAAAGCATAGTCAAAAATTTTACCGACTCCATCACGAACATTGGTCGGCCCTTCGCCTGGCAGGAAAATAAAACATCCCGGCCCCATTCCCCAGCAAGCGAATGCCTGGCCAAAATCCTCATCCTGCGTTTTTAATCCGAACCAGCTGTCAGCCGGATCAAAAAGCCCTCCAACGCCCAGCGTGGAGTTGGTCATAAAGCGGGTGAATACAATTCCCCCGCTGGCAAATTTAGCCTGAAGAAAACAGCTGAACATTCGTCGCGGAAATTCAACATTGTCTCCTAACCGGCTGAAACTTTCAATCACCGGTTTTGGGAATATTGAACTGTAAACTGAGCCGATGGGGCGGAAAATCCATTTCAGACAAAAATGGTTTACTGCAAACATGGAGCGGTTGAACCCTTCAATCGGATCATTGCCGCCCAGTTCACGGGAAAAATCGATCTGTTCGCGTGAGTCAACTTTTGCAGGGGTGATTTGTTTTTCTTCAGATGCAACCGTTGACAGAGCGGGTACGGTACTGGCTCTGTCCGCCACGGCGGAATGACAAATACCGACCATTACAATCAGCGATAACAATGCAATTTTTAAAACAATAACAGTGCGCATGAACTATCCAAAATTGAATTAAGCCAATAAATACAGTCCCCAAACTACTACATTATCATAAATAAGCAAGGATAAAACATTGCTGACACGACATTTTTTATTTGCTCAGACACTTTTTCATGTTTTGCAAGGCTTCATTCATCGCCTGTTCCATCAACGGCGCATACATTTTAACATCCTGTCCGTAACGATAGTAAAGCCACTGCATGATATTCTCTTCGCGGTCAAATGAATGCTCCCAGATTAGCTGTCCTTTTTTATCATGTAAAGCAAATTTCACGTGGAGTCGATTGCAGGAAGTTCCAGCTGGAGCGCCCAGCATCCACAGGTAGGGGCACGGCAGGCTGATTCCATAAGAAAAAACTTTACACTTATATTCTGTGGACATAACCTGACCAGTCAAGATGTAATCCGCTTTGTCTTTTTCTCCGCCGAAAGTAAACCAGGCATCTTTAAATAGATTGGAACGGCGCAGACTGACCGCGGCGGCTTTGGCCAGGTCTTCGGACGGATTGAAATCGAAACCGGCAATTGACAGAAATATCGCCTCGTCATCCGGGCGGTCGTAATTGCCCCATCCGTAAGGCATCAGTGGAACTAAATAGAAAAAGAAAGTCGAGGCTTCATTGGCATCGCTCCGGAAATCATCAAACGGCAGAACCGCAACGACTTTGTCCTGACGCTGTTTATCATCGAATTTCACCAGTGTATTCATGTCAGCTGGATAAACAAATCTGGCGGTGGTACCGCAACCAGGCATAACAGCCAACAAACCCAGTGCGAACAACATGATGATAAATGTTTTCATGATTCCTGCTCCATTAATTGTAAAATAAAACGCCGGGAACTTGCGAAAGCACATTCCCGGCAACATAATGACAAAAACTATTTGGCTTCAACTGCTTTCGGTTCATCTTGAGTCAAGACTGCATTGCGGAACCAGACTTTGCCGGTGCGCCAACGGAATAACAGAAGACAGGTAAGCTGTTTTACCGGTTTGGTCGGAACATAAGTTTTAGAAACTTTTTCCCAGTCGTGAGTTCCAGGATTGAATAATTCAACAATGCCGTAGGTTTTTGTGCCATCGGTATGATATATATCCAAATAAATAGAATACGTTGAGCTCGCGTCTCCAATAACATCTTCCGCCTTGCTTTCGGCAGAAAAAGTCAAAGGTTTGACTTCAGTCTGATTTAAGGTGACGGCTTGTGATACACCACTGACATCTTTGGCTGTTTTATTGTCACAGGCAATCACGCCATCGTCTCCAATAACTGTGGACGTGCTTTTGGTATAGATATACCATTTTTTCAATAAATTGTTGCTGTCTGGTGCGTCATCAGCATTCAATACTGGGGCGATACCGCAGCATATTAATGCTGCAACAGCGAAGAAACCGGCGATTCTGTTCATGAAAAACCTCCCTTTTTGAGTTTAGGTTAAATAACTATAATTGCATGATGTTCAGTTTGCAAATGGCTCGTGAAATTTTTATCCGGACAATAAAAAAATCCCGCATTCCGGAGAATGCGGGATGGATAGACTTTTTAAGCAAATATGCTTAGAAATTGAACTTTATGCCAAGCCAGCCTTGGACAATTGGAGCCAACTTGATGACCATTGGGGCGAACACGATACTGACCATGCTCATAAGCTTAATCAGAATGTTCAGCGATGGGCCTGAAGTATCTTTGCATGGATCGCCGACGGTGTCACCGATTACTGCAGCGGCATGAACAGGGTTCTTGGAACCGTCAGGCAGTTTCTTGCCGCCGTGAGCGCCGCCTTCAATGTGCTTCTTGGCATTATCCCAAGCGCCGCCGGCATTGTTCAACATGGTGGCGAGCAGAACTCCGCATACCAGGCCGCCAGCCAACAGACCGACCACGCCGGCCACGCCGAGAATCAAACCGGTAACCACTGGAACGATAATCGCCAGCAATGACGGAACGAGCATTTCACGCTGAGCGCCGACAGTTGAAATATCAACACATCTGGCGTAATCCGGTTTTTCGGTGCCTGCCATGATGCCCGGCTTAGCTTTGAACTGTGCGCGGACTTCTTCAACCATCGCGCCGGCAGCACGCCCGACGGCTTTCATGGTCATTGCGCAGAATACGAATGCCATCATACCGCCGATAAACATACCGCAAATCAGCAACGGGTTCATTAAGTGCACATCAAACACGTCAACATATGCGAGGATGTCTGATTTTTTGGTTGCTGCAATAATGCCATCAGCGTCTTTAACAATCTTGCTAAAGAAAATATCCGGATTCAAACGACCGGCAAATTTGCCTGACCAGAGTTTTACTTCTTCAATGTAAGCAGCGAGCAGCGCCATGGCGGTCAACGCGGCCGAACCGATGGCAAAACCTTTGCCGGTCGCGGCCGTGGTGTTGCCGAGCGCATCAAGTGCGTCAGTGCGTTCACGGACTTCTTTAGGCATTCCAGCCATTTCCGCATTGCCGCCAGCATTGTCGGCGATTGGACCATAAGCATCAGTAGCAAGAGTAATTCCCAGCGTGGAGAGCATACCGACAGCGGCAAAACCGATACCGTAAAGACCCATGCTGAAGTCATTGAAACCATTTGCAAAACCGAATGCACAGAGAATGCCGATGCAGATAGTAACAACTGGGATTCCGGTTGAATACATACCGGTCGCCAGACCGTCGATGATGGTGGTCGCCGGGCCCATTACAGCCTGACCGGCAATACCCTTGGTGGGTTTGTATTCGGCAGATGTGTAATATTCAGTTGCCTGACCGATGATAACACCGGCGAGAAGTCCTGAAACTACAGATCCGAAAATACCCCAGGTGATATAATCGAGATAAATCAAATAAAGCATGGCAAACAGAATCAGAATTGAACTGCCGAGTGTGCCGGTAAGCAGACTGCGCAGCAAATCTTTCTGCGTTGCGCCTTCTTTACATCTGACCAAAGTCATACCGATAATGGACAACACGGTTCCAATGCCGGCAACAATCATTGGAGATATAACCAGCTTGACGGCTTCTTCCATCGAGGTAGCCAGTTCAATGCCGGTTTTTCCGGCGCAAAGCTGAGCGCCTACAGCGGCGCCGAGGGCGGCGGTTGCCAGAATTGAACCGCAATATGATTCATAAAGGTCAGCACCCATGCCGGCAACATCACCGACGTTATCACCGACGTTATCAGCGATAGTGGCGGGATTGCGCGGATCGTCCTCAGGAATACCGGCTTCAACTTTGCCTACCAGGTCAGCGCCGACGTCAGCAGCTTTCGTATAGATACCGCCGCCAACACGGGCGAACAATGCCTGAGTGGAAGCGCCCATACCGAAAGTAATCATGGTAGTGGTGATGTAAACCAGTTTATCCGGGCCGGTACAACCTTTGGTTACCAATGTCAAACCAAACAGTTTCAAGCCGTTCTGCATGTGTTCAACGGAATAAATCAGTTGATCAAGCACCCAGTACCAGATACAAATATCCAGCAGACCGAGACCAACCACCACTAGCCCCATTACTGCGCCTGAGCGGAAAGCGACTTGCAATCCGCGATTGAGGCCTTCGCTTGCGCCTTGAGCAGTACGGGATGAGGCGTTGGTCGCGGTCTTCATGCCAATGTATCCGCAGATACCGGAGAACAGACCGCCGGTCAGAAACGCAACCGGAACGAACGGGTTTTGAACACCGAGAAATGCCAGGACGGCAAAGATAATAAAGAGTATCACAAAAACTACAGTAACGACTTTATACTGACGGAAAAGATAAGCCATCGCGCCTTCACGGACGTATTGGGCAATTTCTTTCATTTTGTCAGTACCTTCATCGGCTTTCATCATTTTGGAATAGAATACCACTGCCATCAATAATGCCAGAATTGAAGCGAGTGGAGCCACCCACCACAAATTTGGAATTGCCGGAGTAATGGGATTGTAGACCTCTGGAGAGATTTGCTCCGTTAGGACCGTTACTGTTTCGGTCACTTGCTGAGCGCCAGCGCTGAATGCTCCTGCGAACAGAGCAACGCCGGAAAGCATGAGTGATCTTTTCATGTTTTTCGAACCCTTCTTTAATTTGTTAAATTTTCGACACGAAAAATTACGAAACATTAAAATAGTTTCAAAAAAAGGAATTGCAAGATTATTTTATAATGTTAGATTATCTTTTTGGTTCTGTAAATTTTAAAAACAGATTTTAAATATAAAATAATTAATGGAGATGTCGAATGACAGAAAATCAGGAAAACAATGCAAACGGCATTGTCAGCCCACCGGAAGAAGATATATTTGAACAGCGTTTGAGCAAAATCAAAGAATTGCAAAATGCGGGAATTGCGCCTTTTGGAACAAGATTCGATGACGCGCGGAAAGTGGCGGAAGCCAGAGCGTCATTTGTTGAAAATACTGAAGAAGAGCAACCTGCTGTTGTCGCCGGTCGGCTTATGGCAATGCGGATTATGGGAAAATCAATCTTTGCTGATATAAAAGACAGTTCCGGCAGAATACAGTTGTTCGTCAACGCCAAAGAGCTGGGTGACGAAACATTTGCATTCTTCAAACGGCTGGATGTTGGCGATATTATCGGTATTAGCGGGATTCTGTTCGTTACTAGAATGGGCGAATTGACCATCAAAGTAAAAGAATGTACTCTGCTCTGCAAATCAATGCGCCCGTTGCCGGAAAAATTTCACGGACTGACCAATATTGAACAGCGCTACCGGCAGCGTTATCTTGATTTGATTATGAATGAAGACAGCCGCAAAGTGTTCCAGCAACGTTTTGCCATTATGCGGGAAATTAGAAAATTTCTGGAACAGAAAGATTTCACCGAGGTTGAAACTCCGATGATTCAGCCGCTGGCCGGCGGCGCCAATGCCACCCCGTTTAAAACCTACTATGAAGCGTTGTCTTCTGAAATGTACATGCGAATTGCGCCAGAACTTTACCTGAAACGCCTGCTGGTCGGCGGGTTTGAAAAAGTTTACGAATTGAATCGCAACTTCCGTAATGAAGGCATGTCCAGACGACATAATCCGGAATTTACCATGATGGAAATCTATCAGGCTTACGGGGATTGCCGGACCATGATGGAACTGGTGGAAGAACTCATCACCACAATCGCAATTAATGTTTTCGGCACTTTGCAGATTCAACATCCGGAAGGTAAAATCATTGACCTGACCCGTCCGTGGCGGAGAGTTCCGTATCACGATTTGGTCAAAGAAAAAGCCGGAAATGACTGGTTCGATATTTCTTCCGCTGAACGCGTGACTCGTGCCAGAGAGCTGGGACTGGATGTCAGCGCCGCCACTCCGGACTTTGAAGTGACTAATGAAGTTTATGAAAAATTGATTGAAACAACTTTGATTCAGCCGACGTTCGTAACCCGTTTACCGGCCGTGTTAGTGCCGCTGGCGAAAGCCTGTTCCGACAATCCGGAACTGGTGGATGTTTTTGAACTGGAAATTAACGGACAGGAAGTTGCGCCGGGATATTCAGAACTCAATGATCCGATTGAACAGCGCCGCCGCTTTACCGAACAGTTTGAACGTACCAGGCGCGAAGGCGAAGCGTTTTCCGATAAGGTTGACGAAGATTTCCTGAATGCGCTGGAACACGGTATGCCGCCAGCCGGAGGCATGGGAATCGGAATTGACCGTCTGGTCATGATGCTTACCGGCGCCGAATCGATTCGTGATGTTATTCTTTTCCCGCAAATGAGAATTAAAAAGTAATTTTTTCAGTTGCATGATGCCGG
>Ga0172380_10004204_pt1 | contig 18757 bp, 21 predicted proteins | sample Leawe162metaG_FD_119747 | JGI IMG/M metagenome (GOLD analysis project Ga0172380, IMG submission 119747) | Leachate microbial communities from a municipal landfill in Southern Ontario, Canada - Leachate well 162 metaG | ecosystem: Engineered > Solid waste > Landfill > Unclassified | place... | reverse complement strand
TCTGCCTCTTGCGAGAATGTATCATACTGGATTTGGTTCGCATTGGTTAAAAATTCCAAATCTTTATAGATTAACTGAAGTTGTTTTCTATACCAAAGAGCCGCTAGAAGCATAATGATAAAAGCAAGATATGTAATATTTTTGTGGATATTGAATTTGTTTCTTTCGTATCCTATCGCTTTATATATAACAGAGGCTAAATGCCCCTTAAGAGCCCCCGCATTTTGCTTTAATTCGCTCTCTTTTAGCTCTATATCTCCATTTTTATTGTTATAGAATTCGTTAGCGCTGAGATTGAATGCTCCAACAAGAGAGTCTAATGTGTTTAAGTCCTCAAGATACTCTTTTGAGTTTAAAAGAACAAATCTCTCAACAAGGCTGCGTTCATAGAGGCTTCTTAGCTTGTCGGTATCATTTTGAAGCTGTGTTGTTTTTCCGCTGAGTTTTATAAGAGTGAGTTCATAATTGTCCGTTGGAAGATTTAGGATTTCTGAGACAATCTTTTTTTGGTTGTTCAAGTTGTCAATTTTTGCGTATGAACCCGTATGTTCAAGGGCAACTAACACTCCAAGTGCTGCAAAAACCGTAGCGGCAATAAGAAACATGGATAGATTTTTAAAGATGGCTTTTATAGAGTTTTTCATAACTGTTTCCTGATATAGATGGTATAATGTCCTACTATTTTATATACATTGGCTTTAATTGTAACTTAAGGCATTTTAAGAAGTTTTATTGAATTTAGAAAATTATTTTATATCGCAATTTAAAGATGTTCATATCGGTGATGATGGGGCTTTGATAAACAACACTGTATATTCAAAAGATGCTTTTTTTGAGAATGTCCATTTTAAGACCTCATGGATGAGTTACTATCAGATAGCATCAAAAGCAATGATTGTAAATATATCGGATGCGTTTGCTATGAATGCAGTGCCAAAATACGCGCTTCTTAGTATTGCAATGCCAAAAAACATCACAAAAGCCCAAATGAGAGAGTTGGCGCGCGGGTTTCAGGAAGGTGCTGCTAAATACGGCATTAAGATAATCGGCGGAGATACCATCAGTAATATCAAGCTTGATATTACTGTTACTATTATCTCTGAAACTCTCAAACCGCTGATGAGAAAAGGGCTTAGAGTTGGTCATCTTATTGCATACAGTGGTAAGCTCGGCAGAAGTTCAAAAGAGCTTAAAAAACTGATGAATTTGGGCAAGATTCATAAAAAATCGAAGTTCGTAAATATAGAGCTAAGAGATAAATTTGTCTCTACATGTTCGCGTTATCTCAGCTGCGGTATGGATATATCCGATGGTCTCTTTAGCGACCTTGAGAAGCTCTCATCCGCAAATAGGCTTGGATTTAAATTTAAAAATCGCATTCTAAAAAGAGTAGGCTGCAGCGGAGAAGAGTATGAGATGCTCTTTGGTTTTGACCCAAGAGATAAAAAAGCTCTTCTAAGACATGCTGCCAAGAGCAGAACACCGATAACCATTATTGGAAAATGCGTAAGAAAAAATTACAAAAACAGGTGCAAAGCGCATCATTTTTAAATAAATAGGATTCACATGGACAGATTTTATTCGCTCTCTCACTCAAGTATCGATTTTCATTTTAAGCAGACGCCACGGGATTTTGTGGTGGAAGAGGTGCCTCTTTATGAGTTTTGCGGGGAGGGAGAACACCTTGTGCTTTTTGTTAGAAAAAAAGGGATTTCTACTCTTGAGCTTGTCTCTATGATTGCAAGGTATTTGGGTATCAAAAACAAAGAGATAGGGTATGCGGGGCTTAAAGATAAGCATGCTATGACCAAACAGTATATCTCTTTGCATAGAAAATATGAGCAGATGATGGATGCGTTTGAGCATGAAGATGTGAAGATTCTCTCAAAAACTTACCATAACAACAAAATAAGGGTAGGGCATCTAAGTGGGAACAAGTTTTATATAAAGCTCAAAAAAGTAAATCCGACTTCTGGTAAAAAAATAGATGAGGCACTCAAAAATATCGCTACTTACGGGATGCCAAATTACTTTGGGTATCAGAGATTTGGCACGGATGGAAACAACCATATTGATGGAGAAAAGATAGCAAAAGGCGAGAAAAAAGAGCGCAACCCAAAGGTAAAACAGCTTCTTATCAGTGCCTATCAGAGCCATCTTTTTAACCTTTGGCTTAGTAGAAGGCTTGAGATAAACTCTCTTATCGAGAAATTTGCACCGCAAGAGTTGGAGAGCCTTTTAAATATCCCAAAAGAGGAGATTGCAAAGATGAAAGCGCAAAAACACCCTTTTAAACTTCTCAGCGGCGATATCATGGAACATTATCCATACGGAAGACTCTTTGAGTTTTGCGGCGAGGAACATGATTTGAGCAGATTTTTAGAGAGGGATGTCTCGGTTACGGGGCTTTTGTGCGGTAAAAAAGTCAAGCATGCCTCGGGACTAGCTAGAGAGATAGAGAAAGATTTTGACGATACCATCGATGAGGACGGCGGACGACGCTATGCATGGGTTTTTCCAAAAGATATAGACGGGCGTTACAAGGATGAAGAGGCGCAGTATGAGCTTAACTTCTACCTTCCAAAGGGTTGTTACGCAACTGTTCTCATAGAAGAGATAGCAAAGAGAGAGATAAAGGAGTCATGATGCAAAAACACATCACATCAGCGATTTCACAAGCATTTGGAAAGTTTGCTAACAAAGAGTTTGCCTCGCCGATTCAAAATTTTATAAACAGCTCTTATGTTGCACTTATGGGGCTTGACATGAGTGAGTTTCATGCACCCCAAACCTACCACTCGCTCAATGCGCTTTTTACGAGAAAACTAAGAGAAGATAGAGTTTTTTCGCTTGATAGTGAGGATTTTATCTCTCCGTGTGACTCTCTTATCTCGGAGTGCGGTGTGCTGGAGAGTGGGTATGCGCTTCAGATAAAAGGGATGCGTTATAGCTCTGATGCGCTTTTGGGAGAGCATTTTAGCAGTGAAGAAAAAGCCATGGTTCATGACGGTACTTTTATAAACTTTTACCTCTCGCCAAGAGATTATCACCGCTACCATATGCCGACAAACCTAAAAGTGTTGCGGGCGGTGCATATCCCCGGGAAATTTTATCCTGTCAATATGCCATCACTAAAAAATAAGCTCAATCTTTTTGTAGAAAATGAGCGGGTTGTACTTCTTTGCGAAACTACCAATAAAAAAAGATTTTATATGGTGCTTGTGAGTGCCTTAAATGTCGGTGTGATGCAGGTTGCGTTTGAACCACGCATAAAGACAGATGCGGATGCACTGCAAAGTGCGGCGTATGATTATGAAAATCTCCACTGCAACAAAGGGGATGATTTTGGCTGTTTTGAGATGGGTTCGACTATCGTTATTTTGGCTCAAAAAGGGATGTTAGAGCTTGATGTAGGGGCAGGTGAAAATGTGAAGTATGCTCAAGCGATAGCAAAAATCAGTTGATTGATTTTAGGAGAGAAGACAAAATGTAATTTACATTAGACTTCATAACTATCTTTTTAGATTGCTTCACTTCGTTCGCAATGACGGTCATTGTGAGGAGGAACGACGAAGCAATCTAAGTTGTAAAAGGAGTCTATTTTGTCCATATTATGAAGTTTTTAAATTTTTATACGTTAAATCTAAAGTGCATAATATCGCCGTCTTGTACGATATACTCTTTTCCTTCAAGGCGCATCTTTCCGGCTTCTTTGGCTTTGTTCTCGCCGCTGCACGCTACAAAGTCGTTATATGCGATAACTTCTGCGCGGATAAACCCTTTTTCAAAGTCGTTGTGAATTACAGCGGCAGCTTTTGGTGCAGTAGTGTTTTTTCTGATTGTCCAAGCGCGAACCTCTTTAACACCTGCCGTAAAGTAGCTCATAAGTCCTAGTTTGTCAAAACCTTTTTGGATAATCTGCTCAAGTCCTGATTCAAGAACGCCAAGAGAGCTTAAGAACTCAGTTGCTTCCTCGTCTTCTAAACCTACAAGTTCCTCTTCGATTTTTGCACAAAGTTTTATAAGTTCACAGTTGTTTTTAGACGCATGCTCTTTTAATTTTATAACAAAATCGCTGTCTTCTACCAAGCCGTCCTCATCAACGTTTGCACCGTACATAATCTCTTTGCCTGTTAAAAGTCTTACTTCATGGTTAAGCTGCTTGTACTCTTCGCTGTGGGCTTTTGCAAAATTTCTAGCCAAGTTGCCGTCTGCTAAAAATTCAGCCAGCTCTTCCGCAAGAGCAAGTACGGCAGCCGCAGTTTTATCTGTTTTTGCCTGCTTTTTTAGTCTGTCCATTCTGTTTTGCAAAACTTCGATATCTGCTAAAATCAGCTCGCCTTCAATGATTTCAACATCTCTAAGAGGGTCAATGCTCGCCTCAGTGTGGACGATATTGTCATCCTCAAAACATCTGACAATATGCAGAATAACCTCAGTCTCACGAATGTTTGACAAAAACTTGTTTCCCAAGCCTTCGCCTTTGCTTGCACCTTTTACCAGACCGGCAATATCAACAAAATCAAGCGTGGAGTATTGGATTCTCTCAGGATTAACAATTTTCGCTAGTTCTAACAACCTTTTATCCGGAACGGGAACGATAGCCTTGTTAGGCTCTATCGTACAAAACGGATAGTTCGCCGCCTCCGCGTTTTGCGCTTTTGTAAGTGCATTGAAAGTTGTTGATTTTCCTACGTTTGGTAGTCCTACAAGACCGATACTTAAACCCATAATTGACCTTTTGCTGTGCTGTGAAATATTTTTTTGTAATAATAGCTAAAATATGCGCAGATAGTGATTAAAAGGGGGACTCTTTTTCTCTTAGAGCTTCTCTTGAAGCTTTATCAACAAGTGTAAAGAAGGTATCTACCAAATCTTTGTCTTCAGTTTTTTTATGCCCTTTTACTTTTATAAAGTCACAATCATAGCGGTCCGTGATTTTATAAAATTTTTTATAAAGTTCATGATTTCTTATAAGAGTATTTTTTCTTGACATGTAGTTATTTTTTACGATGCGCACTTGCCTTGCTTTTAGGCTAATTATGTTTTGACAGTCCGTGTAAATGATAATTTTGCATTTTCTTGTCGGTATTTTCCCAAGAGCCCAAAGCAGTGTCTCAAGTTCCAGTTTTGATGAAGTGGTATTTTTAAATTTTCTTGTTTTGATTTTGTGTTTTGAGATAGGCGCTTCGAGGCTGAATTCCGGCATTAGAAGGTATGCGCCGTAGCCGATTTTAGTTTGCGGATCTACGCTAGCATCCGTAAATAAAAAAAGTGTAGGCTTTTTTATATCAACGTACATGTTATTTTTTTTCCTAAGAACTATTTTTTCTATTTCGACACTATACCAATTTAAAGCCAATCAGGCTAATTGCCATAATAAGCATTCCAAAAGTTATTCCGGCTATCGTTGTGTGCGCATTTCCGTAAACCCTTGCAGCCGGCAGAAGCTCATCAAAAGAGATGTAAATCATTATTCCTGCAACTACGCCAAACGTTATGCCAAGAGTTGCTTCGCCCATAAAAGGAAGAAGTATAAAAAAGCCGACTATTGCGCCAAGCGGTTCGGCAAGCCCTGAGAGTGTAGCATACCAAAATGCGCTCTTTTTGTTTCCTGTAGCGTGGTATATAGGCAGTGAAACAGCCATTCCCTCAGGTATGTTGTGGATAGCGATTGCAACCGCTATTGCAATACCCAGTGTAGGATTTTCAAGCGCGGCGGCAAATGTTGCAAACCCCTCTGGAAAATTATGAATTCCTATGGCAAGTGCCGTAAAGACTCCTGTTCTCTTTAGTGCAGAGTCGCTGATAATGGAGCTTTTTGTTTGTGGCTTAAGCTCAAGAAGCTCGCTATTGCTTTTTGTCTCATGCGGGTTTACATCCTCGGGAATAAGATAGTCAATAACGGCGCTTATGGCAATACCTGCGAAAAAAGCCACAAGAGTTAATATCTCAGCCGTTATTTCGCTAGAGTAGAGCTCTATAAAAGAGTTTTTGGATTTTGGCAAAATCTCCATAAAGGAGACGTAAATCATCACACCGGCTGAGAAACCCATGCCGATAGATAAAATAGTGTAGTTTTTGCTTTTTGAAAAAAATGCGAGAAGGGCACCTATGGATGTGGCAAACCCCGCAAAGAGTGTGAGCATAAATGCAAATAAAATTGTCTCAAGCGATAAATCATGCATGGAAGATTATATGATTTTAAAAATAAATTACGCCTTTATTTAAATCATATAAATCATCATGCGCTTTGACTATCTACTTTACTTCTCTTAAAAACTCACACATTAAACGCACACCCGCACCTGTTGCGCCATAAACATTACAGTCCCACGGGCTTTCAGTATAGGCAGTTCCTGCTATATCAAAATGAATCCACTTGTTTTTGTTCTCTTCTTTTATGAACTTATCCAAAAACATGCCGGCAGTTATCGCTCCGCCGTAAGGTTTTGAAGCTGTGTTGCTGATGTCTGCAATCTCGCTCTTTAGAAGTTTTTTAAGGTGTCTGTTAAACGGCAGTGAGCTTATCATCTCCCCGGAGTCGCTTCCAGCGCGTGAAATATCATGTTTTAGTTTATGAGAGTGCCCCATTAAACCTGTTGTGTATTGGCCAAGAGCAATCATACATGCGCCGGTAAGTGTTGCAAAGTCGAATATATAGTCGGCTTTTACTTTATCTTGAGCATAGTCAAGTACGTCGGCTAAAACCAAACGACCCTCTGCATCTGTATTTCTAACCTCTATGGTTGTTTTACTTCTTGATACAAGCACATCATCAGGTTTGTAGGCATTTCCGCCGACCATATTTTCAACTGCACCGATAAATGCATGAACTTCGATATCTAACTTTAGCTCACTTACGGCCTTTATGATTCCAAGAACTGCACATGCGCCTGCTTTGTCCATCTTCATCGTCACCATTGAAGTAGGAGCTTTAAGGCTTAGTCCGCCGCTGTCATAAGTCAGACCTTTTCCCACAAGCGTGACTACTTTTTTTGCCTTTTGAGGTTTATATGCAAGGTGAATAAGCGCGCTTCCATGCACTGATGCACGTCCGACCGCGAGCATTGCGTTCATATTCTCTTTTGCCAAATCATCTTCTTGAAGGATATTGCACAAAAGTGAGTTCTCATAAGCCAAACTCTGCGCAGCATGCGCCAAAGTTTGCGGATTTATCTCCTGCGGCGCTCTGTTTACGATATCGCGTGTGTAACATGTAGCGTTTGCTATAATGAGCGCTTCGTTGAAAATAGTCTCAAGTTCGTCAAGCTTAAAATCGTTCAGAGCAAAAGATATCTCCTCTAATGCTGCTTTTTTTGGCTCAGATTTATATTCGTTAAACTCATATCCGCCCAAAATAATGCCTTCTACTAATGCACTGAGCGTTGATTTACTGATAACACTCATCTTTGCTGACTTATAGTTTGAAGACTTGAGCATTTTTATCATACAAGACGCCGCACTTCTTAAATCATCACTCTTTTTGCTATCAACTCCGCAAAACAGTATTCCTTTTTCATATAAAAAGCATGTTGTGTCCTGTTCTGCTTTAAATCCAGCTTTTTGTAAAATATCAGAATGCTCACACTCTGCAAGCTCATCTTTTGTTAAAAACTCTATTAATATATCTGAATCTATATCAGCTATTTTTTTATCTACCAATTTGATATTCATTTTTTTCCTATTTGTCAAAGTCTAGTAACTGTTTTGCTTGTATCATATCTTTATCGCCGCGGCCGGATAGATTTACGATAACAAGCTTGTCTTTAATATTTGGCATTTTTTTAAGATATGCCACTGCATGGGCACTCTCAAACGCAGGAATAATTCCCTCTTTTTGTGAGAGCCATACAAACGCGTCAAGCGCCTCTTTATCTGTTATAAAATCATAGCTAACGGATTTGTTGTCGTGATGAAAAGCATGCTCAGGTCCGATTCCAGGATAGTCAAGTCCCGCTGAAATTGAGTGGGCTTCAAGTATCTGTCCGTCATCATCTTGAAGCAGATAACTCATCTGTCCGTGCAACACCCCTGGACGTCCCTGATTTAAAGAACATCCGTGCTCGCCTGAGTCTATGCCGTTCCCGCCTGCTTCTATGCCGATACATCTAACCTCTTTATCTTCTAAAAAGTGCTGAAAAGTCCCTATAGCATTGCTTCCGCCGCCGATACATGCAATTACGTAATCAGGCAATCGTTTCTCTTTTTCAAGTATCTGAGCTCTTGCTTCATAGCCGATAATAGCCTGAAAATCCCTAACCATCATAGGATATGGGTGCGGACCTGCAACTGTTCCTATGATATAAAAAGTATCTCTTGCGTTTGTAACCCAGTGGCGAATTGCGTCATTCATTGCATCTTTTAGAGTTTTGCTTCCGCTCTCAACAGAGTTTACTTTTGCGCCTAGAAGCTTCATGCGAAAAACGTTAAGTTCCTGACGTGCGACATCCTTTGCACCCATAAATATCTCACACTCCAAATCTAAAAGCGCGCAAATCGTAGCAGTTGCAACGCCGTGCTGACCTGCACCCGTCTCAGCTATGATTTTTTTATATCCAAGTCGCTTAGCCATAAGCCCCTGCGCGATTACGTTGTTTACTTTATGCGCACCTGTATGGTTTAAATCTTCTCTTTTGAGATAAATTTTTGCACCAATTTCGTTTGAAATGTTTTTCGCAAAGTAGAGCGGAGAAGGGCGTCCTACATAATCTTTAAGATAGTAGTCGACCTCACTCCAGAAATCTTTGTCAAAGCGGATGCTTTTATACTCTTCTTCAAGTTTTAAGAGTGCCGGCATCAAAGTTTCAGGGACATATCTGCCACCAAAAATTCCAAAATGTCCATTTTCATTTGGATCAAATTTCGAAGGAGAAGGAATATACATCAGTTTACCTCAACTAAAGAGTATACGTCAGTAATCTCTTTTAAGTTTTTTTGTCCGTCTAAAAAGTTTAGACCGATAATAAAGCAAGCCTCTAAACATGAGGCGCCTGCTTGATTTATAAGCTTTGCGGCAGCTTTTGCAGTGCCGCCTGTTGCAATTAAATCGTCTATTAGAAGAACTCTCGCATTTGGAATTGCGCTAAAAGCGTCAATGTGAACTTCTATCTCATCCACACTATACTCTAGAGAATATTTTTCGCTGATTGTAGTGTATGGAAGCTTTCCTTTTTTACGTATAGGAACAAAACCGATGCCTAACATCTGAGCAAGCGTAGCACCGAAGATAAATCCTCTTGCATCAATACCGGCTATATAATCTAGGTTATATTCTTTGTATCTCTGATAAAGGTGGTTCATAGTTACGCCAAAAGCCTCTTTATCGCCCAAAAGTGTAGTGATATCTTTAAATACAATGCCCGGTTTTGGAAAATCTTGTATATCTCTTATTGAGTTTTCTATGATTTTTCTTTCAGTATTGCTAAGTGTCATATTCTGTCCTTGTGTTATAGTAGAGCGTCTATGCGACTCTCTAGTGCTTTTATTTTGTTGTTTAGGCGATCTGTCTCTTGTCTATGCTTTGTATTTCTCTGCTTTAAAACTTTTAGCTCATTTCTTAGTTTTGTCAACTCTTCACTCAAAATATCAACATTTCCAAGTGCGCGCTGAAGCTGTATTTGATATTTTCTTATAAGTATCTCTGCCTCTTGGAGAGTAAGTTTCATCAAGTCATTGCTTCTTTGTTCCTTACTTGTGATGCTTTTAAAGTAAAACATCTTCACAAACAAATAAACAGAGACGATAGCGAGTCCAGTTAAAAGTGACCATTCAGCAAACATACCTTTTCCTTTTATACCATTAAGGATTAATGGCTTCGATTTTTTCTACACGTCCGCTATGGCGTCCACCTTCAAAACTGCCGCATATCCAAGCATCAAGGATGGATTCGGCTACGCCTTTGCCTATAATCCTCTCTCCAAAACATAGCACATTTGCATCGTTATGTCCGCGGGCAACGGTTGCGGTATAGGCGTCATGACAGAGTGCTGCGCGGATTCCGTTGTGTCTATTGGCTGCCATACTCATGCCTATGCCTGAGCCGCAAATAAGTATACCGTGTGAACTTTTGTCGGCTAAAACAGCCTCACAAACCTTTAGGGCATAATCAGGATAATCAACTCTATCTTTAGAAAATGGTCCCAAATCTATAACTTCATGACCTTTTTGCTTTAATAGTTCAACCGTATAATCTTTAAGATCCACTCCGGCGTGGTCAGTTGCAATGTAAAATTTCATTTTCTCCCTTTTATGATAACAACAGACTTAAAATTGTCTGCACAGGCATTATTAAGACGTAATTTTTTAACGGCGTCATAAGAATAATTAAGACTATAATTATTCCATATCTTTCATTTTTATAGAAGAATTCCGCTACGGAATTTATCTTGTATTTCATCGCCAAATGCATAATGAAGTGTGCGCCGTCAAATTGAGGTATAGGAAGCAGGTTAAATACTCCCAAAACCACATTGATTATCAGCAGCTGAAATACAAAGAGATAGGCAAATATATAGAGCAGGCTGTCTATATTTGTCGGCCGGCTCATAGAGACTATAAAGAGTGATGCGACAAGAGCAAGCGTAAAGTTATAGACAATTCCTGCCAAATCGACCTGCATCGCTCCGTTATACCCAGCTTTTGTTATTACGGTTGCCATATTTACAGGTACGGGTTTTGCCCAGCCAAATAAAAAGCCGCTATCCGCTCCCATAAGCATAGGCAGAAAATAGGTTGCAGCGGGCACTAAAATCGTACCAACCAAATCTACATGTATTAATGGATTTATAGAGAGCCTGCCCGCATTTTTAGCGGTTGTATCACCGTACATGTTAGCTATCCATCCGTGCATTATCTCATGCCCGATAATAGCTACTGCAAGTGCAAGTACGGCTGCTAAAATTTTTAGTAAATCAATAGATTCCATAGTCATCTTTATCTTGTTTTACTCTCTCTGCTATAGCTTTGTCAAGCAGTGCAGGGGACTCTAGGTCTGTTGGAGTTTTTCCTATGCGCTCCCATCTAATCTCCCAATTTTCATCAATTGAGAAATATACAAACCATGGCGTTCCCTCAATGTTTTCATAAGGCACGGCGCCCCAAAAACGGCTGTCGTTTGAGTGGTCACGGTTGTCTCCCATCATAAAGTAGTAGCCTTTTTCTACCCTTATCGGCGCAAAGTTGAAGATTGGTTCAGGAGAGCCTCCACCCTCTACAATTTTATCATCATGATGAATCCCTGAATGCTCTTTCATGTAAGGATTTCTAACCCATAGTTTTCCGGCATATGGAAGGATGTCATACCCTACAAAATTTTTCTCAATCCACTCGTCTCCCTCACTAAAATGGATATATAGGTCTTTGTGAAGAACAAAAAGTTCATCATCAGGAAGAGCCACACATCTCTTTACAAAGTGCTGTTTTGTGTTGTGCGGCGGTCGAAATATTACAATGTCACCGCGTTTAGGTGTATCGCCGTCCATCAGACGCAAACTATCGCTCCACGGCATGATAGAGACTTCCAAAAAAGGAAGGTGCGGCATAGGTATGCCGTATGCAAATTTTTTGGCAAAAAGATGGTCACCTATAAGCAGAGAGTCCTTCATTGAGCCGCTTGGGATTTTAAAAGCCTGAGCAATAAAAAATATAACAAAAAGAACAATTATAATTGTTCCCGTCCATGAGTTTGAAAATTTGTATGTTTTGTGTAGAATCTCTTTCATTTACTCTCTTTCGTTTGCGTGAGCTTTTGCGGCTTTTAATGTATTGCTAAGAAGCATGGCGATTGTCATGGGTCCAACACCGCCGGGAACAGGGGTAATATATGAGCATTTCTTGCTTACTTTTTCAAAATCCACGTCACCGACAAGTTTACCGTCATCCGTTCTGTTTATACCGATATCTACGATGATAACGCCATCTTTTACCATATCTTCTTTGATTAGATTTGTGACGCCGACTCCTACAAAAAGGATATCCGCATTAAGCGTGTGTTTTTTCAAATCATCCGTAAAAATATGGCAAATTTCAACGGTCGCATTGGCATTTAGAAGCAGCGAAGCCATCGGTTTTCCAACGATATTTGATGCACCGACAACGACACAGTTTTTCCCCTTTACATCTATGCTGTACTCATCTAAAAGTTTCATAACGCCAAGCGGAGTACATGGAACAAAGCCGTCAAGCCCGGTTGTCAGTCTGCCGACATTGTATGGGTGGAAGCCGTCTACATCTTTGCTTGGCTCTACAAGCTCGAGTATTTTTGTCGTATCTATCTGTTTTGGGAGTGGAAGCTGGATAAGGATGCCGTCAATATTTTGGTTGTTATTCATCATCTTAATCGTGTTCTCAATAGCCGCTTGGGAGATGTCGTTTGGCATCTCATGCGTAACTGAGTAAAAACCTGCTCTATCACATGCCTTTTTCTTCATGTTTACATAAGCCGCACTTGCAGGGTCTTGACCTACCAAAATAACGGCAAGTCCAGGGACTAAACCTGTTTTATTTTTTAAATTTTTAACTTCACTTACAATTTCTGCTTCTATTTTTGCTGAGAGTGCTTTTCCATCAAGAAGTTGCATTTAAACCTCATAATATTATTTTTTTGTTATTATACCTTTATATGTTAAAGGATGGCTTTATGAGGACTATTTTGTTTATATTGCTGCCGTTTTTGTTGCTGGCGAAGAGCAGTTTTATAACACCTATGGAGTATGCATCCTCGCTTTACAAAAATCCAAGAGGAATAGGGTGTCATAAGTGTCACGGTGAAGCGGGCGAGGGCAAATTGGTCGCAAAATATGAGCATAAGAAAGAGCAAAAGAGTTTTATCGGCCCGCCTATAAACAGTATGGATTTTAATCAATTTTACAGAGCTTTAAACGTAAGAAAAAACGGGATGCCTAGATACTTCTTGACAGAGGGAGAGATTAAAGCGTTATACTTTTATCTGCAAGAGAAGAAAAAAGGGAGCGGTTTACATGTTAAATAATTATGAAGAAGTAAAAGCAGCGTACGATAGAAGAGATTTAGCGGCATTAGATGCGCTGGCAAGCCCAACTTACAGAATGGTCAACAAAAGAAAAAATTTTCGCTCCGTGTTGATGCTCTCATGTAATAATTTTGAGCATTTAATGAAGATAGACTTAGTTGAAGCGGACTGCATAATTTTAAATCTTGAAGATGGTGTAAGCAAGAAAGATAAGCCGTTCGGACTTGTTTTATGCGCGATTTTTCTCGCACACCATAAGAGATGTGATAAGAAGCTTATAGTTCGTGTAAATTCTCTAGTTGAGGGCGGATATGAGGAGATAACATATCTAAACCAGTTTATGCCAGATGCCATCAGGGTTCCAAAAATAAGAGATGCAAAAGAGGTAGAGTCTGTTTATGAACTCTTGAATGAAAAAACAGAGCTTCACCTCTCCATAGAAACAAGCGGCGCTTGGGCTAATTTATCGCAGTTAAAAATTGACAAACGAGTAACTACTTTTTATCTTGGTATTTTAGATCTCTTTGCGGATATGAATTTGCCTCAGAGTTTGATAACAAGAGATAACCCTGTTATGCTCCATATTTTGTCCCAATTTTTAGTTACATGTAGGGTTATCGGTGTAAGACCTGTCTCTTTTGTGTTTCAGGAGTTTAAAAACCTAGAAGAGTTTGAAAAATGGATAGCTTTGGAAAAAAGTATGGGTTATGATGCCAAAGGGTGTATCTCTCCTGAACAGGCAAAGCTTGTAAATAAAATGTTTGCAAATAATGAGAGAGAGATAAACAGAGCAATAACTATAATTAGACTCTTTGAGCTTAAAAGAGAAGAGGGCATTACGGGCTTTGAGGATGATGAGTTTGGGTTTATTGATGAACCTATTTATAAAGGAGCCTTGGCGCTCCTAAATAAAGATAGCTAGGCTGAGATGTCTAGCTATCTTGCAAGATTGTAAAAGACGTTATATCTTACTAAAATTTTCTCACTAGGTCTTGGGTAGCGGCTGTATGCGAACTCAATAGTCTCTTGCGTAGTTTGGTCAAGTATATGGTATCCGCTTGATTGAAGAAATTTAAAGTCCGTCATATCTCCGTTTGGGTGTAGATAAAATTCAACTATATTGACCTTGTTTACGTTCATATCGTGGCGCAGGTTTACTCTAGCGATTCTGTTTAAAATTTCCTGCGTAATTCTTCTCATCATCTCTTGGTTATCAATGAGATATTTTTGCTCTCCTGGAGTTAGTTTGCCAAATTCATCCCCATAAAGCTCTCTGAGATCTGTATTGCCAATACTGCTGCCAACTTCTTGTTTTGCTGCCTTTTCTTTAGCCTCTTCTGCTGATTTGTCTTCATATAGCCAGTCAAGTGAGCTCTCTTCGCTTTTTTTCTCTTTTGGCTTGGCAGGAGTAGGGCGTTCAAACGGTATATAGGGCTTAGTAAGAGGAAGAGGCTCTGTTTTTGGCTTAGAATCTTCTTTTGGCGCTTCTTCTTTAGGCTTATTCAGCTGTGTTGGAAATTTATCAAATGTCTCTTTTTTTACTTCATATTTTATAGGCGGTTTTTTAGCCGGATTTACTATCTCTTTTAGTTGAGAACCTTTTGGCATAGGTAGAGCCACCGGAAGTTCTTTTTTTAATGCCTCTTTTATTTCTCCGTCATCTTTAAATTTTTTAGGCATCTCTTTTAGTGAGACTTTTATTTTATTCTCTTTAGGTTTTTGCTCTTTTTTTATCTCAGGAGTGATTATTCCTAAAAACCAAAAAGACAGAAGCAGAAGGAGATGAATTAAGATGGCGACAAAGAGTGCAAAATGTGAGCGATTCAAGCTGTTCCGTTTACTTATAAAATTTTGAGCAATTATAACTAATATAGATTAATACAACTTTGCTATAATGACAAAAAAATATTAAGGTAATTTCTATGAGTATAAGCGGTTCAATAAAGGCTTTTGAGCAAGCACAGAGTTTAATTCCTGGAGGGGTAAACTCTCCTGTTAGAGCGTTTGGGAGTGTCGGGGGAACACCTATTTTTATAGCGGAGGGCAAAGGCGCATATTTAACTGATATTGATGGAAACAGGTACGTAGATTATGTACAAAGTTGGGGTCCTCTGATTTTTGGGCACAGAGACGAATCAATTGAAAATGCCGTAATCGAAGCTGTTAAACACGGTCTTAGTTTTGGCGCACCTACGCAGGCAGAGAGCGATTTGGCCGAGCTTGTTATCTCCATGTTTGACTCAATAGAGAAGATAAGATTTGTAAGCAGCGGAACAGAGGCGGTTATGAGTGCTATTCGTCTTGCTCGCGGATTTACAAACCGTGATGACATTGTAAAGTTTGTGGGCTGTTACCATGGGCACAGCGATTCACTTTTGGTTCAAGCAGGAAGCGGAGCCGCAACTTTTGGAAACCCAAGCTCACCTGGCGTACCTGCTGACTTTACAAAGCACACTCTTTTGGCTACATATAATGATATTGAGAGTGTAAAGAAGTGTTTTAACGACTCTAAAAATATTGCATGCGTAATCATAGAGCCGATTGCAGGAAATATGGGGCTTGTTCCTGCTGATAAAGAGTTTTTACATGAACTTAGAAAAATTTGTGACGAGAATGGAACCCTGCTTATTTTTGATGAAGTTATGAGCGGTTTTCGTGCTACGGTGCATGGTGCAGAGTCAATTACAGGTGTAAAACCTGATATTGTCACACTTGGAAAAGTAATCGGGGGCGGTATGCCTGTTGGTGCTTTTGGCGCACGTGCAGAAATCATGGCAAAACTCTCGCCTGAGGGACCTGTTTATCAGGCAGGCACGCTTAGTGGAAATCCTGTTGCAATGGCTGCTGGACTTGCGGCAATTACAAAACTAAAGAAAAATGCTCAAGTTATATCTGTTTTAAATGAGCGTGCAAAAAGATTGGTTGAGGGGATGCAGCAGGCTGCGTCTGAAAGCGGCATAACTATGCAGATTGACACAAGAGGCAGTATGTTTGGCTTCTTTTTTAACGAAAAGCCTGTTAAAAACTTTGCAGACGCATGCAACTCTGATGCAAAACTTTTTGCAAAATTTCACTCTATGATGTTATCAAAAGGATTCTATTTTGCATGTTCGCTATATGAAACTGGATTTATCTCAACTGCTACAACTGATGAGATGATTGAAGATACCATTAAAGCGAGCGCGGAAGTGTTTAAAGAGATAAAAAATAATGGATAATAAAAACGAAAGTGTTCAAGAGACTCCAAGAATAAAACCGATTATTGAGGCGGCTGACAGCCTTTCACTTGGAATTTCAATTGTCGTAGCGGTTCTTATGGGTGTCGGAATAGGTATTTTGCTTAAAAAATTTACCGGAATAGGCTGGACACTCTGGATAGGCGTTTTTATAGGCGTTGCCGCTGCCGTGCTTAATGTTTACAAGGCATACTCTAAGCAGTACAAAGAGTATGAAGAGCTTGCAAAAGAGCCGCGTTATGCGATTAAAAAGAAGCTTCAAGACGACGAAGACGATGAGGATTATGGTGAAAAAAAATATTAAGATTTTTGCCGTAATTGAATTTTTAATTCTCTTGTCGGCATTAATCAAATTTGAATTTTTCATCAATCTGCAAGTCGCATTTTTAAGCAGTTTTTTTATCATTGTAGGTTCTGCGTTCGCTTATAAAAGAGTGATAAAAAATCAGGTAGCGCTTGAGAACGTAGAAGAAAAAAGAGATGTTTTAGACGAGATTGAAGATCCATATGAACTATATGAAGAGTTTCCAAAAGAGTCTGACCTTGACCTAAAAGCCATTGTCAAAGAAGAGAAGAAAAAGATAAAGATTTTAAATTTAAGAGAGATTAAAAAAGGCGCTAGAGCAGGGGTTTCTTTATATAGACTCGTTCCGTATCTATTTTTGATTATTGGATTTATTGCGCTTAAAAATAATGCCCTCTTGGACATATCTATCTATCTTCCGTCTCTGCTTATTGGCATAGTGGCAGGCTACTTTATCTCAAAAGAGTTATAGCTGTAGTCTAAGATGTAATCATCGGTATATTTATGGTTATTTTCTTTTTGATATCTATGTAGAAGTTTGTATTTGCGGCTAAAACTTTTAGTTCGTTAACTCTCTCTTCATCCATGGTTTGCGAGCTTATCTCAACCGAGAAGATACTATATTTTTTATCCTCAAACTTTACATGTTCGCCGACTCTGTAGAATATCTTTGTTAATATCTTCTCATTTTTATCAAAACAAGAGTAGATTTTATTGAGAATTTTTATAAAGTTATTGGAGTCTATAATAATTTGGGGAATTGTAGGGTCAAAATCTTTTTTAAAAACAATTTTTGAGTTTATAGAGTATGTGAGGATACATAGATCAACAAGCGCATATATATTTGCCGCCTCTCCGCCAAGTTTTGGTTTGTTTAGTTTAAAAGATGGTGACTGATACAGCTTGATTCCTATGGCTTCGTCATTCTCATACCCGATGGTTATTGCAAAAAATTTATAACGCCCAAAATCGAGTTCTAAAAAGGTTGTCTTAAATCCGTAAGAGTGGTTTGCGTAGGTGCTTGCAATACTAAAGAGCTCTTCCGTAGTCACAGCACCAAGCAAAAACTGAGCTTCCGCATTTAGCGATAAAATCTTTCCACTCGAGCTAAAGAGCACGAACGGGTTGTAATCATACTCTAGCCATTGCTGCTCAAATGTCATACTAAATCAACTACTCTTCTATGTAATTTTTAAGTTTTCTTCCAACTTTAGGGTGTTTGAGTTTTTTTATTGCGCTTGATTCAATTTGACGAACTCTCTCACGTGTTACGTTGAGTTCTTTGCCAATCTCTTCTAATGTTCTATCAGACTCATCATCCATAATTCCAAAGCGGAGTTTAATAACGGCTTTCTCTCTTTCGTTTAGCTGCTCTAAAACGCTCTCTATCTGAACTCTTAAATCATCTTTTAGTATCGCATCTGAAGGGGAGAGTGACATCTTGTCTTCGATAAAGTCACCGAAACGTCCGTCATCTTCGCTACCTATAGGAGCTTCAAGGCTTATAGGTTCTTTTGTGATTTTGATAACGTTTTTAACTTTTTCAACAGATAGCCCGACTTCTTGTGCGATAACTTCAACATCAGGCTCTCTTCCATGCTCTTGGAGGTGCTTACGCATGATTTTATTGATACGGTTAATAGTCTCAATCATGTGGATAGGAATACGAATAGTTCTTGCCTGATCCGCGATTGCACGAGAGATCGCTTGGCGAATCCACCATGTAGCATATGTTGAGAATTTATACCCTTTTTGGTATTCAAACTTATCAACAGCTTTCATAAGACCGATATTTCCCTCTTGAATCAAATCAAGGAAAGGCAATCCGCGGTTTGTATATCTTTTTGCAATAGATACAACAAGTCTTAAATTGGATTTTGCCATTTTTGTTTTTGATATCTCGGAGATATTCTTACCGCGTTTAATTTGCTCTAGAATATCTGCAAGCTTCTCGGGCTCCATGCTAAAGCTGTTTTTTGAAGCCTCTTTAGTTTGAACAAGTTTTTTTATCTCCATATATGTGCTTACCATTGTGGCTTCAGGAACCATCGCCGCGATATCTTCTTTGTTTAAGTCACAAATTTTTTCTACTAAAATTTTATGGTTTGCTTTTAGAGTAGAGTTAAAAAGAGGAAGTTTATACTCAAGCCTTTTTAACTCTTTATCATATCCCTCATCGCTCTTAAGTGCCGTCTCCATTGCCTTAACAAGCTCATTGATAAGCTT
>Ga0172380_10004203_pt1 | contig 18758 bp, 14 predicted proteins | sample Leawe162metaG_FD_119747 | JGI IMG/M metagenome (GOLD analysis project Ga0172380, IMG submission 119747) | Leachate microbial communities from a municipal landfill in Southern Ontario, Canada - Leachate well 162 metaG | ecosystem: Engineered > Solid waste > Landfill > Unclassified | place... | reverse complement strand
CCACCGTGCAGCTCGCCTACGGTCTAGAGGGACCTTCGGCAAGCCGCCCCGTGGATAACTCGTAACCGCAGAGGGTTCACTTAAGAAACCAGCAAATTCTGTCCTAAGGAATGGGGCCACCTCTGTGTCTATGCCTATCAGGCGAGGAAAAAGAATATTGATTCTGTCCTGCTGAGGCAGGAGTTCGCGGCATCCGAGTTGCAGACTCTCAGGGCGGTGACGCGGGCACTGCGCGGCCGGCCGGGTGGCTATGCGCCCAGAACGTCTTGAACTCGGGCTGGTCACGCCGTAAGAAGTAAAGGCCGAACAGATACTCCAGCCCGCCCTCTTCCAGTGGGTCGCCTTCCATGTCAAAGAACAGGTCACCGGCATCCGGACGGGGCAAGCGCCCCAGTCCTCGCAAAGCCTCTAGCTGCGGCGGCAGCAATTCCAGTTGATTCTGTCCAGTCTCGCGAGCCAGCAACTGCAGTCGAGCCTGATGATGCAACGTGTCCAATGTCTCGGCCGCCATCTTCGGAATTCGCGCCTCTGTCGGCAGCCTCGCGAGAGCTTTCAATGTCGCAACGCCCGCCGATTCAAGCTTCCTGATCTGCAGGCGGGTGATGTTTGCCACTTGGCAAAGGTGGTCATCCTTGAGTCGAGTTGCCTCGCATATCCCGCTCCACTTGCACAGGTCGCACTTTTCACAAGGAACCGGATAGGTTTCGAGGGCGCTGCCGGTAACTCGGTCAAGAAATCGCAGTATCAGGAGATTGAGATACCGGGCGTAATCTGCCGTCCGGTACACGGCTTCGGTCCGGTCGCCGAGAACCACATGCATCAGGACAGGCTGCAGGCCTTGAACTTTGGCAACCAGAGCAGAATAGAAGCCCAGCTGGATTACGAACTTGGCCTTGCTGCTCCGCGCCAGTTTGGTATCGAGAACTTCATAGCTCCAGTTACCGAGAAGAGAGGGGCTTGAAACTCTGCGCAAAAAGTCTGCGTGCCCAATCAGGCACCCATCCCGCAGCGTCGCCTGAAAAATAATGTCCTTTCCTTCGTGCATCGCCTGCGCAGTTGCCGCGACCTTCTGATCCAGATTGCCCCCAGCGGCTGAAATATCAACGAAGGAGTCATGCCGTCCCTTCAGCACCTCAAGGAAGTCGGCTTCGTGAGCGTAGCCTTTTGCCTGAATCAGCTTCGCTTCGTCGCTGCTCTCAGTCCTTTGAAGCGGCGTTTCCAAGTCTATTAGGTCGAGCGTAGTGAGATGCTCACATTCCAGGTAATTGACCAGGTCCGATGCCGAATACAGAATCCCGCTTCCAGTTCTTTGCACCGCCGCTCCCCGCTATTCAATCTGCCTACTATACGGAGCTTGTAGCTCACCACGTGAGCCATCTATAGTAGATTTACATTTGCTCTGTCGTCGAGCTACCGATGATTTCAGCGCCAACTCCCACCACTGAGAGCAACAGCTACTGAAGCCAGACGGATTCATGGTGCCATATACAGGGTACCGCAGGAGAAGGCAAAATACAGGCATGATCCCAGACGAGACTCAACCTTCGCCCCAAGGAAAGAGGGTTGGAACCCACACGTACCACCATGTCTCAGTATTGGAGCTAATTGATCCGCTCCAGAAGGAAAAAGTCAAAGCAGCGATCGCTATTGCTCGACTTCTGCAAGGCGAACGCTTCAATGTCGTCAAGCTGCCGCACGTGGGTGAGTCAGTCACTTTGCTTGACTACCCTCGCTTTTTTGATGAGGCGTTTCCTGCTCTTGCCAACTACTGGACGGTAGATCTCGCCAATCAGACCTACCGATATCGCACCTATACGGGCTCTTTGAATCCTCCAGTTCTCCATCGCAAAGAGCTGCTGCTCTCGAAAGACCATCCAAAACAGGAGCTATTTCAGACCCTGACGAAGTCGGCCGAGCAGATCGGACTCTTTGACGATCCCAACCGAATCGGCTTCAAGAAGGCGTGGGAAACCCTACTAGCGGTCCACGGATACCGGGTCGTTGGTCATGACTTGGTTCCCATCAGCAATGACGAAACAACGAGTACAGAGGTTGAGGCCGCCTCATTCGAGAGGGTCGCCCGGCATCTTACGGCTCTCACCCGTTACGGATTCTCAGCCCCCGTGCAGGCTCTTGCACGATTCGGGTTTCTGGATGGATCTAAGACCGTCTTTGACTACGGCTGTGGGCGAGGGGATGATCTGCGGGGCCTCCGCGAAAACAGTATCGACGCAAGTGGCTGGGATCCGCACTATGCGTCCATCGATGAAAAGCGACCCGCCGACATCGTCAATCTCGGGTTCGTTATCAATGTGATTGAGGACATAGACGAGCGAATTGAGGCCGTGCGAGGTGCCTATGCCCTTACGGATGAACTCCTCGTCATTTCCGCGATGCTCGCCAATCAAGAGGCGGTGACGGGCACCCCCTACGGAGACGGCGTGCTCACGTCACGGAATACGTTCCAGAAATATTATACGCAAGGGGAGCTTCGTCATTTCATTGGTGAAACGCTTGAGGAAGAGCCCATTCCCGTTGGCCCAGGCATTTTCTTCGTCTTCAAGAACAAGGACGCGGAGCAGCGCTTCATGTATGGGCGGCTGGCGAACCGACGCAACATCCTTCGCTTGTCACAGCTCTCTCGACCCGAGAGACCGATTCGAATTAGCCGGACTGAAGCGAAGTACGAAGAAAATCGCGAGCTCTTAGAGTCGCTGTGGGAAGCCTGCCTCACTCTAGGCCGCGATCCAGATCGATCTGAGATCACCAACCTGACCGAAGTTACGTCAACACTCGGCTCACTCCCTGCCGCTCTTCGCTTCATTAAGTCACGCAAGGAGCATGTCGATTCGATCCTATCGGAATCGCGCCAGTCGCGCATTAACGATCTGCGCGTCTATTTGGCACAACTGCAATTCGAGAAACGAAAGCCCTACAAGCATCTTGAAGCAAGGCTGCAGAGAGACATCCGGGCCTTCTTCGGCGATTATCGTGCAGCCTCTGACGCAGGGCGTGAACTGCTGTTTATGGTGGCAGATATAGAGGCCATCGGAAATGCCTGCCACCAGGCAGCCGAACATGGCATCGGCTGGCTAGAAAACAATGAGTCACTGCAGCTTCATACTAGCCTTGTCGAACAGCTGCCACCCATTCTTCGCGCTTACGTGCATTGTGGAACACTGCTCTACGGTGATGTATCGAGCGCCGATCTCATCAAGATTCATATCCGCTCGGCCAAGCTCACGCTGATGAAATTTGACGATTTTCTCGGCAAGCCACTTCCGAAGATGATTCAGCGGGTGAAGCTAAATCTGCGGAAACAAGACCTTTCCATTTTTGATTACTCTGGGATCTACGAGCCGCCCTACCTATATCGGAAGTCTCGGTTTATTAATGAAGAGCTTGCCCATTTCGCCGAACAAGTTGCCTTCGAGGAAGCACTAGACGATGCTGGGTTAATGCAATTCACCGGCTATGGCCCGAGTGCATCGGAGTTTGATGGGCTACTTGAAGCCAGGCGTTACGCAATTGACGAATTTCAACTAATTCGAAGTGAGAACATACCTGAGCTCGATGCACATTGCGGACGCTATTTAACTTATCGAAAGCTTATCGAGTGCGGCGAATCGCACGCCCGCACAAGACTACCGAACCTTCCCAAGGAAGCCGACAGCTACACCGCGTTGCTGGACCTTGCGAGAAATGTATTGGACCCCGTGATCGATTACTTTGGGATGATTCGAATTACTTACGGATTCTGCACGCAGGAGTTAGCTAAGAATATTCCTGGGCGGATCGCTCCTGAGCTTGATCAACATGCGGCGCATGAGAAAAAGCGAAACGGAAAGTATGTTTGCGAACGGCTGGGAGCTGCATGTGACTTCGTCATCGAAGATGAAGATATGGAGGAGGTTGCTCGATGGATAGCTCTAAATGCGCCGTTCGATCGGATTTACCTAATAGACAAGAGTCACCCGATCCATGTCTCCTATTCATCGACGCCAATGCATCAGATCGTTCGCCTCGTTCCAGGTGCATCTGGCAAACTCATACCGAGACTTCAAGGCCGCGATTTTGTTGCCGGCGACGCGGCGAAACCTTAAATGCGAGTGCCCCATGATGAAACCTGCTAGAAGGCACGCTGATTAGCTATTTCGTCGGTAGTATTGTTGGTCAAAGTTTCTCGCTCTAATGTATGACGGGAGTATCATGCCAACTTAGCGGGTAGCGGATGTAACCGCAATAGACCCGAGTGTTGGGCGGTGCAACGGGGGAGCCGGTGGCTGAACTAGTAGATTATTTGAGGAAGCTCGACACTAATACTCTCGAACAACTCGCAGGAACCACTATCGTTCGGGCCGTGCGTAGCGTAATGCCGGTGGATCGAGAGTCTGCGTTAGCTCGCCTAGTATCGGATAAATTCGGAGCTCTCGCGTTATCTGAGGCAAAGTTGAGAGGTTCGCTGTTCGATGCGTTGCCAAGAGACGCCGCGAGGGCGTACTGTCGGACTCTGAATATTCCAATCGCGCCGGATGAGATTCCGCAAGCCACAATACATTCCTATTTCTCCCGCAACTATTCAGAAAAGAAGTCGCAACAGCTAGTGCAGCTGCTTGAATTGCCTTTGGATTACGTCAAGATAATTCAGCGCGATGAACGACCGGCAACAGAGATCGTTGAGCCCACGAGAGGCAGTTCAGTTAAGTTGAGAGGATTTCTACATCCTTTTCAGAAGCGCCTCAAGGATGAATTGATTCGTGCGATTTCGGAGTTCGTATCGCGGGTAATGGTTCAGATGCCGACTGGTGCGGGCAAGACAGCGACGGCACTCGAGGCGGCAATTGACGTATTTCGCCTGCCCTTTCAGAAACGGTATGTCGTCTGGATAGTTAACAGCAATGAGTTGGCTGAACAGGCACTAGAGACATTCCGCACACTTTGGGCGCAAAAAGGTGACCACCCCGTCTCTGTCCATCGTTTGTTTGGCGGCTTCGAGCCCGAGTTTGATTCTCAGGAAGGCGGGTTCGTTTTCGCGAGCTTCGCTACGCTACGGGGACCGATATCGCAAATAAATCACAAACGTCATTCCGCGATATGGCGCCTAATCAAAGCAACGGATCTCCTTATCGTTGATGAGGCGCATTCTTCCGTAGCTGACACCTATGAACAAATTATTCGCGCGTTTGTTGACAGCGCCACCGCACGCCTTGTTGGGTTAAGCGCAACGCCAGCTCGTGCAGGAGGTGAAGCGACACAGGCACTTTCTAATCTCTATACCGGACAGCTTATTAGCGTCAGAGATGACGGAGGACACCCTGTCTCCGACGTCGTTGGGTATCTACAAGAACGAGGGTACTTGGCTTACGTTCACTCCGAGGAGTTAGAGAGCGGCGTTCAGAGTAGCGACAATGACGAAGGCGCGATTTGTAAAACACTCGCTGAGAATCCAGAGCGCAATGAACTCATCCTTAAGCAAATAGAGCGGGCTGTGGCGTTAAAGGAGCCAACGCTGGTTTTTTCGTGCACCAAGGATCATGTGTTCGCACTTATTGCCTTGTGTCGTCATAGGAACATTCAAGCTGAATTTATCGTGGGAGAGACCCCGATGGCAGAGCGCAATCGCATGCTAGATCGTTTTAGAAAGGATAGCTGCGGCGTCCTAATCAACTATGAAATTCTGTCAACCGGCATAGATCTTCCGAACATAAGGCGATTAATCATCACGCGGCCGGTAGGCTCGCCTATCTTGTTCAGCCAGATACTCGGTCGTGCTTTACGAGGGCCGAAGAACGGCGGAAACAAAAGTAATACCGTAGTTAGCATTAGAGACAATCTTCTTAGTTTTCCGAACGCGAATTACGTTTATCAGAGTTTTGCCAATGAGTTTCTAAGCGCCAATTAATTTAGGAATACGAGATGACGACGTTTTTTTCATATAACGCATTGCAGAGTCAGAGAGCTTCTGGCTACAAGAGCACGATGCACGCGCTGGCGGAATTGATTGACAACTCTTTTGACGCAGAGGCCTCTACCGTTCGCGTTATATTTTTGGAGAAGCAAGAAAATAACCGCAAGCACATCACTGAGATACTCATATGCGATGACGGCAATGGAATGTCACAAGAGATCCTACAGGACGCGCTGCAATTTGGTAACACGACTAACGTCGATCTCAATGAGATGATTCGGACCAAGAAGAAAGGTAAGTTTGGTTATGGTCTGCCGAATGCATCATTGAGCCAATGTCCTTGCGTTCGGGTTTATTCCTGGAGAAAGAAGGATGAATTCTTAAGTACGTACCTGGACTTAGAGGAGCTAGGGCGAACTCAGTCGATTGACATACCCCAAGTAACCACTTCAGCTATCCCACCTCATTACGGTCCTGTGGGTGCCGTGATGAATCCGAGCCATGGAGCGATCATTTCCTGGCAACGGTGTGATCGCCTGTCCAACACTCGATCAAGCACAATTGTCGAAAAGAGTAGCCAACTTCTCGGCCGACTGTTTAGATACTTGCTAGGGCAGAACAAACAAATCATCTTCGCTCAGTATCTTTATAACAGCGGGCGCGCAAAATATGAAGCCACTGCACCAGAAGTACCCGTACGACCAAACGACCCCCTCTTTCTAATGCCAAACACGTTCATTGCTAAGAGGCTTTGGCAGGAAGCAAACCGGGTAATGCCGGGAACGCCAGACAATCGGAATATTCCTAAGCATTATGCAGCGTTCGCCGAAAGTGCGACGAAATGCAAGCCGACAAATATCAAGATGGAAGATCTATGTTTTATCTATCCATTTGACTGGCGCGGCAAACAGTACAAGTTCGAGATCGTAGTTAGTTGCGCCGATCTTCGGATTCAGAAGCCGGGGACAACTGCGGGCGGAAGTACTGACGTAGGAAAGTTTTATGGGGATAAAGCCCAGGAAGGGAATATTAGTTTCGTTCGTGCGGATAGAGAAATCGCTTGTGGACATTTTGGGTTCTATGCCGTAACCGAGCCACGACATCGTTGGTGGTCGATTGAGGTGCGTTTTGACGCCGATTCTGATGATTTACTTGGTCTTCACAATAACAAGCAAGGGATTGAATTTACAGCAACGCCAAGATTGGACGTCACTGACCAGTGGGACGAGTATTCCGCGGAGCTGTTGCAGGCGAAAGAAAAGCTCTGGTTCGACCTTACGGTCAAACTTGAAGCGGCGAAGAAGGCTGCATTCAAATACATAAAACAACAGCATAAAGCCTGGGACGAGGCTAATGAAATTGTATCTGTGGATGGGGAGACCGGACAGCTCCCGTCGGGGACGCCCCTGACCAACAATACCATTGGAGAGACTGATGGAAAGCGTGCGGCGCAGTTCACCGAAGTCCAGAAGCAACAGCTTTTTGAGAGGCTTCAGGAGCGCTATCCGCAGATTGGTCCCGACGACATTAGGAACGCAATTCTTAACTACGATCAATCTCGAGTGCGGGGCTGCGTCTTATACGCAGATTCCGAGTCGCAACAGCTATGGTCCTTCACGACCGTTTACGACTTTTTAGTAATCTTGATCAATACTCGGCATGAGTTTTACGTAAACGCTTTACACCCGCTCAGACTAGCAAGAGCCGAAGAGGCGCTAGCTGCGATCGAACTGTTTGTAAGCAGCCTAGCATGGGAGGAGCAAACCCATTTTGGTCGAGATCCGGAAGCGCATACCCTGGAGGATTTCAGAACATATGTGGGCGTACATTTAAATCGCTACATGCGAAGTGTAGTTGTCACAGAGGATTCGCTACGTCCCCCTCCATCCAAGGAGGCAAGTGAAGCCGACGAGGCAGCGTAGGTGAAGGAAGCGCTGTTGTCCCTGCAATACAAAGGCATAAGAACGCCATGGGAGATATTTTCTGATCCGACAACGTTTGGGTGGCAGTGTCGAAAATACTTGCGATGGACCGCTGTACAAACGCATGCGGACGACCGCGCCGCGCTGAAAAGTATGGCTGATTCGCTAATCGACGATGCGTCGCTGGATACCAAGCTCCTCCCAACGATAAACCGTATATTTGAGAGAGTGCAGCGCTGGCGAAAAGATAAAGAGAATTTTTCGATTGAGCCCGATGAGCGTGAAAACTATATCGATCTAAAGCGGAATATTGCCCTGGCCATTGAGAATCCCGCCTTAATTACTGAACTTCTGTCCTTACGACTAAATATCGCTTCTTCAGGGCCGGAGAATGATGACGACCTCGTAACGCTTTTCTACGCGGCGGTTATTGCAGAGTTTCTCAAGGATTTTAAGGGCGGACCATTTTGTGATCGTAAGATTCACTCGATAGATGTCAAGACAATCCCAGCTGTTGTTGCAAAGGGCCTGTTAGACGTCTATCGGGATTTTGGATTGGGGCTTGGACGCCGTGAAAAGGAACAGCCCCTAGATATCCTCCGTACCTTTCTTGGCGATATTGGAATTGCGGCAACAATTAAATCGGTTCGCGCAAGAGAATCCTCTGTAAAGCTCAGTATTCCTGCCGCCATCGTGGAAACGGTCGAAGCACTTGACTCCGTTTTTGTGAGGACTAGCTATCGACAGGGGAAACTATATATCGCCTACAACACAAGGCATCCGTGGGTCATAGCAGCGGGTAGCAAACCAGCAGACCTACCAGCTCTATTTAAAGCAATCGGTGAATCTACGCTAAGCATGCTTGGTGACAAAGATACGCTTGATTTGTTTTTCGATCACTTAGGGACTTCGTTGGCTCGCACAACAAGGAAGCATGAGAAGTAGCTCCGCCCTCAAAGACCGCGTGCTCATCTTTGGGGAGATGATGTCAGGGCCGCAGGCTTTGATAGTTCTTAAAGAAGAACTAAGATCGCTGCATAATGCGGAAATTGTGCTTGCCTCGGCATACGCCAAGACCGCTGCCTTAAGGGAGCTCGAGCAGGTCATTGCGACTGACAATTCAGTGCGTATCCTTGTGCGGTGGAAACCCAACGATCTTATCTGTGGCGCTTCTGACCTAGAGTGCTTCTCTTTGGCGCGAGAGCGTGGCTGGCAATTTATTGTTCGGCAGGATTTGCATGCAAAGGTGTACCTCGCAGGCGACCGGGGGATCTTCCTAGGTAGTGCGAACCTTACGCGATCAGGATTTAGCTTGGGAATCTTTGGTAATGAGGAGGCGGTCGTTTGTGTGGATGCAAGTCCAGGCAACCTTAGTTTCATAGAGCGATTGTTTGATGGTGGGGCCGAAATCTCCCAAGAGTTGTTCCTGAGAATTGAACAATGGCTGCTGCCTAGAATGGCGGAACAGAAATCCCGTGGTGAAGCAAGTGAAGACTGGCCCATCGAAATTAGTAATGAGCTTGATCCGACAGCTATTCCTAAGAGATTACTTGTGTCGGAGTGCTTCTGGACTGACGGAACTTGGCTGACAGACGAAGCTAGAAATCGAGGTGGGCAAGTTGATGAAGCAATGCACCATGATGCATTGTTGCTGAATTATCAGAGCGCGGAACATCTTCGAGCTGCCCCAATCGAGGAGAAGGCCGCAGCCGTCGCAAATACTCGAATTGCCAGATGGCTAAAGGGACAAATGCAGAAGAGCCCTGCGAGAGAGATGTATTTTGGCCAAGTAACTGCACTGCTTCATGACGCGCTCGTGAACGATCCCAAGCCGTATAGGAGGGAGGTGAAGGACGTGGTTCACAATCTTTTTAGCTGGATCCACAACACGAAAGTACCCCAGCTACAGGTTGACCGTCCAGGTCATTCTGAAAGAATTAGATCGACATAAGGAAAGGTGGATTGCGCTGAAATGAGCATCCCACGATCTCTAGTGTGCTCATTCTTTTAGAGTAGGAGATCTTCAGGCAGCGATGATGCATGCCGTCATGCAGAATGCATGTGATGTCAGCCAATTGATTGGGCCGATGGAAGCGAAGCTCAATTTGTAGCGCACCGCCTGAGAGGTCTCAGAAAATCGGGTTAAGACCGCTTGATCACGAATTGATTATAGGGAACATTGCAAGCATGAATTGTCCTCATCCTCTTCGTCTTCCATCTGGTCAAATATCTCTTGCCACGATTTTCTTCCGCCTTTGGGCGAGCGAACTAGGGCTGCCTTGAGATCACTAGCCCTAGCAACAAGCTCATCGAGCGTTTCACCTTGCGACCAAGTGTATCCTGCACCTGTCACCGGGTCAGTCTTTTCGTAAGCCTTAGCGCGCTGAAAAAGATCTGGATGCTGCTCCGATAGGGATACCCATTCTGACTTTTTCTGAAAAAAGCAGAAATAGCAGCCCGACCGACTTCGCCAACTGTAGTATTCCGGCCAACCCACTCCTGACTGCTTGAGGATGCGTTCGATGTCACGTCGAATCAGCCCATCTTCCTTAAAGGGAAAACGTGGGACGATACTTGGCTTCGTCGCTTTGTAGCCATCACGATCTTCGTCGGCTCGGATGGCGACATACGTTACAACCTCATCATCTCCCACCCACTGTTCAAATGGGCGGATCTTCATTTCGCGGGTACACCAACGTGTATTCGGGGACGGCAAGAATCCATTATGCTGCTGGAGAAAGTGGTCAAAAGGGCGCTCCAGACCTAAACGGGTGATCGGCTTACCCAAGTAGTCCTCCAGTCGGTCAAGAAATTCATATACCTCTGGAAGTTCAGCGCCCGTGTCAGTAAAGAAATATTCCACATCTGCGATTTTGTCACGCATATAGATCGCTAGCGCGGCACTGTCTTTACCACCCGAGACTCCTAGTACATGTCTCACGGACTTCTTATCCATTCGCCGAACCCTCATTACCAGCTGCCTCGCTCTCGCTTCCTTTTTGCTGGACGTCGGCCGGTCGACGAGACAATAGCGTAGCGAGAACGGCATTTCTTAGATCGTCAGTGCCCAGCTCGGCAAGCATCTTGGTCACTTGATCCACTACGATTGCTATGTGTTGTCGCTTATCTTTGTCCAGAGCGACTACCACTTCTGTTTCCCCCCCATGCTGCGAAACGGTTTTCAGGAGAACAAGCTCAAAATCGGTGAGCCTATCTTCGCGCCGCTGGCTATGTAGTCGCAGCGTCTCAAGTTCCCGAATCCTCTTCGCAAACTCCATAAGACGATACTTAATGGCCAGAGCATCTTCATCACTCCATTTTTCAGGGGGCTTGCGGGCAAGAAAGCTCGCTAGACTAATTAGCCACTGCTTTTCATCGCCATATTTGTCCGTCAACCTGCCAATGAATGCCTTCAAACCCTGAACATCGATTGTGTAATCCTGCAGGCCCGAATACCTCCCCGCAAGCATTTCTCTAACACGGTCGAGATCCTCGCGAGTATTGATGAAAAATGCTTCTCGCAGTTGATTGAGAAAATCCATCAGTAACGCGTGATAAGCGATCCTCAATTCAGCCACTGCACTCCTTAGCTTTCCAGCAAATTCGGCAAGATGGCCCGGTGTTGAGGGTTCACCGATGAGCGGACGCACGCCGAGCGACATCGGAATCTCGAAGAACAGCAATTGGAGCGGTGACTTGGAGGAAAAAAACCGATCTCTTACCAACTGGGCTTCTCGGGAAATGGCCTTGGTCCCCTTCGTATAATCTGGCAACTTCATCATGAACTTGGCAAGTGGCTTAGCCGCTGCAATAAGGTTCACTTCCGAAGGCGGGTTCCCCGTCGTCGAAACGGACTCAATATACGTCCGGAAGATCGAGTCACGGACGTGGTCTATCTTGAACCGCTGGACACCAAACACTTGCGGTTCTTTGATGATGCGTTCCACAATTTCTTGAGTGATGAAGGGGCAGTAATGGCCACCATCAAAAAGTGCCAACTCTTCGCTGTTTGCCAAATAGAAGGCTAGGAAGAGAACAGGCAATACACCTTGCTTGAGGCCATAGGGTGCTTGGACAAGGAGATCGAAAAGCTCTGACAACTCCCGTGGCCGCTGCTCTGTGGCCTCAACAAATGTTTCGATGGCATGCCAGGCCGGAAGCAGATGCTTGCGATCGTCGGTCGGGGCCTGGAACCGCCATAAACCGTTGGCTTGATCATGAATCCCTGTCGCCGATAGCAAAGACCTATACATCGCTTTTTCAGCAGGGAACTTCTCAAACCCAAGGTCTTCCTTGTCTGCACTCTCTAACATCGCAACGAGTAGTTTCTTGCGCGCAGCATTCGCGGTTGACGAAGGCTTGGTGCGGTTGACTAGTTCGTTGTGAAAATGCGGCGACTGATCGTAGGTTTTTTCTAGCGCACGACTAAGCAGATGCTGTAAGCCTCGCTTGGACTCCATTCGATAATCCAGGCCGCACCACCACCAGAAAGAATTCTCCGGTTCTTCGATGATCGCGGAAAGCAATTCATACTCCTGCTCAGATGCTACGAGCAGGCGGTCTTTGAGCTCTCGCGTCGCCACGGGGTCACTATTCACCTCCGGATATTGACGCTGTATGCGCTCAAACGCGATCACCTCGGTAACGGCTTGCCTCAATGATGCTGCATTCGCTACGACTGCGCCGATCAGATTTGGGATTTCGCCTAGACAACGAAACGCTTCGATATATCTATCCTCGAGGTCCCTTGTTTCAGCCAAGCAAAGCAACAACGTAGGCTGTCCTTTTGCGGGAGCGACGATTGCTGACACAGAATCAACAAACTGAGGGATGAAGTAGCGTAATGCTCCGGTCTCGATGGCATGACGTCTAGCCACAATCGGGCCGATCACTTCTCGCTCGTTGAGGAGCTTCGCTAATTCGATCCGACCAAGTTGATCCCGTTGTTCTTGTAGCGCGGACTCCAGATCAAAATCGCTACCTTGCCAAACACGATACTCGCCGTTGAATTTACGGAAGGTAACGATCGATCGAACCAACAAGACTTCGAGTGCCTGGTCGAAGCCCATATCTTGAGCATCATAGGTGAGGCGAAGAAGATCCTCGGATGCCTTAAGTCCCCCCTGAGCACCAGCGATATTCAGCAAACCGATTGTTTTCAACAACCGTATTACGGATTCGGGTGCATCGCCTAAGCGCTCGATGGCCGTAATGACTTCTGCCCAGCGCCGGTGGGTGATCTGATCCGACACTAACCCCGGCTGATTGAGAATGAAATACTCGTATATCTCCCAAGGCATAACCCATTGGGGATGCTTCGCATCATCCGCTAAACGAGTCAGGGCCTCTTGAAATCCGTGCGGTTCCGCACTACCCAAGTAACTAAATAGGGTTCTCTCGTTCTGCGCCACCTTCTGACAAAGCAGGGGAAGGATCAGCAATGAACTCGGGTGCAACGGATAGCTACCGATAAATATGTCGGCTGCTGTCTTTGCATCGAGTCCTTGCGGCAGCGCATGGTTAGATTTAAGGCTAGTAATGATTCGCTTGGTTTCTGCCGCAACAGCTTTTCCAAGCGGCGGTGGAAGATCTGTGTTCAGCGCGGCCTTGACAATACGCAGAATCTGCTCAGAAGATTCAAGGAAGGGAATACTCTCAAAGCGCCCCTGTACTTTCTTCCACTCGTTTTTGAGTTGTTCGCCCAGCGTAACGAAATACTGTTCGAAGGTTTGGTGCAGGAGGACAACAAGCAAGAGAGGTGCTGAGTTAGCAGCGCAGGCATGTTCAGCGAGCGCCTGCAAGAGATAGATATCCGAAGACTGCCGGTGCCTAGCCTCGTACTCGAGGAATTTTCCAAGTTCGTCAATGACGACCAAGATCCCCTTTCCACCAGCCTTAAGCACCATCCTTTGCAAATCAGACATCCAATCTACAAGGTTACCAATGGGAATGTCGGCTTCGCCTTGGATGGCACCACGGAGCTCGCGAATAAAAGATGGGACAGCGCCACGCTGCGTACCTCGGAAAGCTTCCGCAGACACGAGCATTGACTGCGCCAAACGCTCAGTCAGCGGCTCCGGGCTACCAGTAATGGTGATCAGACAAAATCCCTCGGATTTTCGAATGTTGCCGCGGAAATATCTCCCTAGGCCGGGGTCAGCTTGCTCGAGTACTGCGCACGCAGCTTTCGCAGCGGCCTTATCCGCGCCGCCCAGAAGGTTCGACAGAAAAAGGCCAAAAGCCGACTTGCCAGAGCCGTAAGGACCGATCAGAGCCCATGCTCTCTGGGCCGCATTCTGATGAAGTGTGTCTGCTATACGGCTGAGGGTTTGGAGAGCACGGGATGTAGGAATGTATGGACGCCCACCCTCGGATGACTCCAAGTCGCGCTCAATATTTATGGAACGCGTGTAGCTGGTGTTGACCCGGATATATTTGGTGAGACTCATGCGGCTTTCTCCAAACGTGTACCTACGTAATGTTTGGCGATCACATCGTACTTACTGCACGCCTCCAACTGATAGAGTTGGTGAATGCCAGCCGTTTCTCGAAGCTCTAGAACTCCTGGAAGCCAACGCACGAGTTCTTCGAGCTTCGTGACTAAGCCGTCTTCCGTCAATCGAAAGACCGAACCTGGCGCCGCGAACTGAATGTCGGCGCGCAATAGGCGCTCAACCGAAACACTGCGTTGATCAAGCGATTCCATTACGTCCATGATCGCATACCCAAATGCGGCGATGGGAAGGCGTCGGCGCTCAGAGACTCTTGCCATGAAATGCTTTCCATCGCCTGCGCGTTGAAGCAAACCGAGGGTCGTCATTGGCGAATCAAGCCCCTCTTCTATCGGAGCGCCTTTGATTCTCTCGGGCGGCCCGTACATGCGAAGCAGTACATTGATGTCATGCTTCAAGGTGGTCTCTGCTGCACGGGACTTAAGACTCTCCCGAACAAAATCCGCTAGGGCTCCTGCTAGTTCGTTACTCGTGAATTCCGGCTTGTGATAGCGGTTGAAGAACCAATAGAAAGCAGTCGCATCGGAGGGATTCGACGCAATCAGCCAATGGATCAACCAGAGCGTTGCATCATCCTCCAAAAAAGGATCCAAACCGACGGAGTCCGAGAATAGGAGGCGGCCAATTACTGTCGGCGTGAAGCCGTTTGGCTGTGCCGCTTCGACAATCTGCGCAGCCTCAAGCCAATAGCGAATTGCCGTGACCATATTCTTGCCGACGCCCAACACCACTGTAGGATCGTCTTGGCCGAATACTTCTGGATTTTCACACCATGCGCGATAGCCTTTAGTGAGCCATCCAAAGCGTAGAGGGAATGTTTCGTGTCGGCCGAAGGCAGCTTTAGAGGAGCTAAATTGAATCACGCTGCTACCCGCTTCCTATCAAGCATTTCCGGCTCAAATAAGCTCGGTTGCTCGACATCCTTTAGGTAAGCCACAGCGTTGCGAAGAAACCATTCTTTCAATGTGAGGTGGTCCTTTTCCAAGGTGGCGTACAACATTTTTTTAAAGTCGGTATCGACCTCGATAACAATCCGGCCGCTGCTTCCAATAGCCATATGGTGGCATCCTTTACCAAGGAACAAACAGTACGTAACATAGTCCATGTCACATAACATTACAAGTTCTCCTCTAAGCCTCAGATAGACACCAGTTTCCCATCTCACAGGCTCATAGCGTGAGCCGCGCTATGAGCAGGTTAGCGCTTCGTTCGTCCCTTCGACCCACGGGGCATTACTTTGCGTAGGCTCGCGTCAGCGCGACCTCTGGTTAGAGAAGTGGGTTGGATCACCCGGACCGGCAATCAGCATAGCCGCCACCCGTTCCTGGTAATTGACATAGTGGGCCAGCCCACTCTTCGTCACGATCCCCTGCCTCTGCTTCGGACCCCAAGAAATCATCAGATGCGGGACCGGGGGCAATGGGCAGTCGCAGTGTGTGATGCATGCGCCACTGCCCCACTCGACCAGGGTGCCATTTGTCAGCTGGCGAAATTGCGGTAGCTGGCTCAATCGATCCAGCGCGGCCTTCTGCTCGACCGAGGTGACGTAGTCGGCCGGGTCGATGCCGGGATAGACGGAATTCTTCGCCGCCGACTTGACGACAATCTCCCCGACCACTGGGTACTTCCCGGCCCTCCGCAAGTCGCGAATCAGTAACATCAATAAGGTAACGATGAGCAGGATGATCAGCAGTACGCCCACGACATGCGAGAGGTCGGGAATTACATTCAGCAGGCTCATTGGTCGAACTCCCCTGATTCATATCCTCTCGACCGAACCACCTGCAAGTGCCGCCTCGGCGTCGCCGCCGCTTGCCGCTCCACACGGATCATCGCCACCGCAATCGCCAGCGGGATCAGGTCCTTGATCCCGGCACATCCGAGTCCCAGCACCTGCCGCAGCCAACTACCCTCCTCCGGCCTCGTCTGTTCCAGCTGCACCAGTGCCGGCTCGCATCGCTTCAGTGTCAATGCCGCCCTCGGCTTCTCGAGGTGCCGCTCCTCCTTCACGTAATACGCATCACGCAGGATCAGCTCGCCCATCGGATGGAGAAGGCAGGCCACGATCGCCGTCTCCTGCTCCACCCAGCCGAAGTAGCGCATTTCGTCCTCGATGAGGTTCGCCGCATCGACGGTAGTGTCGAGCAGGGTATCGGTCCGGCTGATCAGATTCAGCATCAGCCGGTCATCGACCAGCACCTGATCGAGGGCCTGGCGAAGCTCCCCATTCCTCAGACCATGAACCAGCTCTGCGAACCGGTCCAGCGTCTCCGGCGATTGCACAAGTGGTCGTGGAAGCCGATCCAGCGCACAGGCCGGATCGACAAGGACGTTCATGGCGTCGAATTCGAGCAGGTCGGCCACCAACCTGTCCTTGAAGAGGCGCGTCCTGAAGGTGACATGGACCAGGGTATCGGCGTCCGGCCGATAGAGGATGTCACACCCCCCGCAAGGGCGGTAGGTATCGATCACGCCACTTCTGTCGGCGAGGCGCACATGCCACACCTCGAAGCCATCGCTGTTACGCCGGCGGTTGAGGGACTGGAAGCGGTAGCAGCCCTCGACTCTTTCATCGGGACCGAGGCGGGCAATCAGGGAATGGCTGGATTTTTCGGAGAATTTCATGAGGGTTCCTTTGCGTATTCGGGAGTGGCCGCTACCGGGATCGGCGCGGCAGGAGGGGTCGGGGTGGCCGGGGTCGGCGGCGGATCAGGCACGGGAGGCGCGGCCACGGTGCCGCTTTGCAGCAGCAGGCGCTCGAAGGCCGAGCCGTCCTGACGCGTGAGGTTGGGCACGAAGCGGGCATAGACCTTGAACAGCATTTCGGTCGAGCTATGCCCCATCTGGCGCGCAATCCACTGCGGGTTCTCACCGGAGCCGAGCCACAGGGTGGCGGCGGTATGGCGCGTCTGATAGGGACGGCGCAGCGTCAGGCCCAGATGACGCAGTAGCGGATACCAGACACGCTTGGTCACATTGACGTGATCGAGCGGCTTGCCCTCGCGGTTGCAGAAGACGAAGGGGCTGAGCTTGCGGGTGGCTTTCTCCTGTCGCAGCAAGGCCTGATACACCGCCTCGTTCATCTGGATGTCTCGCTGGCTGCCGTCAGTTTTGGTGGTGTCCTCCTCGCCATCGACGATGGTTTCGCGCACCAGGATCAGGCGACGTTCCAGGTCGATGTATTTCCACTTCAACCCATCAATCTCGCCGGTGCGCATGCCGGTGAAGAAGCGCACCGTGTAGTAGTCGTGAAAATCGGCGCGTACGGCAGAGAGAATCTGCTGCACCTCATCGAGACTGAAGGGGGTGATGTCGGAGCGCGGGACCTTGAGTGGCTTGATGTTGCGAAAGGCCGTGGTAAATTCATGGCGGTCGGCGGCTTCGTTAAGGATTTGGCGCAGCGGCGCCATTACGGCGTTGATGCGTTTGGCAGACAGGGTTTCAGCCTTTCGCCCGCGTACTTTGGCGAGTTGAGAGCGAAAGGCCAGGATGTCAGCTTTAGTGATTTCGCCGACCCCCTTTTCCCCGAACACCGGCCGCAGGTGGCCGTTGAGAATGTCCTTCACCGTGCGGCGGTGACTGCGACGCCAGGCGACTTCGTTCTCGGTAACCCAAGTGTCGGCGAAGGCGTTGAAGGTGGGAAGGGTCGGCGCTTCTACCGAGACGCCAACCGCCACCGCGGGAATCTGCCGGGCAAAGGAACCACTGCTCAACGCTGCGGCGATTGGACTAGCTGTTTTGGTCGCGAATTGAGCTGCTAATTTGCTGCCAGGAAAATACTTGGCGTAGTCGAAGACGCCGGCCTTCATGTCAGCCTCGATCTGGCACGCCAGCTTCTCCAGTTTCTTGAGGTTTGCCGGGTTGTCCGGCAATGCCGTGTATTCGCGACAGCGCTTCCCTCCAAAACGGAAATCTATAAACAAGTTCCCGGTTGCGGCAAGCCTGCGTACCTTAGCCATGGCAGACACCTCCATTGGCCATCGGAATTCCGTACGCGCCACTGGAGGCCATGCCCATGTCGGCCTCAATTTGTTCCCAGATGAACAGAATCTTTCGGCCTCCGAACGGACGGATGTAATGCTTGCCCTCGAGGAGCACGCTGTCCTTAAGGCGTTCCCGAATGGTGCGTACGTCGTACTTCAAACGCTGCGACAGTTCTTCAGTGGTCAGGTACTCTTTTGTTGCCATTTGACTTCTCCTTGGTTAATGTCTATTTACTAGACAAGATACAAGCTACAGGAGAAATTCAAGTGCGCAAGCCCCTTTTTAGACATTTATTTTGTGTCTCGGCTAGACGCACGCATATACTGATCGGATTGCTCGCGACGGGAGGAATCAATATATGGACCGCATGCAGGTAAATGTGAGACTGACCCCCGAGTTGATCGAGGCTATCGATCAGCGAAGGATTGCGAT
>Ga0172380_10004202_pt1 | contig 18762 bp, 7 predicted proteins | sample Leawe162metaG_FD_119747 | JGI IMG/M metagenome (GOLD analysis project Ga0172380, IMG submission 119747) | Leachate microbial communities from a municipal landfill in Southern Ontario, Canada - Leachate well 162 metaG | ecosystem: Engineered > Solid waste > Landfill > Unclassified | place... | reverse complement strand
GATTTAATCGTTTATGTTCTGAAGTTATTCCGTGAACGACCGAATATCCTTAAATTTTATCGGAAGCAATTTAAATATATAATGGTGGATGAGTTTCAGGACACTAACTGGGCTCAGTATGAACTGGTTAAGCTGTTAGCGGCGCCAAAAAATAATTTAGTGGTAGTTGGTGACGATGACCAAGCAATTTATAAGTTTCGTGGTGCTTCTTTATCTAATATCATGCAGTTTAAAGATGATTATCCGACGGCGCCGGAGATTGTTTTAACCGAGAATTATCGCTCTCGTCAGGAGATTTTAGATCATGCTTATAAATTTATTCAAAATAATAATCCTAATCGTTTAGAAGTAAAATTACAGATTGATAAAGTTTTACAGGCCAAAGGAGCAATAAACAAAATAAAACGTCAGGATGCGGCTGTTAAATTTTTAAATTTTAGTTCGGCGGAGGAAGAAGTATCTTTTGTGGTGCAAACTATCATGGAATTAAAAGCGACGAGTCCAGCTACGGTTAACTGGTCTGATTTTGCGATTTTAATTAGAGCTAATAGCACGGCGGAAGCTTATGTAAAAGAACTAAATCGTCGCGATATTCCTAATCAATTTATGTCTTGGCGGGGGCTGTATTGTAAGCCTTTAATTTTAGACGTTCTCGCTTATTTTCGTTTGTTAGATAATTATCATGAATCAGCGGCTTTGTTCAGAGTTTTAAACATGTCAGTGTTTAAGGTGTCGCATCCGGATTTAATCACTATTAATAAGATGGCGACGCGTAAAGTTTGGTCTTTGTACGAAGCTTTGAAAAATATTGGTGCTATTCCCGGGCTAAGTGCGACTAGCGTTAAAAATATTAATAAGTTATTAAATTTAATATCCGCTCACTCGCTTTTAGTAGCCACGACGCCGCCGACTAAACTTCTTTTACATTTTGCTTATGACTCCGGCCTATTAAGTGGTTTGGATCGCGATCGTGATATAGAATTATTTTCTTATCTCAATCAGTTTTATCAAAAGATAAAAAAATTGGAAGAGGCGGAAGCGGATTTACACTTGAAAGATTTTTTGGCGGCTATTAATTTAGAGTTGGCTGCCGGAGAAACTGGTGCTTTGAAATTAGATTTTGTTGATCATGATACGGTTAAAATTACCACGGTTCACGGCGCTAAGGGCCTGGAGTGGCCTTATGTTTTTATCGTTAATTTGGTGGATAAAAAATTTCCTACCATTAATCGCGGCGAAAAAATTTCTATCCCGGACGCTTTAGTGAGAGAAAAAATGATTCATGATGCCGATGTGCACTTAGAAGAAGAACGAAGATTATTTTATGTGGCGGCCACGCGCGCTAAAGATGTTTTATATTTAACTAGTGCTCGTGACTACGGTGGGGCGCGTGAGAAAAAAGTATCGCGCTTTATTGCGGAAATGGGACTAGAGAGTGATGCCCTACCGCCCATAGTTTTGAGCGAGAAGAATGAGTTTTTACGTGATTTACATTACCGCAATGAACGCGCTCTAGAGATGTCGTCTCCGTCCGCTAGTATTGATACCTATCCCTTGCCTGATAAATTTTCTTTTTCTCAGTTGGCGGCTTATAGCACTTGCCCGCTGCAATATAAATTTGCTTTTATTCTTAAGGTTCCTATTTTAGGGGATAAGGCTTCATTAATTTTTGGCCGGGTGATGCATAATACTTTATATAATTTTTTATTACCAAAACTAGCCGGTCGGAAGAATTTACAAGATAGTTTGTTTACCGGTTTGGATACTGCGGCGACTAAAGCGAAGGCTGTTAGTCTATTCACGGAAAAAAGATTATTGGAATTGTATGAAGAATTTTGGCAAACGGACGGCTATCAGGATAAAAAGGAGAGAGATGACTATAAGAAAAAGGGTCATGAATCTTTAAAAAAATTCTGGGCCGCCTATCAGGCTCAAACGGAGCCCAATGTTTTATTTTTAGAAAAAAAATTTGTCTTTAAATTGGGTAGCGACTCGGTTAAAGGAACAATTGATCGGGTTGATAAATTAGCGGATGCTAGCTTGGAAATTATTGACTATAAAACCGGGCGTAGTAAAACAAAGCTAGAGTTTAAAGATAAGCGTCAACTTATTTTATATCAATTATTTTTGGAAGAATTTTTGCAAGTTAAAGTCAGTACTTTAAGCTATTATTATTTGGAAAGTGGCGAGAAAATTTCTTTTAGATCCACCGCTAAAGATATTATTAAGTTGCGGGAGGGAATTATGAAGGAAATTGCCGCTATTAAGAAACGAGAATTTACGCCCACGCCTTCTAATATGTGTGCTTATTGCGACTTTAGAGAAATCTGTGAATTCCGTCAGCCTTAAATTTAGGCGGCAAGCAACTGATGTAGTATAATGTATATTGTATGACCGATACTAATAATCGTTTAATTAGTCCGATTGAACGCCAAGGCGATGCCGCTTTGGATTTATCTTTGCGTCCTAAAACTTTGTCTGAGTATATTGGGCAGAATAAAATTAAACAAAATTTAGAAATAACCGTGGCCGCCGCACAGAAACGTGGGGAACCGATTGAGCATGTTTTATTGTATGGCGCACCGGGTTTAGGTAAAACTACTTTAGCTCATGTTATTGCCAATGAAATTGGCGCAAATATTAGAGTAACCTCTGGTCCGGCGATTGAAAAAAGTGGTGATTTGGCCGCTATTTTAACTAATTTGGAGGCGGGTGATATTTTATTTATTGATGAAATACATCGTTTACCTAAGACTGTGGAGGAAATCTTATATCCGGCCATGGAGGACTACGCCTTGGATATTATCATGGGTAAAGGCCCGAGTGCCCGTACTTTACGCTTGGACTTACCTAAATTTACTATTATCGGTGCCACGACTTTGGCTAGCTTATTGTCCGCTCCTTTGCGTGATCGTTTTGGTATTACCCATCATTTGAATTTTTATGAAACAGCCGATATTGAAAAAATTCTGCGACGTAGTGCTCGTATTTTAGGAATAGAAATTGACACCGCGGCCGCCCTCGCTATTGCCACTCGTAGCCGGCGGACGCCGCGTATTGCTAATCGTTTATTAAAACGAGTACGTGACTACTGCGAAGTAAAGGGCGACGGTAAAATTTCTGTAAAGGATAGTTTAGAAGCTTTTCAGATGTTAGAAGTAGATGAGTTGGGTTTAGATTTAATAGATCGTTGTATTTTGGAAACTATTGTTAATAAATTTCAGGGCGGTCCGGTTGGTTTAAATACTTTAGCGGCTTCTACGGGGGAAGAAATGGATACAATAGAAAATGTCTATGAACCTTATTTAATGCAACTGGGCTTTTTGGATCGTTCGCCGCGAGGTCGCCTAGTGACCGCTTTAGGTTATAAACATCTAGGACTCACGGGGCCCCTGGTCTAATAATTCTGGCTGGCCTTGAGACTGCTCTTAACCGGGTTTATTTACTAAATATCAGACAAAAGTCGCATTTGATTTTTTTGTGTTTTTTTGTTATAGTGGAATGACTTTATTCTATATTGCCTATCAATTATGAGAAAATTTTTTTTATTTGTTTGGGAGATTAGCAAGGTAGTAGTCATCTCGTTAGCTATTATCTTACCGGTGCGTTACTATTTGATTCAGCCTTTCTATGTTAAGGGGGCTTCTATGGAGCCGACCTTTCAAGATCAAGAATATTTAATCGTTGATGAAATAAGTTATAGGTTTACTCCGCCGACGCGCGGTCAAGTAATTGTTTTTCGTTACCCGCTTGACCCCCAGGAATATTTCATTAAAAGGATAATAGGCTTGCCGGGTGAATCGGTGCAGATTAAAGACGGTCAGGTTATTATTTTTAATGCCACTCATCCTGATAATGGACTAGTTATTGATGAAAGCTATTTATCGGATAATATACCGACCTATGACCAAAGCACAGCTAAGTTGACTTTAGGACCGCAAGAGTATTTTGTCTTGGGTGATAATCGTGGCGCCTCTAAAGATTCTCGTAGCTTTGGTGCAGTTAATGCCAGTTTTATTACCGGCAAGGTTTTACTTCGTGGTTGGCCTTTAAATAAAGTGACTATTTTTAATCAAGAATATTGGCCGCAGTATAATAATTAATTTCTTTAATTAACCTCTTTAATTTTAAAATTTTATCTATAATATGTCCCGTCGTAAAAAAATAAATGCGGCCCCGACTGCCGCTTCAATTCGTAAAAATGATAAGATGACTGGTCGTCTTTTAGGGATGAAAGACTGGTTGGGGCAAGAGGGCATATATTTTGAAGCTTTATTGGAGAAAGCCAGAAAATTTGCCAAGCTTTATAGCTTTTCTCCGGTGAGCACGCCTCTTCTAGAAAGTTATGATTTGTATAAAAAATCAACCCGGCGCTCGGCTGATAATGAATTTTATGCTATTGACGGTGAGAAGAGTGAACGCATGATTTTACGTCCAGAAATTACCCAGGGATTGGTGCGGGCTTATTTAGAGAATAATTTAGTTGAGACAGGGCTGGCCGCCAGAATTTATTCTCTCGGTCCTATTTTTCGTCGTGAAAAATTACAAACCGGACATTATCGCGAATCCACTCAGTTTAATATGGAGATTATTGGCGACCGTAAGCCCTTAGCTGAAGCCTTACTGATTACAGTAGCCTATAATTTCTTTACGGAATTACAAATTAAAACTCAGGTCCAGATTAATAGCTTAGGAACAGCTGAATGTCGTCGTGAGTATTGTGTCAAACTTTTAGCTTTTTATCGGGAACGGGGACGTCGTTCTAAACTTTGTCGTTCTTGTCAGAACAACATGACTAAGAATTGTCTTAGTCTATTGGACTGTAAAGAGGAAGGCTGTATTGCTATGCGCGCTGAAGCGCCACAAATTGCCGACCATTTGCCCGCTGAAAGTAGAGAATATTTTACCAAGACCTTGGAATTTTTGGATGAACTAGGGATTTCTTATAATTTCAATCCCTATTTAGTGCGCGGTTTAAATTATTATAATGATACTATCTTTGAATTTTGGCCGGTTAATGATGATGGTTTAATTCTTGGTAAAACAGCTTTAGCTGGGGGTGGCCGTTATGATGCTATGGTGGAAGCGATGGGCGGGGAATCTACGCCGGCCGTTGGCCTAGCTATTGGCTTGGAACGGACTTTTTCTCGGATTAGAGACAAAAACCTCTTGACGGGAGAGGCAGAAGACGATATTGTATTTATTGCTCAATTAGGAGAACCAGCTCGACTGAAGTCCTTACAGTTATTTGACGAATTAAGACATGCCGGTTTTAACGTGCGCCAGTCCTTCGTTTCCGATAGTTTAAAGATTCAATTAGAAGAAGCGGTGGCTATGCGAGCTAAAACTAGCCTAATTTTAGGACGTAAAGAAATAATGGACGGAACTATTTTAATGCGAGATATGGATTCCGGAGCGCAAGAGACGGTGGTTTATAAGAAGATTAAAGAACGTTTAGCTAAAAAAGATAAATTAATTGAAAAAAAAGTTAATAATAGAAAGGAGAGTGGATTATATGGCGGATTTTAAGAGAAAAACAGGAGAGAGTTTTGAAAGTTTTCTTCGTAAGTTTAAGAAGGGGCTAAAAAACAGTAAACGCTTGGAAAAAGCTCGTGCTAGTCAGCATCGCAGTACTAAAGTTACTAAGCATTTGCAGAAAAAACATGCCCTCATTGGTTTAAGCTTACGTAAAAAGAATGAATTTTTGCGTCGCACCGGTAAATTACCGGAAAGCAACATGCAACGCTAAGAGTTTTTTGTTTTGTTTACACAAAACCACGTTTCTAAGAGAAACGTGGTTTTTTGTAGAGGATTATTTATCTTAATTTTTGATGCCCGGTATAAATCTTTTAATATTACTGAGAGTAGATTTTTTACTAAATTGTTTGATGCGATCGCGGGCGCGTTTAGTTTTAGCAAATTTTAACCAGGCCAAGTTTGGGTAAGGACGTTTTTTCTCAATAATAATATCAACAAAATCACCATTTTTTAATTCTTGATCTAGGCGGCCAATTTTATCATTAACAATGGCTCCGGCTGCCTTATTACCGATATTGGTATGTACGGCATAGGCAAAATCAATTGGTGTCGCTTTTTCCGGTAATTCAAAGACGTCGCCTTTAGGGGAGAAGACAAAAATGCGGTTGTGAAAGATATCCATTTTTATTTTTTTGACCAGTTCGCTGGTATCACTGATTTCTTTTTGGACATCTATTATTTCTTGTACCCAGCCTGGTTGCTGATAATTGGCGTTAGACCCCGGTCTGGTTTTGTAATACCAGTGAGCGGCTAAACCGTAAATGCTTTCTTCGTGCATTTCTCGGGTACGGATTTGAAATTCCGCCGCTTTATTCTCGGGACCGAAGACCGTGGTATGAAGTGATTGGTAACCGTTGGGTTTTGGTACGGCAATATAGTCTTTGAAGCGTTGCGACTTAGGTTTCCAGAGGGTGTGAATAATACCAAGGGCTTTATAACAATCATCTACGCTGGGGACAATAAGACGCAAGGCAAACACGTCATAAATTTCGTCAAACTTTCTTTTCTTCTCCTTCATCTTGAGATAGATACTGTAAAGATGTTTAAAACGTACTTCTAGTTCGTATTCAATACCAGCCTCAACTAGACGGGGTATTATGATATTTTTTACTTTTTGAAAAAAGCGATTTCTTTCTATTTTTTTCTCTACTTCATATTTATATTCCAGTTCATGATATTCGTCCGGATAAAGAATTTTAAAACAAATGTCCTCCATTTGCCATTTTAATTGACTAATACCTAGTAGCCCGGCAATAGGGGCATAAATTTCTAGAGTTTCACGCGCTATTCTTTGTTGTTTTTCTGGAGTGAGGCTCTCTATGGTGCGAAGATTGTTAAGGCGATCGCAAAATTTAATAAAAATAACTCGCAAATCACTGGTCATAGCGAGAAACATTTTTTTGAGGTTTTCGCGATAACGTTCTATACCGCGGTATTTAAGTGTCCCAAGTTTTGTTACCCCGTTTACTAGGGAGGCGATTTCTGGTCCGAAGAGAGATTCAATTTCTTCTAAGTTATGGCCGGTATCTTCCGGCACATCATGGAGAAGACCAGCTGCCACTGTCGCTAAGTCGGCTTTGATGCTAGCTAATAAATAGGCGGTGTGGAGCGGATGTTGAATGTAGGCTTCGCCACTTTTGCGATTCTGATTGCGATGGGCCATATCGGCAAATTCAAAAGCCAAAGTTAGGACTGTAGTGTCCTCCTGGGGATGATTTTCCGTAAATTTTTTTATTATTCTTTGAATGGTCATAGACCCGCCAATAAGCCTTTTTTATTTTTTTGTTTTTATGTTATAATTTACATTATAGTATAATAGGCGCAGTTTTAAAAGTTTATTTTTTGTGATGATGAAGAAAAAAATAAAGTCCTTCATTTTATTTTTTAGTGTGGCTAGTTTAGTCATCTCTGGATTTTTAATTTCGGCTATGTTCGTCCCGGCAGTCTTGGCTCAGACTTTTGGTATTGCGGAAGTAAATAATGGTTTAGCCGGTTCTCTGACTACTTCCGACCCACGCTTTATTGTCGGGCGCCTAATTCAAATTGTTCTGAGCTTTTTAGGTGTTATTGCTATTGCTTTAATAATGTATGCTGGTTTTATTTGGACTACTTCCGGGGGCGAGGAAGAAAAAATAGAACGCGCCAAAATAATTTTACGCAATGCTGTTATTGGTTTAGTAATTATTCTGTCGTCCTGGGGAATCGCTACTTATGTAATTACTAAATTAATGGCAGCCACCGGTACCGGGGGTGTCAATAATCCCGGTTTTAATAATAATATTATAGTTAGCGATGGCCTGGCGGCCTTAGGTTCTTGTACGGTAGAGAGCTTCTATCCAGGTAACGGCTTTAAAGAAGTGCCCCGTAATACCTCGGTCATGGTCACTTTTAAAGAAGAATTAAAATTAGATAGTATTTGTCTTGATGATTCTGGACTAACTTGTGTTTGCAATAATACTACTTGTAATAAAATTAATCCTGAAGTGATTCAAATTTATAAGAGTGATTTAGGTAATGCTTGTGCGGCTACTTGTCCCAATTCTAATAGTAACGAAACAAATGTTTTACTTAATTTGTCTAACGATCATAAAACCTTAATTTTAACACCGCTAATTTTATTAGGTTCAGCTGATGACAGTACGGAATATTCTGTGCGTTTAACAAATAAAGTTAATAAAATAGATGGTACTTCAATGTTCAAAAATTGCGGTTCGGATTTTCTGTACTGGAATTTTTCTGTCAGCAATCGTCTAGATTTAACCCCGCCGGAAGTGCTTTTAAATGGTGTTTTTCCTTTACCGGACAATGAGCCAGATTTATTTAGTTTAACGACATCAGCTTCTTCGGCCCAGGGTGCAATCAGCGTAAATTCTTGTCCTAAAATTTATGCGGCGGCTAACGTTGTTAATATAATGCCCGCCACGGCGACGGTTGTTTTAGATTATCACGGCGATGTATCTCAGTTTAAAGTTAGCGTACCGGCTGAGGACTCTGATAAAGCTCAATTGTTTGATAATAAAAATAATCTTCTCGGTATTTCTGATTTTAGTTCTAATGGCGTAGTCATCTTTAAAAATTATTTTACTCTAACTGCCGTTAATCATCCGGCCGGCAGTTTATGGACTATTAATATCAACCCGGAACAATTAGCCGATACTTTAACGGTCGGTAGTGAAATTTATACTTTTGCTACTTCAACGGCTAACAATAATATTGCCGTGCCCGGAGCTTGTAATACTATTCAACAGGCTGTTAATATTCACACTAAATTAAGCGGCAGTGATATTATAAATGTTAACCGGACTAATAGTCGGGTGTTGTTAGTCGCTAAGGTAGCTGGTACGGCTGGTAATAATATTCCTGTTTTAACGACCAATCCTGGCGTTCTATCGCTTACGTCTTTAACAGGAGGAACTGATCGATCTGAACTTAATCAAATCCAAGATAAACTTGATCGGCCGATGAATTCTGCCATCCAAATTAATTTTAGTGAACCGGTTAATCCGCTTACTATTTCCGGGTCAGCCACGGAGGTGGCTGACTATATTAGAGTAGTTAACGCTAGTACTTCTAGCGTCTCGGCGGGAATGAATTGCAATGTAGATAGTCAGTGCCAGTCTTATAAATGTGAAAGTAATGTTTGTGTGGGCGATTACTTAGGCGGAAATTTTTTAGTGAGCAATGCTTATAAAACTTTAGAATTTATTTCTGATAAAGAATGTGGTGTTAACGGTTGTGGCGAAAAAATTTATTGTCTGCCGCCTAATAGTCATTTGCAATTAAATCTGGCGGCGGCTAATTTAAAAGCTTGTCTGAGCGATACTGATTGTCTGTCAAATAGTCCTTATACTCAGTGTCAAAATACTTCTTTGGGTTATAAAACTTGTCAAAATCCCTTGGGACAAAATTATCCAATGGCTAATTTGAGTAATTTGGATGGTATTGTGGATGCGGCCGCTAATTCCTTTGACGGTGATCGTAGCCAGACCGCCGAAGGTCCTTTGGGTTTTTATAATGATAATTATCCCACGGCGACTAGTACCGTGACTCGTGATAAATATCAGTGGTCTTTTTATGTCGGTGATAAGATTAATTTAACGCCACCAAAGATTACGACCATTACCCCCCTACCATCTAGTTTGGATGTTAGTTCGTCTGTGCCGGTGGAGGTGACTTTTGATACCTTAATGTTAAATAGTAGCTTGCGCACCGGTCAAGTGGCTGTGAAGAGTGGCGTATCCACAGTTGAACATAAGTTAATTAATTTGCGTAGCTCCACTCTCTCGCCTTTGGGGTATTGGCTAGAGAGTGATAATAAAGACGTTCTTCCTTTAGACGGTGAACCGGATTTAACTGTGGCTAAGATTTTTCACACCCCCTTTGCTCAGTCGGTAACTTTAACGGCTCAAATTGGTTCCGGGGTTAAAGATATTTATCAGAATTGTTATAAACCTAGCGCTGGTCCGGGCTGTAATCCTAGCCCCGAACAACCATCTTGTTGTTTTGGTAGTCCGACTAGTATTTTAGGAGCAGATGGTAATTGTCAATAAGTATGAGTAAAAAAATTAGTCGACAACTTTTTGGATTTCTTCTCCTCTTAGGTTTATTATTTTTTGCGCAATTTGCTTTTGCTCAGGGCTTTGGCGTTAATGAAGTGTCTAATGGTCTTGACGGATCTTTAACGGCCACTGATCCCAGGACTTTAGCGGGGCGTATTATTAACATCATCTTAGGTTTCCTGGGCCTGATTGCTGTAACTTTGGCCATTTATGCCGGATATCTGTGGATGAGTTCAAACGGTGATGAAGAAAAAATTGAAAATGCTAAGAAAATTTTACGTAATTCGGTTATTGGTTTAGTTATTATTTTATCATCTTGGGCTATTGCTACTTACTTAATTACAAAACTGGGGGGAGCTATTAATCCTGGTTCTGGTGCTTGCTTGGAAGGACAGATTTCTTCCTGCGGTTGTGGTGGCTCCATGGTTTGTAGTGGTGGTTCTTTTGGTGCGTGTGTTGGTTCAGATTGTAGCGGCGGGGGTATTAAACCATCAAGTTGTGACGGTAGCGCCAATCCTGGCTGTCAGGCTACCAGTCAAATCTGCGCCTTAAGTGATTATTGCGATGCTAATGATTGTGCTTGTAAGCCCAAAGGATCTTTAGGTGATGCTTGTGATTCTAATACGACTAATGCCACCTGTGAAGCAGATAATAATCGTTGTTCCGAGTATTTGTCTTGTAGTGTTGATAGCTGTACTTGCGTTGGTCAGCCGGTAATTACGGGACTTAGCCCGGTGGGTGGTTTTTGTACTGAAAATATTAATAAATCTTGTATAAGCGATGCTGATTGTGCGGCGCTATGTGATGTTAAAACACCAAACGGCAAGACTGATAATTTTATTACAATTCTGGGTAAGAATTTTGGAGAATATTCCGCTACTTCCAGTAAGGTAATTTTTAGTGGAGCCGATCATACTCTGGCTACTGGTGTGGCTGGTCGTCAACCCAACTCTTTAAATATTGCTTGTATTAATACTTGGCGCGACGACCAAATTGTTATTGCTATTCCGGGTGGGGCTAATTACGGTCCTTTATCAGTGGTTAATCAAGATGGGCAATCCGACACCACTAATAATGACTATGGTCCGGCTTTACCAGATTTTCAAAAAAATAATGTTACACGACCCGGTTTGTGTTATCTTAACCCTCAGGCCGGAGTTTTGAGCGACCAAGTTTCTTATCAAGGTATTAATCTTTTTGCTAGTGAAGCTTATTTTGGTAATTACCAAAATAATGTGGCGGCCCTAGAATCACAATTTATTAATAATACCGGCTTTACCGGCACCTCAACGATTCCTAATATTAGGCCTGGTGATTCCGGAAGCTTTGTACAAAATAACTCTAATGGTCAGCCGGAAAAAAGTAATTATTTACTTTTTGTTAAACAAGCTGACCCTGGTTCTGGTCCTTTTATTTCTAGTTTTTATCCGACGGCTGGAGTCGCCGGACAATACGTTACTATTAGAGGTAAAGGCTTTGGCGGTACACGTGGTTTAAATCATGTTTATTTTGGCGGTTTGGAAGCCGCTTATGATTTTCCTGATGTATGTCTAAGCTCAGTTTGGAAAGATGATCAGGTGATTGTTAAGGTTCCGACTGGCTTAAGTAATGGACCCCAGGCGATTCAAGTAAAAATTGCTACCACTACTATAGATACACAAAAATTAAATCCTAATGTTTTTCAAGCGGATGATAGTTTAGATCTTAAGTCTAGTTTGTGTAAAATTGACCCAGAAAGAGGTCCGCCGCTGACGCCGGTAACTTTATGGGGTGAATATTTTGGTGGCGTTAACAGTGAAGGTTTAGTCAAATTTAATTTAGAAAAAGTTGCGACTGGGACCATCAAGAAGATTGGTAAAGCTGATATGATAGAAACGGCTGTGCCGGTTGGAGCTGTATCTGGCCCGGTTAAGGTTGTTAATAATAGTACTTCGGGAAATGAACTTAATTTTAATGTTGGACAGTGTACGGTTGATGCCGATTGTGGTACCCAAATTTGTTGTCCGGTCAATACCTATAAGGCAGGACGTTGTCTGCCGGCCCTAATTAACTGTAGTTCCGAGATACCGACTTCAGTTTTTGAATGGAAATTTAATACCGGTTTTGGTACCAGTACTTGTGTCGGTCCGGATTGTCTTGATAATGATCCTTGCGCCGAGTTTATTACCGCTGAAGAATGTGGTCAACAAACTGCTTGTTGTTTTGATTCTAAAGCGACCGCCTCTCTCGCTGACGATGTTTGTCGTTCTGGTTCTGCGATTAGTTCGGGCACTGATGCCGGTTATTGTGCTTATTATGATTGTGATACCGTTAATATTACTCAGTGTGCCACCTCTACTCCTTTAAAAATTGGTGCTTATTTTGGTCAGGCTAATTGCCTAGATGAATGTGCTAAGGATGATCCCTGCTCATCTCTAACTAGTGTGGCTACTTGTGAACAAAATAATCGTTGTTGCTTTGATGCTAAAAAAACCATTGATGCCGCTGATGATACTTGTCGTTTAGGAGGAGCAATTAGTTCTGGCGCTGATCAGGGCTACTGTTCTTACTATGAATGCGACACTACTCAACCGTACAACTCTTCTGGTACGCCGTACAACTCTTCTGGTGTGCCTTCAACCTCGCTTACGACTCAATGTGCTACATCTACTCCTGTAAAAATTGGTACCTATAGTAACCTAGACTCTTGTGTTCGTTGGTGTGCCACCTCTCCGAGTGGAGCGGGATTATCTTGTGCGGGAATTACTGCTAGCTCTACCTGCAACACTAGTATATGTAATTATCCTGGTCTAGGTTGTGTTACAGCTGATGGCAATTTTAGTGCAACTGGTCCGAATTGTGGGGCTTGTTGTTGCCAACCGGGGACAATCGATCTTTTGTCAGGCTGGAAATGTTTGGCCGATAAGGGAAATTGTACCGGGGCTAGTCGTGGACTATTTTGTGGTTGTTCCCGTGATGATGAATGTGGCGCCAAGGAAACTATTGGTTGTGGCGCCGATACTTGTTGTACGGCGCGTCCAGAAATAACCGGAACTAACCCGCCTCATTTAGCTGATAAGGTTTGTCGTAATGTTGTGCTAGAAATTAATTTCAATGAAACTATGAGTGCGGCTAGTGCCAGCGGCAATGTTCTACTCTTAGAGGAAAAAGATTATGGTGACGGAGTTTGTCCAACGGGAACTTTCGTTGCCCAGGGTAATTCTGTGTCTGATATTTTGGTATCAAAAAATAAAAATTGGCTAGCTCGACTTTGGGATAAATTGTCAACTTTTACCATCAACTTGAGTAAACATTGGAGTAGTCAAGCTGTGGCGGGTATTCCTGATCCGAGTAAGCTCTATTGCTCTGTTAAGGGGACTGTGGCCGTGGAAAATAAAGCAGAGAGTGCTATTTTAAGTTTTACCCCACAACGTTTGTTATCTGCCGCTGCTAATTACTACCTTATTATTAAAGGTGATGAAGCTTTAAATAGTAAGACTGGAGTTTTAAGCGCCCAGGCCGTGGGATTTAATGGTTTGGGTTATCTTGATCCCACTACTAATGCTTACGTGGCAGGCAGCTTAATTAAATTTAATAATATAAGTTATACAAATTCTCAGATTATTAAGTTTACTACTTTATCGGATCAAAGTGGTAACGCTGGCATTTGTTTAATTGATGAAGTAAAAGTTAGTCCTGATTCTTATCTTTTTAAAACTACGGCCAATGACTTAAACGAAAAAGATGATAGGGGAAGTAATACAACTTTTGATACGGTGGCCGATCGTGACAAAGTTTTTACTGCTAATGCTTATAGCTCAGACGGTCAGACTCTTCGGCCAGTTTCCGGTTATTTCTGGGATTGGAATTTTCAGACGGCGAATGCAAATGCCGTGGACTTAAATTCGGTTCCTAATCTAACGAACAATAAAATTTTAGTCTCAGCCATATCTGGTCAGACCGATGCCACTACTAATGTAACGGCTACTATTGATATGAGCAGTTTTAAGAGTCCAGCCTGTGTCAATAATTGTAATGTGTATACCGGTGGCGATGGTTTTAAAGGTGTAGCTGATGTATACATATTTGTTTGTGATAATCCTTGGCCGCCGGTCAAGGCTAGTGGTAGTTGGTCACCTTGGACAGACAATTGTCAAAATGCCTTGGGTAATAATTGTGTTAATTATAATTATAAATTTTATTATTGTCGTGATTCCGGTGCTAGCGGCACTTTAGATGACTTACCCGCCATTATTAATCAGGCAGTGGTTCGTGGGGTGAGCACTAATTTAATTTGTAGCGCCAATCGTTCCAGTTGTTCTGTATTGAATAGTTCTTGTGGTCCCGATAATAATGGAGACGGTGTCAGTGATGGTCTATGTCTATGGAATGTTTTAAAAGAATCATATTTTTTCCGGGAGGCGGTGCTGACGGGGGCGGAAATGACAAGCGCTATTAATCTCGGGACAAGTAATACCGTTCAAATTAGTTGGCGTTCTAATTCTGATCAGGTGGCTTCTTATAAAATTTATTATTTAATGTCCGGGCAAGGGACGATGTTGTCTAAGACAGTTAAAGTCGCTGATGTCTGCAGTGTGGCTGGAAATATTAACACTTGTCAGACGGCAATTAGTGGTTTAACGAACGATCAGGCTTATATTTTTAAAGTTAGTGCCCTCTCTGTTAATAGTACAGAGAGTCAATTATCTAATGGATTAACAGCCATACCGACTGACAGAATAAGTCCCGCGATTCCGCGTAACTTTCAAGCGGTGGCTAGCCCTACTACCCTAAAATTTACGTGGTCGGCTAATAATTCCGAGACTGTTACTTCTCGTCTTTATCATGGTACTCTGTCCGGCCTTTACGGGGAATCATTTGATTCTGTTCCCGGTGGTACGAGTTTGAGTTTTCCCCTTAATCAATTTGCTACTAGCAGTCTTCAATATTTTGCTTTGTCAGCTCTAGATCAGAGTGGTAATGAGAGTGCTAAATCGGCCGCTTGGAGTTGTTTAAATGGAGAGTGTGCAGTAGTCATAAATGTACAAGAATAATCTAGACATTTATATAAGTATATATGTATATGTACGTAAAAGGTATTAAAAAAATAGCCATGACGATGGGGTTGATTTTGCTTTTATCATTTTTAATTGTCGCTCATAATTCTCACGCTCAAGATAATAGTCCCGATGCTATTGCTATTCGTATTATCCCTAACCCTAATCATTATAGTATTAGCCGCTGGTATGCTAGTCAAAATTTTAGTGGTTCACCCCAAGCTTTAAGCGTTGACGGCTACGAGGCTATTCGTGATGGCCGGACTGTTTACGTTAATGCTGCTAATGTTGATCAAGCTTCTCGTACTATTTATACTAATATTTATTTAATTTCTTATAATCAAAATTCTGAACAGAAAACAGTAGATATTTTAGGCCAGGTAATTTCACATTGGAAATTTAATGATAATATTATTGAAAGTAATAGCCCGGCGCCTAGCTGTTCAATCTCTTCTTTAAATTGTAAGTCCGACAGTGATTGCGGTAGTGATCAGAATTGTGCTCTAGCCGGACCTTTGGCCGGTTCCTGTGTTTTAAAAAATATAAAAAATTGTCATGCCGACTCAGATTGTCCGGCCAATTTTTTTTGTGATGGCTTGAAAGCAAAAATTACGCGTGATATTAAGAGGGTCGGTCGTTTGGAAGAAATACGTGAAGCTTTAAATAATTTTAAACAGGCCAATAAACGTTACCCGACCTTACTGGCTGGGACCTATTTAGCTAATAATAGTTTGTCGGTTTGGCCCAGTTGGAAGCAAGCACTCTTGTCTGACTTAGCTGTCAGTCAAAGTTTTATTGATCCAATTAATAAATTGGGAAAATGCGTGACTGACGATATTGTTAAAAATGGTATTGATTATACTAATACTAATGCGGCTTGTAACCTCAATAGTGGTGTTACTACCGCTTCTTGTAATAATGCCTATTGGGATTATAGCTTCTCGGTTAACAGCAATGGTGATTATAAGTTGTGGGCAGAAACCTCAAATAATAATAGTGGTGGAATATATGGAGATTTAAGTTCGGCCTCGGCTCTATTTCCTTTTGCTGATAATTTCTGTTCCGACTCAGGCATTCAACATCATTTGCTATTCTATGTGGACGGTGTTTTAAAAGGTTCAGCCTGTAATCCGGCCGTTAATCCTAATCAGTCAAGGCAAACAGCTTATGTTGACTTAGGACATTTAAATACTGGTAGTCATACTGTTAGAATAAAATGGGATAATGATTGGAACTATAACCCCGATGGAATATGGGGCAACTCTGATGATGCTGATTCTAATCTTAAAATCTATCGTTTAGGGTTAACTACCGCCAGTTCTTTTGATTTAGAAACCTGCTGGGACCAAACTTCTAGAAGTTTTGCCTATAGCTCTTCTACTCCGTCATCGGATAGTTCTTTAGGAACTTTAACCTTACCACCAGATAGTTATGCCTTTGGTTATGCGACTGATCCTAATGGTTCGCGCTATAATCTCTGTGCTACCTTGGAAAGTAGGAGTCCGTCTCTAGCTTATACTTTTGGCCCCTTTGATTTAGCCGATTCAGCTTGCGCCTTGGCGACAGGGGTAAATGTCGGAGGACAGTCTGGTAATTCTGCTCCGTTAATAGTTAGTCAATTTTTAGTAGGTGAGGCCCACCAAGCATTTAATGGCTATATTCAAGCGATGGATGCCGAAGGAGATTTATTGAATTGGTCAATTTTAAATTCCAACTCCGGGGCCTGGTCAAGTTGGCAAAGTCCGGCTGGTCAGGTTCAGCCCCCAGTTTTACAAAACACGAGTAATCCTTATCAGAAAAAAGTTTATGCTCCGTTAGCCGGTGACCCCGGTACTTATAGTCTTAGCTTATCCATTAACGATGGTCAGGGGGGCGTTTTAAACACCACTACGCCAATTACTATTATCTCTCCGCCTATTTATTTAAGTGCTGAGAATGTAGAATATGCTTTAGATGCCGGCTCATCGTTTAGTTATGTTATTTCTTTTTCTAGTAATAGTCTTAACAACCCTAGTACAGCCTATAGTGTTAAAAAAATATCGGACTCCTCTAATAATATCTTGGCTGGTCTAACGAAAAGTTTCATAAATTTGGGTGATGGCAAATACCAGGTTAAATATGAGGGCACAATTTCTACGATTGTTACTAGTGATACGGTCTTTAATTATCAGGTGAGTGTTGAAGATAGCTATGGCAAGACAGTTAATAAAAACTTTAGTATTACTTTAAAGCGGGTTGGGTCTCCTAATTTGGATTTTTCTTGCGCTGATGTCATCAGAGTAGGGGAAGACTATAGTTGTGTTCTTGGTCCGACGACTCAAGGGACATCAGCTATTAATTATTCGGTCAGTGGTCTGCCCGCTGGTTTAAGCCAAGCGAAGGCTGTTATCAGTGGCAACACTAGTACCTCGTCTCCCGGGAACTATACGGTTAAGGTAGCAGCTGCTAGCAGCTATGGAACGGCTAGCAATAAATCCTTTACCCTCAGGGTAAATAATTTTTGTGGTGATGGGATGAAGCAACAACCAAATACCGAGGGTCGCGGCGGTCCGGCTAATAATGGTCAAGAGAGTTGTGATGGTAGTAGCGGTATAACTACTAGCCCGGCCGCTAGTAGTATTAATTTACAGTATGCTTGTGACAGTAATCTCTGTGTTTATAAATCTCCTGTTAACGGCGGTGGTTATTGTGGCGACGGTTATTGTCAGATGCTAGTTAATGGTCAGAACGTAGAGAGTTTTTCTAATTGCGCAGAAGATTGTGGCATATCTTCTGAATGTGTTCCTTCTTGTGTTGGTAGATGTGCTGGGGCTAGTAATGGTTGTCTGGGAACCTGTCCTGATACGGGACAAAATTCTATTTGCGACTATAACGAATCTCGTTCTTGTTTGAGCGTCTTAGGAGTGGCTTATACCGGCACCGCTATTTGTAAGAGTGATTGTTCTGGCTTTAATACCGCTGGTTGTAATCTGTGCACCCCTTCTTGTGTTGGTAAGTGCGCTCACGCTAGCGACGGTTGTAACGGAACTTGTGCAGTTAATTATATTAATAATGTCTGTACCATTGGGGCTACCAGTAGCTGTGCCGTGCTATTAGGAGATACTATGCGTGGCACGGCGTATTGTAAAGGTGATTGTTCTGGTTTTAGTACCTCAACTTGCTGTAGCGATACTTGTACTGGTAAATGTGCTGGCGTTAATGATGGTTGTGGGGGAACTTGTGAGGACGTTGGTACTAACAGCGTTTGTGCTATTGGTGATTCCAGTCCCTGTTCTTCCTTGTTAGGGGCGGGTTATACCGGTAATGCTCTCTGTAAAATTGATTGTACCGGCTATAACACTACTACCTGTACCGCCCCCGTAGTCTGTACTCCTGCTTGTGCTGGTAAATGTGCCGGTGTCAGTGATGGTTGTGGGGGAACTTGTGCGGATATTGGTACTAACAGCGTTTGTGCTATTGGTGATTCCAGCGCCTGTTCTTCCTTGTTAGGGGCGGGTTATACCGGAAGTGCTCTCTGTAAAACTGATTGTACCGGCTATAACACTACTACCTGTACCGCCCCCGTAGTCTGTACTCCTGCTTGTGCTGGTAAATGTGCCGGTGTCAGTGATGGTTGTGGGGGAACTTGT
>Ga0172380_10004201_pt1 | contig 18762 bp, 15 predicted proteins | sample Leawe162metaG_FD_119747 | JGI IMG/M metagenome (GOLD analysis project Ga0172380, IMG submission 119747) | Leachate microbial communities from a municipal landfill in Southern Ontario, Canada - Leachate well 162 metaG | ecosystem: Engineered > Solid waste > Landfill > Unclassified | place... | reverse complement strand
TACGTCGACCTGACCGATGAAGAGCGAGAGCAGTTCTATGCTGATTTTGATATCTTCATCTCTGATCCTAATCTCTCTGACGAGGAGAGGGATGAAGCGACTATGATTCTCGAGGAGTATGAGGAGAGCACTCCCGACGATGCAGAACCTGACGATGATGGCGAGGAAGAAGTGGCTGAAGAGCAAGTAAAAGAGAAAGCTAAAGAGGGTGCACCAGAAGACGCCAATGAAGAATCTAAGGAAGCAAAGAGAACAAGAATTGAGCAAGACAAAATCGATGCTGAGAAAGCACGTGACTATAAGACTCGTGTCGAGAGGAGGAGTCAAGAGCAGAGAGAACGCGATCGGATTGCAGTCGAATCAGCAACTCGGAGTCTAGAGAAGATCGAAGCTGATCTGGCTGGACTTAAAGGTGACGAGATGGACCCAGGGAAGCAGGATCTTGCGAAGTCTGCTCTCTCATTTAAGATTTTATCGGAGAGTATGAGTAGCAAACCAGAGTTGGCTTCAAGGCTTCTGCCTTATGCTCGATCATTTGCTAAATCGTCAGATAAAGTGGCTATCGAGGTCAGCACGATGGAGATAGCTACCGCACAAAAAATGATCAATAATCGCGAAGGAGTTTTGGATCCAAGGCTGAAGGGAGCATTTGAGGGAATTGCTGCGCTTGATCCGAAAAAGGACAATATCTCTGGTGGCGAGTCGATGGCACATCTTTTGAAATATATTGTCAGAAATTCTGAAGGTCGGCTAGGCGAAGTTCAAAGTCCTGTGGGTGGCGAAGCTCCAGTTCAGCAAAAGAAAGAGGTAAGTGAACAATCCGAAGATGCGCCGAGAGACAAGGTTCAAGTCGGGGAAACTGGCTCAATCGGTGATGATGGGTTAGATGGAGAGGGCGATGGTGATGGTGCGGGCTTGGGATCAGTGGGTGGCTCTGCTGGTGGTGAAGGTGACTTTGTTGGTTCGGACGAGGGTGAGGTGGTAGAGCCTGAAGACTTAGGGTCAGTAGAGGCTACTTCGACTGACAAGGGCACTAACACATACGGTGATCCCCAAGTTTATGAAGATGTCGACAAGGAGGCCAGATCGACGGGCGTGAATGAGGGCGAAGAGCACCAACAAAGATCAGAGTGAGAGAGTGTGCAATAATTGTGGATTAATTTCTCGTGCTATTCAACAAGAAGGATAACAAATCGACCGGTAATGCGGGGCAGGATACGGCGGCGGCCTGCCTGAAAACCATTGGCTACAAGATCTTGGAGCGTAATCTGCGGCTAGTTTGTGGTGGGATCGATATGTCTAATTCAAAGAATCATTATGTCAGAAACAGGGCTCCGGTTGATTTCAATTCAGGGTCATTTCTTCGTACGTACGTTGATTTGACCCAATCCTGAAATGGGATTACGATAGAAGCACTATGTTTTGGTTAAGGGTGTCGTAATGAGAACTAATGGAAGGAGGGGTTATAAAGCGATATCAGAAAGAAATTGTGAGGTTGACGGCAGCCCATGTGCTCGGCTCAATTGCTGATTTAGCGTTGCCCTTTTTTGAAGCACACAGTTTTTACCGTGTTTCAGCTCGGAAATTTCGGGAACAACGAGAGTTTGAGCAGGTCGATTTTGCCGAACGAATTAAATATTTGAGAAAACAGGGCTTGATCGAAAATTTTGTCGAGGGCAAAGAAAAATATTTTGAGATCACGTCAAAAGGGGTCGAGAAGCTTTTGAAATATAGGATTGATAATCTTTCAATTGAGCGTCCGCAGAGATGGGATGGCAAGTGGCGGATTGTTATATTTGATATTCCCAAAAAACACAATTTGGATCGTGATATTCTGCGACGTGAACTTATTAAGCTTGGCTTTGTAAAGATACAAGACAGCGTGTATGTATACCCATTTGATTGCTCGAAATTTGTCGAGAATATCTCTGGCCGTCTTTCGATCCGCCAGTTTGTGCTGATAATGATCTCGGAAATTATTCAAGGCGAGGAGGATATAATCGAGAAATTTTTGGACAGCAAAGTATTGATAAAATCAGATCTCAAGACAGAAAAGGGGTCAAATTAACGTACGTGCGGGAAAATGACCAGTTTTAAATTGTTTTGCCGAATTTGTTGAGGGGTTGCGATTAACTTTTTATTTATGAAACAACTATAATTAAGAATATGTTTGATAGGACCAAAAATAAGTCTACGGGAAATGCTGGAGAAGACGCGGCGGCGGCGCACCTCCAAAACAAGGGTTACAAGGTCCTAGATCGCAATTTGCGGCTTTTTTGTGGGGAAATTGATATATTAGCCGAATACAAAAAAACGATAATAATTGTTGAGGTCAAAACAGTACGGGGCGAGGGGTTCGGATTGGCGCAAGATTTGGTCAGATTTGCAAAGCAGAATAAATTAAGATTGCTGGCTCGGGCGATCGAGCAACAGTATCCAAATAGAAATACTAGGATTGACGTTGTTGGGATCGACATGAGCGGAGAAAAACCAGTTATTGAGCATATTGAGAACGCTATAGAAGGCGTATGAGGCAAAAATCACATTTGAGCTATGTAAACCGAAGGCGATAGATTAAATAAAAAATCACCTGTTTTCAGGTGACCGGAAATTTGGCTGTTCTAAGTCATGTCGAACATGCAGTTACAGAAGGCACAGAATATGCCACCGCCGCCGGAGTAGTCTCCTGCAACGTGAGTGCATCCACGTTGGATTTTCCAGAGCCTGGGATTCAATTCATCAAGCTCTGATCTTATCCGGGCTGCCTCCTCGATGCTCGGATTTTTTTCGAGTAGCTCGTAGAGCTGGTGTATCCGTCGATTTAACGGACCTGCTTCTATCATGATGCGTGCTTGTTCCGCTGTCATGCCGTGATGACTGCTGCTACTATCAATTTCCACAGTAATCTCGGCTGGAATAATGGCTCCGTCAGTGTTGTTTGCATTGTTAGACATCGGTCAAAATGTCCTCCCTTTTGTGATTGATCATTTATAACATAATTTGATCTTATGTCAATAAGATTCTGACTGTCTTGAGCCAAATTGTTCTTTGTGTTAGATTAGTCTTATGAATAAATCAATCATCACACGCTTTGCTCCTAGTCCTACAGGGGAGATGCATATCGGCAATGTCCGAACTGCGCTTTTTGAATATCTGACCGCCAAACATGAGGGCGGGAAATTTTTGATGCGCGTCGAGGATACTGATCGGGAAAGATTTGTCGAAGGTGCGACAGAACGAATCGTCGAATCCTTGAAATGGCTTGGAATTATGCCTGAAAATCTTGATTCCCTGGTCGTTCAGTCCGAGAGACTTGATATTTATAGGAAGTTCGCTTTGCAATTAGTTGAAGAGGGCAAAGCTTATATCTGTACTTGCACGAAGGAAAAGCTGGAAGAGGATCGCAAGAAGCAGGAAGCAGAGAAGCGACCAACGGGCTATGCCGGCCATTGCCGTGAGGCTGAGCTCAAACTTGAAGAGGTCAAAGAGGGTCAGTATGTCATCCGCATGAAAATGCCGAAGAGTGGTAGGGCCATCGTTCATGATCTGATTCGGGGTGATGTTGAGTTCGATCTGTCGCTCTCGGATGGTCAGGTGATCTTAAAATCAGATGGCTACCCGACTTATCACTTGGCTGCCATAGTCGACGATCATGAGATGAAAATCACGCATGTAATTCGCGGGGAAGAGTGGCTATCCTCGACGCCAAAACATCTGGAGCTCTACAAGATGTTTGGCTGGACTGCGCCGGAGTTTGCGCATTTGCCGATCATCCTAGCGCCCGATAAAACCAAACTATCAAAGAGACATGGTGCGGTAAGCGTCGCTGAGTACCGCAACTTGGGCTATCTGCCGGAAGCATTGGTCAATTTCATGGCATTGCTCGGTTGGAATCCGAAGGACGAGAGAGAGTTGTTCACACTTCCTGAATTGGAGACAGAGTTCAAGTTGGAGAATGTCAACAAGTCTCCAGCAGTATTTGACTTAAATAAGCTCAATAATATCAATGCGTATTACATTCAGGAGCAAGTCAAAAGTCAGAAGTCAAAAGTCAAAAGTGCAATTGAAAATTTTATAAGTGATCTTTCCGATCAAGAATTAGAGCTGATCGGGCGGGGTGGATTTAAGACGCTCAAGGAAGCTGCTGATTATATTCTGAAATTACGGGAAGAGCCAAAATATGAAGGGGAAATATTGATTTTCAAACGATCAGATAAGAAAAATACCCTTCTTGCGCTCAGGCAAGTCTTGGAGAAATTTGAAAAGATAGAAGAGTGGAATGCTGACAAGGTCCAGCAAGCACTCGAGTATACTGTGATCGAAAATGGCCTGGGAAATGGTGATGTCTTCTGGCCTGTACGAGTTGCCCTCTCTGGTGAGGAAAAGTCTCCTTCACCCGTGGAATTGGCTGTAGCACTCGGGAAAGAAGAGTCGATGAAAAGAACAAAGAAGGCTATCTCAGGATTATCCTAATATTTTTGGAGAAAAGATGGTTTTTGGTGAAAATGGATTTGATCCAAAAGAAGTCGTAGCCCAGACAAGGGAAGAAATAATTCCATATGATGCGGATAATGACATGGATGTCTCGACTGGACCCACCGGCGTTGATCTTGGTTCTGGCGATGCAGTCAAACATCTAAATATTTCAGCTGTTACTAACGCTGGCAAACAAAGACCGAATGAAGATTCTTATGCAGTTATAAGGGATGGAAATACTCTGATCGCTGCTGTTTTTGATGGTGTTTCTGACCGTACTGTTCATGAAGAACTAGAGGGGATTGCTGGCGCAAGATATGCCTCGCATTCTTTGCGGAATGGATTGCTTGATAGAGCGAATGCTGATATTGGTCTCAAAGAGTTGATGCTTTCTTTAAATTCAGATTTAGCTAGTGCCACTTCCAAGTTAAAATTAGCCGATTTGGAGAGAGCGAGCACATTGCCTGCATCGACTGGGACTATAGCGCGTATCGATCAAGGTGAAAATAAGATCGAAATTGCTCATGCCGCGGATACATTTTGCATACTTTTCAAGAAGGACGGCTCTACCTTTATGATCTCGCTTGATACCAATCTCTATCATATGACCAAGGATCTTTATGAGAAGACACCAGAACAGAATGAGGAGGCGACGACAAGGTCGTTTGATGAGAAGAATAATCCTGCTGATGGTGTTTATGGCATGGGAATCTTGAATGGCTCTCCCCGGTTTGAAAATTATCTTATAACTGATGATGCTGATTTGACTGATGTAGAAGCTGTCTTGATCGGAAGTGATGGTCTAATACCCCCAAGTTTGTCGCCAAACAATGAAGTTGACCAACGAAGGATCTACGAAATACTTAAAGCAGGTGGGGTATCTGCGTTATTAGCTTTCAATCGAAACGAGTTAGAGGAAAGAAAAAAACAGGGATTACGTACTTTCCCTGATGATGCCACCGGAATATTTATTGAGATCAAAAGTTAATTTATCTTGAGCTTTGTTAGTTCAAATAATTTTAGATAGATCTCTTTGTTTGTGGCCAAGAATGCCTCGCAGTAGTCTCCGGCGTTGAACATTTTTGCTCTATAAGTATTTAGTCCCAGGATCGCTTCTAAATACTGGCGGTCTTTTAATTGAGAGTCGTGAGCCAGGATCGACTCTTTTTTGGTCTCGATGACGGAATCGATTTTGACAAGTCTATTGGCATAGACTGGCTGCCAGACGCAGTATTGCCAAATTTCGCCCTTGTAATCAGCCTTTTTGAGTATATCGTTTACCATTCTTGAGATATTGTAGTGATCAGGATTTGGGTCAGTTAGCCCAGGGACGAAGATAATTTCCGGATCAAACCGAGAAATTAATTCATCGATAAGCTGAGGGACTCTTCCATCTACCTCACTGGCTCCAATATCCCAAAATCTGGTTTCGGCACCTAGGATTTTGGCTGCTTTCTCTGCTTCATGACGGCGAACATCATTTTTTCGTTCGCTCATGTAGAGAATGATCGATTGACCGCCACTTTTTTGGTTTAGTGCCATGACTCCACCGCAGCCAAGGACGTCGTCGTCAGGGTGAGGCGCAATAATCAGCAATCTTTTGCCAGGCAACTTATCAAGAATCTCCTGTTTGAGGCTAAATCCGAGTGCTTGTCCGATCAGCTGAAAACCGAATATTTTGCGGAGATTATTTAGGCTCAATAGCGCATCGGTAATTTTGTTCATAAAGATATTATAGCGGAACAGGGGACAAGGGACAATGGACAATGGACAGGGCGGCGGAGTGGCAAGGATCAATTAATCTAATTGTTCTAATTGCACTAATTTCTGAACAAATCCGAAGCACGAAGCACCAAATACGAAACAAATCGTAAATACAAAAATTAAAAATGTTTTGAACATTCGTCTTTTCAAAATTTAGTATTATTTCGGATTTCGATATTCGGATTTCGAATTTAGCCTCTTGATCACTTGTTCCAGACTCTGGTTAAATGTTAAAATGATATTAATGCATAGCGGTCGTATTAAACTTGTGATTGTTACGGCGGATTCTAAGGTTGGCGGAGGGTCAAGCCATATTTTGGGTTTGGTCAAAAATATGGACAGGGAGAAGTTCGAGATTCATCTGATCTGCCCTACGGGGTATCTTTCGAAGCGCGCCAAGGAGCAGAGAGGGATTGATGTCTACAATGTTTTGATGAATTCAAAATTTGATCTCGAGTCAATATTTAAGCTCCGGGGCCATCTTCGAGATATCCAAGCATCGGGTAATCCTTTCTCGCCGATGATAATCCATACTCATGGTCCAAGGGCTGGTTTTTTTTCCAGTATGGTCGCTCCCAGGATGGCAAAGAAGGTCTACACAGAGCACATTCATGATGAAAATTACCGTTTGGCCAGTACTCTAAACGGCTGGATCCAGAAGACAATTCTTCGGAAAGTCTGCTCTAGCCAGGATGTTGTTTTGGCAGTTTCCTCATCAGTCAAGAGATTCTTGGTCAAAAAGAAATTTGTTTCAGAGCACCAAGTTTTGGTCATTCCGAATGGTCTGGACATAGAGATATGGTCAGGCCAGAAGAGGAAGATTGAAAATTCGTCAAACAACCCGGTGATCGGAACTCTTGGCAGCTTAAATTCGCAAAAAGGTCATACTTATCTCATAAAAGCGTTTCAATTGTTGGTGAAAAATTTTGAAGGAGCTACGCTCGAGATCATCGGTGATGGACCGCTTCGTGATAGTCTAAAGTCACAAGTCAAAAGTCTAAAGATAGCAGGACAGGTCAAATTTTTAGGCGCGAAGGAAAATCCGATCGAGTATATGCGTGACTGGAGTCTGTTTGTCTTGCCTTCTGTCTCAGAGACTTTTGGTATAGCTGTGCTTGAAGCAATGGCGCTCGGTGTCCCTGTCGTCGCTTCTAAAGTTGGAGGTATACCGGATATCGTTGATCACGAGAAAAACGGTCTGCTTGTGACTGCGAAAAACCCAATTATTCTCTCCAGAGCGATGATTGAGATCTTGAATCATCCAGTGCTTGCCTCGAAATTACGCCGCGAGGGTGAAAAGAGGGTCCTAGAATTTGATATTCGGAAAGTTGTCAGGCGGATAGAAGATGTATATTTAAAATTAGTGGGATAGCGGATGGAACGAATAGTTGTAAACATTGATTCTCGCGGAGTCCGGGTTTTTGGGGTAATGGGTGAAGACAGGGAGCTGATACTGGAAAAACAGATTGATTTTGCTGGAAATTATAATCCGTCGCGTGGGTTACATTTCAACGATGAAGAGGCTCTGATCCGATTGCTTGAGCGGGTGAGCGCAAATTATTTCAACAAGCGGATAGAGGCGAATGTCTCGGGTGTATTTGTGAAGCTAGAGAGAAGGTTTTTCGAGGAATTGAAGAGGGAAGCTTTTAAAAGATCAAAAATAGAGTTACAATTGGTATAAGAATTAACAGGGAGAGGGGTTTTATGACTGACAAAGTCATTAATGATATCAAAGATGATCTTTTTGGTGGACTTAACTTTGGGAGTGTCTCTGAATCCGATAAAAAAGTTCTCATTGCTAAGATGTACAGAGCTGTTGAGGATCAGGCAATTTTACGTTTTATGGAAGAAGCTACGCCGGAGCAAAAAGCGGAGCTTGATGAACTCGAAAAACAAAACGATCAAACACTGATCGATCAGTTTATCGAAGATAACTATGGTGTCCTTGAGGGGCTCTTTCGTGAAGAAGCCCTTAATCTGAGAAACGAGCTAATCGCCAAGTTTGGCAAATAAGGAGGATTTATGCCAGGAGAAAGACCAAGTATTGGTGAAAGAGTATCTAAATTCTTCGGGAAGAAGGACAAACCAGCAGCTCCTCCTGCCCAGGGCGCTGCACCAGACGCGGCTCCGCCTGCCCCGCCGGTGATGCCGCCTGAGGTTGTGAAGGAAAAAGAAAAAGTTCTGGCCGATGAAGCTGAGCTTACTGGAATTGCTCCTGACCTTAGTCAGGCTGTAGCCGGTGATGCTGCTCCTGAAGCAGCACTTCCGCCAGCCACCGATGAAGAGTTAAAAGCAATTCTGACCAGTCCGGAGAACGGTGGCGAGGAGATCTCTGGTAGTGAGGACGATCAGTTTAGCATGACTTTGAATCAGATGAGTCCTTTCGGAAGGGGCGATCTCACAAAAGAAGTTATTAAAGGACTTTCACCTACGAAATCAGAAGTTGTGCCAGTTGAACCTATTGTAAATGACATTGGTTCAATGGCAGCTGAGCCTGTTTTGGAAGCAAAGCCTGTCGAGGCAGCTGCGCCAGCGGGACCGGCTTTGAATGAGTTCGGCCGACCTGAATTTGTCAGTGACCCAAATAAGAAACTTTGGGACGAGGATTACGCCCTTGTCACCGCTTCCGAGACTGATCCTGACACGCCGCTTGAAGATGTCAAATTAAGTCCTCTTGCTAAGCTGATCGATAGCTTCCGCCGGAAAAAAACAGAGTCTGCTACAGAATCACCTGTTGCTAAGGAACGGCCTTCTACGATCTTGGCGGCGATCAGAAAACAGAAAAATTTAGCAAGGGCTGCGTTGATGATTGTTCTGATGGGAGTTACAAGCCAGATCGCTGACCATACTGACGTGTCTAAGAGCATGAGTTCTGTGCCCGAGAGAGGACCTTCAGCCGGGACCGTAGCGCAGCCGGATCAAACGGGACCGGGCTATGAGCCGATTCCAAATAATGGATTTACTCCACCTCCAGCCCCGGGCGAAGGTGATAATGCTTCAGATCCAAATGCTTCGGGCGACGGCGGTATGGGAGATCCCGATGGTGCGGCGACAGACAACGGGAGCGGAACTGGCGATGGCAAGACGGAAGCTGGAGTGAAAGGCACTGGCGGCGCTCAAGCCGAAAATGCTGGTACTGCAACAGCTCAGCCAGATAGCACGGTGGCAAATGATGATGCCTCACTCTTGGGCGATCCGCACCTGACCAATTTCAGATTTACAGATTTGCAAGAAGCCGGGCCTCAGGCAGCCGGCAATGTCGCGACAGAAATTGTCAGCGGGTTTTTGGGTGATCCCAGCAAAAACACTGACAATGCGAACCTCACAGATGATCAGAAGGATCATGCAACGAATCAGATCAGGAAGATGATAATTGACGGCGGCTATTCAAATCCTGATGGCTCTGTCACTGATAATGCTAAGCTTCGTATGTTTGACTCCAAGGGTTCAATGAGGAAAGTTTTGAAGGATATGGGTGTCGGCGGCCAGGCTTCGAGCGGTGATCTGCATCTTGATGGTCTTCCGGCTCCTACTATGCCCCATATCGGAGATATGTCTGCCGATCAGGGTTACCATGCCGGTGTTGATCCTGCTTTAGAAATGCCAATGATCGGCCAAATCACAATCGATCAGCCGAGCGTCCCACCCCTGCAACACGATGCGCAATCTCCTGCTGCGCCAGATCTTGCTTCACCGCTTCCAGACAATCAGGCAAGCCCAATTGTTCCGGGTATCGTGACCGCAGCGCCGGACACCCAAACAAATCCAGGTCTGCCCGACAACGGTATCGAGCCTGCTAATGGGATTATTATACCTGATAATGGAGTGCCAGTCGGTGCCGCCAATTCACCAGAAGCAAATCTTGCTGATATTGCGGCACTTCCAGATAGCTCCGTGTCCTCTCGTCATTTCAGTGATTTGAAACCTGGCATGCCGAGTATGGCTCCTGATGTTACTCTTGATGCGGCGGAAGATAGAGATGGAAACGTAACGGATGCGCCGGTTCTAGGGGGTCAAACTACACAAAAAGTTGTTCCTCATCCCGAGGTAAAGCTTCCCGAGATCGTGACCGTAAGCGCTAAAGCCGGTGAAATCCCGAAGGACCAGATGGGGCTAGATGAAACTGCGGCTGATTTTAGCACGAACATTATGAATGGTACCGAAAGAGCTGCTACCTATGCGGAAAAACAAGCGGGATCTGCAGATACAATCAGAGAATACACTGTAAACCAGGGAGATTTTCCGCGGGGAGCTCAAAGAGAGATGGGGATGGAAAGTCCGGTCAAAGACTTCAAATTTTCCACCAAGGTAATGAAAAAGGCTGATCTGGACAAGGCAGGAGTGAAAATGCGAGATTGGAATCCCAAGAAAAATGCAGACATATCAGAGTCCATACAAATCGAGAGCAAAAGTGATCAAGAACTTAGTGAGGATGTTGGCAATGCAGTAGCCAGAGAGATGAATTTGCCGCCGGTACCAGTAAAAGCCGAGGTAAAGCCAGAGGCAAATAATGTTGACGCACCAAAGCCTTTGGCGGATGTCTTCACTGTCAAGACCGAAAAAGAAGCTTATAAATCTCTAAGAAATGCTTCGAAGATTACGCCCAAGAATCCGGATTCTAAGCCGGTTGATCTGATGATTGAGGACGCAAAGACAAGATTAGCTGGTTTGCATAGCGAACTTAATATAGGTCGGATCGATCTTGGCTGGCTTCAGGACAAATTGATCAAGATTTGGCAGGATGAGGGAATCGGGGCTATTGCAAAAATTGCAAATACGAAGCCTGATGAGCTGCGCAAACGTCATCCAGAGTTAATGCCTTCGGAGGAAACGAAGCCAGTGATCAAGAAAGGCGAGCGACCAAATATTGGAACAGTGAGTCCAGATGGAAGATGGGTGGTAGTACGTCTCACTAATCTGCTTCATCACGACGTCAAGTGGGCCCCTGTTCTGTCAAAGGTAGAGGCAATCAATGCCCTAAATGCGTATTGTCAAGAATTGAACAAGATACAATCTGAGAGTGAGCAAAAGCCAGTGATCGGCAGCTCGCAAAATTCGAGCGCTGATTATAAGGACAATCTGGGCCTAGTCAATCCGCCGCTCAAAAGTGAGTTAAGCAATGGCCAGATGGACGCTGTGATCGGAGATCAGACACCTATTTCTAAGAAATCACCGCTTGATGAGATTGACCCTGCTCACCAATAAATTTGTATTTGAAATGTAGAGTAGAAAAGACGGCCCGAAGAGGTCGTCTTTTCATGCCCAGTCTTGAGAAAGCATTTAAAAAATGGTAACCTTTTTAGGAAATATTTTTCCGAGATCGTCTAGTGGCAGGACAGCAGATTCTGGATCTGCTTACCTAGGTTCGAATCCTAGTCTCGGAACCAAAGAAAACGGAGCACCGCAAGGTGGTCTTTTTTCTTTGGTATGGTAGAATTTATATCTGGATTCTAGCTTTCGCTGGGATGACAAAATCACCATTTATTAATCTTGTCGGAGACATGATGTGTCTAACAATTCCTGGAAAAATTGAATCTATCGATGATAAGGGTATAGCCACTGTATTATCACACCGTGAAAGGGCTCAGATTGACCTCTCTCTTGTTTTCGATGTACATCCTGGGGATTGGATACTTTATGCCACAAACCGGGCAGTAAAGGCGATCTCGGAAGATGATGCTAGAGAGATTATCTCCCTTCTTGAAGACAATTATAGCCCAGTCGATGTCAGTCGTTTGCCCTTGGAATTTAAGAAGATAATTTATAAAGTTCGATCTGGTAATCATGATTTGACCAAGAAGGAAATTGCATATCTCTTGGATCTTAAGGGCAAGAATAATCTCGAGACGCTATATGCTGAGGCGAATACTTTACGTACAGACAAGATCAAAGATTTCGTCTGTATCCACGGCATTATTGAATTCTCAAATTACTGCAAAAATCTATGCCTCTATTGCGGGATCAGAAATGGAAATAAGATTGAACGGTACAGGCTGGGCTCAGAAGAAATCGTTCGTGTCGCAAAGGCAGCTGTCGATGAGGAAGGGTACAAGCTTCTGGTATTGCAAAGCGGTGAGGATGATTTTTATTCTGATCAAGAATTGATCGAGGTTGTCAAAGAAATAAAAAAAGAGATGCGAGTATTTGTCTTTCTCTCTGTCGGAGAACGCAGTCTTGAATTTTACAAGAAGGCTTATCAAGCTGGAGCTTCTGGGGCGCTGATACGGTTTGAGACCTCAAATCCAGACCTTTACACAGAAATGCGCCCAGGGCACAAGCTTGAAAACCGGATTGATTTAATCAAGGGCATGATTGGTATGGGCTATTACATGGCGACCGGAAATTTGATTGGACTACCGGAGCAAACTTTGGGAGATATCGCTGACGACCTCCTGCTCATCAAGAAATTAGGAGCGCCGATGATTAGCGCAGGACCGTGGCTCGCCGCAAGAGGAGTTCCTCTTGCTGAAGTCGAAAGTCAAAAGTCGAAAGTCGAAAAGTCCCTAGCTACCAGCTACCAGCTTCCAGCTTCTAAACAAGAGCAGCTTGAATTGACTTTGAAATATATCGCTGTGGCGAGGTTTATGATGCCGGAGGTGAAGATCCCGGTCACGACTGCTCTTGAGACGCTGGATCCTGAGAACGGACGCCATAGAGGACTACTTGCTGGCGCCAATGCACTTATGTTTAATTTAACGCCAGAGAAATATGCTGGCGACTATTCGATTTATGATAATAAATACCGCGAGCGCGAGAAGGTCTGGCAGAAATACGGGCTATTTAAAGGCGAAGAAAGTTATGAGATGCTGGAAGAAAGGCTGATGTTGCCGATCAAAAGCAGTTGCTAAAAATCAGTGTTTGTGCTAATATTTTTTTGTTTGGCGTCATCGTATAACGGTTAGTACGCCGCCCTCTCACGGCGGTAATTGGGGTTCGATTCCCCATGACGCTACCAAAAAAACCATCAGCTTGGCTGGTGTTTTTTTGTTTTTGCATTCAAAAAAAATTAGCGATATAATATTCATGTAATAGGTTAATGTCCCCCTTCGCCTGCGGGCTACGGAGGGACGAGCACCGAAGTGCTCGGAGGGTGAGTGGAAAAGAAGAAGGGCTCAGCAATTTTAATTGCAGTATTGTTTGTGACAGCGATAGGATCGCTTGCTTTTTCGTTTGGCAAAATTTTGCTTGCTGATATTACGAGCGCAAATATTTATGAAAATGGCGTCGGCTCCTACTATGCGGCAGAATCTGGCGTCGAGGAAGGAATGTTGCGCTATCGGTTTTCTCCAAATTCTTCTGTTCCCTCTGATGAGTGGAATTTGGGATCTCCAAACAAAGTATATCGATCCGATATGACTAGCAAGACTACTTCTACCGGCGAAAACATTGGTATCGACAAAATAGATACAGAAATCGATGAAAGCACGGATCAGCTTTATGACTTACGTATGGGTTATATCGGCAGCGCAAACGATCAGCCTTTTTGGGGGACAGATCTGGACGGAGGTGGTTTGGGCCTGAGTGATCTGGCTAATGATAATTATGGCACAGGGCTGCCATCTCTCAAGGTGGCGAAGGATGATGTCTTGAAGGTAGCGGTTCCTGGCGATTTTGATATGAGATCTCCGAACACTTTGAAGCTGTTCATGGTATTCGAAAATCCCTTAGATCAAGATGGGACAGTAAATGAGAGTGAAGCAGTGGTAGAGGTGAAAGCAGTCCTTAAGAGACCGACCTTACCTCGACTTTTCGAGTATAAAAAATTGATTGCTTACTCGAAAGATATCGTGAGATCGATCACCTTCACGGATAGCTCTGATGGGAACTATGTTCAGATAAATGACATGCAGACGCTTCCAAATGGTAAAAAAGGATTAACTGTAAATGATTTGTATGGCAGTCTCATCAGTATCACTCCAGAGTCAGGTACTGAAGTAGAATTTTATTTTCGACCGCTTTTCAATAATATCCGGATTGGGCTAACTTCTGAAAGCTGCCAATCAGGGCTGCTTGGGACATGTGATGGTTCATCCGAAAGTGTAATACCTGGTCCAGTTTCCAGGATAATTTCCTCAGGTTATTACGCTGGCACTGTCAAGACACTTGAGGTAAATATTGACCGTCAAACCGGAACGTTATATGATTTGTTTGATAGTGTGATCTATTCAGCTAATGATAATGCTGTGTATACTTTGACATTTCAGAACAGTGGAGACTGCACTGCTCAGGTAATAATAAATAATACCGACACTTATCAAATCCCGTCCGGCGGAGGGGGATCTCCAGGTAGTGTGGCAGTTAAGTATCCCAAGGATTCAGTATTGAGTATTGGTCTGTCTGCAGCGGCTGGCCAAGGCACGTGCTCGCCATCTTCAGGGCTTTCCTCTATGCAGGATATTACGGGCGGGGTCTCAAACGCAATTGACCTTGTCGCGAATCCGACGAATTATACGTTGGATCAGAATAGTACCATCAACGCGAGTACCTATATGAACGCCAATTAACGCCAATTATTAATTTAAATAGGAAAAATATGACAAAAGTGCTATTAGCAGACGACGACGCGATCTTGCACGAGATGTATGCCGAGCGGCTTCGCGCTGAGGGTTTTAACATAATCTCTGCTTTTGACGGAGAAGAAGCGTATGAAAAGTTTAATTCTGAGAAGCCTGCGCTTGTCATCTTGGACATCATGATGCCGAAGATGAATGGTATCGACGTGATGAAGAAGATCCGCGAGGGAGATACCAATCCAAACACTCCAGTCATTCTTCTGACTGCATTGGTCCAAGAGATTAATAAGATCAAAAAGATGATGAAAGAGGGCGATCAGTACCTGATCAAGAGTGAAATTGTCCCAGCAAATCTAATTGAAGCAATCAAAGTCTCTCTCAAGAAAAGTTCAGCTAGTGTTGCTTGATCGTCTTGTATAGTTCCTCCAGAGTAATTTGTCCTCGCAAAACTTTGTCGAGGCCATCTTCTCTTAGTGTCGAAAGGCCTGCCCTTTTGAGACTTTCTTCGTATCCGCTTATCTCGCCAGAGATGGCGTTTTTGACAATATTCTGGTCTATCTTCACGACTTCCTGGAGTGGCAGGCGGCCCTTGAAGCCAGATTCGGCGCAGATTTGGCAGCCGGTGGGCGCCCAAATCTTTTCTGAAACCTTGCTGATGTTCAACTCTTTAGCAATATAGCCCCTGAGTCGGTCTTCTGTTGGCTCTTCGATTTCTCGTTTGCATTTATCACAGAGGCGGCGGGAAAGTGTCTCGAAAATCACCAATTTTAAAAGCTCGCTAATCTTGGTCACGCTAATTCCCCAATCGTATAGTCTTTTTAGAATCTCGGGCACAGACGATCCGGCCATCGTGATAATCAGGAAATGACCGTTCGAAGCTAGCTCGAAAGTCTTTTCGGTCATCTCTTTGTTGGCGATGTTCGTGACGCCGATGACATCTGGATCAAGCCTTTCGATATGTTCTAGAGCATTCTCCTTTTCAGTCGGGTTGGCGATATTTGTCTGGCTAATACCTGGGAGCCGGAATTTGACTGGATTTTCTATTGTGACAATATTTATCCCCTCCGAATAGATCTGATCAAGCAGTGCATAGAAGAGAGTGTTTTTTCCCGCATCAGTAGGCCCTGCAATCAATATAATGCCGCTCCTATCGATGCATGCATCCTTGATGAGGCTAAAATTCTTACCCGAAAGTTCTAACTCGCCTAGATTTTTAAGGGATGTGAGCTTGTTGATTAATTTCATTGAGATCTTGATACCATCGATGACAGGAAAGGTCGTGAGGTCATATTCATAGGTTTCATTATCATTGTTGATCTTCAATTTGCCAGTTTGGGGCTTAAGCTGATCGTCATCGAGTGAAGAGATGAGAGAGAAGGCTCTGATCAGTAGATTGCCCGCCTCTTTGGGGAGGGAAGTTCTTCTCTGTAGAAGGCCGTCGATTCTAAATCTGACCGAGATTTCTTCCAGATTTGGGTCAAAATGGATTCCAGTTGCCCCGTCCCGGAGCGATTTCTTGATTATGTTTAAGATGGTGCGGGTGATCGGGGCAATACGGCCTTCGCTGCCAATTGTGCTCATGAAGTCTGAACTTGGCTCGACTGCAACGATCAGATTATCATCCTTGAGTTTTGAGTATTGCGAGAGGGCATTTTCAACTCCCGCTTCATCTGCCAATCTTGTTTCGATCGATCGCCCAGTCACCTTTTCTAGAAGATGGATCGTCTCTAGATCCTCAGGGTCAGACATTGCAACTGACAGGAGATTGCCGTGATCCTCGATCGCAACCACTCGATGATTTTTAGCAAAGGCTTCTGGGATAATTGCCAACGTCTCAGACGGTATGTCGAAGTGACCAAGATTCACAAAAGAGATCTTTGTCTTCTTCTCTTTGCGCGATATTGGTACTAATAGTTCATCCTCTGTTTCTTCTTTTGTTTCTTCTTTGGATTCGGTGATAACCTCCACCTTTGGCGGCTCTGTCTTTTTGATCTCAATCACTTCTTCCGCGTCGGCTGTCTCCTCGGGTGGTATCTCAATTTTTTGAGGGGCCTCACTTTCCGTACTTTTAGCAGGAGAGATAATTTTGATCGGAATTATGAATTCTTCTTCGGCTTCTATCTTTTCTGTGTTCTTTGTGGGAGTTATTTCAATTTCTTCTGCTTTTGGCTTGTCTTTGTGGAGCTTTTTGAACGAGCCGTAAGAGGTGCAATTGTCTTGCATAACTCCTCGGTCCACTGCTTCTTTGATATTGTCTGATGGCATCCACTTCACGACATCAGTCGGCAGCATAATCATTTTTTTCTGTGCGCCTAATTTGGGATGCATTATCACTTTGGAAGGATAGTGTACTGTGTAGAAGCTACCAAAGTTTGAGTAGACGATCCTCTCACCCTTCTCTAAAGTTTCGGTGATTGTATCGCCAAAAGCAGCAGCCAATCTGATCGCTTGCTTGATATTTAAACTAGTTTTCTTGGCGACCTCACGGGCCAGATCTTCTCTCGTCATACGGTCCACTCCTTTAGTGCTTATTATATCTTCGGAGACAGAAAAAGGCAAATTAATAGGGAAAAAAGGGAGGATTCGGAGAGGAGACAGGGGGTGACAGAGAGATGAAGAGACAGAGAGAATTTCTAATTGCTCTAATTGACCTAATTACTCTAAGCAAATCCTAAGCACGAATTTCGAAATACGAAACAACATAAAAATATTTAGAAATTAGAAATTAGAAATTTTTATGTTCTCTCTGCCTTTCCATCCCTGTTCACAACCTGTGGACGGATTGGGGATAATGCAATAATTATCAATCATTAATTATCAATTATCAATTGAGGGAGTGAATAATTATACAATAGTTCACGATGCAGTCGCCAATAGCTTATAATGAGTTAGGTCAAAGTAAGAAGTAAGAAGTAAGAAGTAAGAAGCCTTAATTTTTAATACTTAATTCTTAACTCTGGCACAATGGCTTTTTACCAAAAATATAGGGCAAAAAATTTTAGTGAGATGATCGGCCAGGAGCATGTTGTCGGAACACTCCTTGCTAGCATTCAGAGCGATCGGCTTGTCCACGCCTATCTTTTGGCGGGGCCGAGAGGAATTGGCAAGACTTCGGTAGCACGTCTTTTGGCCAAGGCTGTCAATTGTGAAAAAGTGGTCAAAAGCCAAAAAGAAGGAAAGTCTCAAAATGAGCCTTGTAACGAATGCAGCGCCTGCCTGGAGATAGGGAGCGGTCGTGCGCTCGATGTTATTGAGATAGACGCTGCTTCGCATACTGGTGTAGAGGAGATACGAGACGTGATTGAGAAGGCGCGGCTTTCGCCAGTCAAATTTGCGAAAAAGGTTTATATCATCGATGAGGTTCATATGCTCTCAAAGAGCGCCTTTAATGCACTTTTGAAAACGCTCGAAGAACCGCCTAGTCATGCCATTTTTATCCTTGCTACGACTGAGATACACAAGATACCAGCCACAATTATTTCCAGAGTTCAACGTTTTGATTTTCGCCGTGCGACCAAAGATGATTTGATCAGAAATCTGAAACGTGTGGCTTCGTCTGAGAAAATGGAAATATCTGATGACGCGATCGAGCTGATTGCGATCTTGGCTGCCGGGGGACACAGAGATGCGCTTGGCTTGCTTGAGCAGCTCTCATCAACCAAAGGTAAGATTACCATTGAGACCGCAAGGGAAACACTGGGAGTGTCGAGTCAGAAGGAAATAGTGGAGTTTCTTAGGGCGATTTTTAATAATAACTCGGAGGAGGGATTAAAAATCGCCCACAAAATTTACGAACAAGGCCTTGATTTATTAGAGTTTAATCGTGGCGTAGTTGATCAACTTCGAAAAGTTATGCTAGTTTCAGTCTCGAGTTCTAATATCCAGGATGAGACAAAAAGTGATCTTGATAACCTAAAAGAACTAGCCAAGGGCGTCGATGTTAATAGAATTCTTTTTCTTGTTAATATCTTCATTGAGGCCGGTGTTTTGCTAAAAGATGTGTCATATC
>Ga0172380_10004200_pt1 | contig 18764 bp, 18 predicted proteins | sample Leawe162metaG_FD_119747 | JGI IMG/M metagenome (GOLD analysis project Ga0172380, IMG submission 119747) | Leachate microbial communities from a municipal landfill in Southern Ontario, Canada - Leachate well 162 metaG | ecosystem: Engineered > Solid waste > Landfill > Unclassified | place... | reverse complement strand
GGGACCTTTTCCTCCTCATAGAGGTAAAAAACGACAGAAGGTTCCAGCGCAAGGGGGACGACCTGAATACCTCGGTCGATATACAGTATCCTCAGGCGGCATTGGGATGTGAAGTCAAAATTGAGACCTTTGACGGTTTTGAGAAATTGGATATCCCTGCAGGAACCCAACCCGGATCAAAGCTCCGGATTAAGGGCAGGGGAATGCCGCGTCTTCGGGGAAAGGGCAGCGGCGACATGAATATCCTTGTAAAGGTCAGCATAAGCAAAGATCCGTCTGCAAAAGAAAGAGAACTGTTGGAACAGATCGCAAAAGAAATGAAGGTTCCTGTAAAGAACAAAGAGGGATTCTTCGATAAGATAAAGCGATAGAAATAAACTAAATTAAGAGCATCAAGCGACAAAACCGGATTTTTCTGAGGACAGGAAAGCCCGGTTTTGTTTTTATGAGAGGGAGAAAGCTTTTATGATTTGACCATCAGGCGCTTCTGTAAAAGTAATTTAATATTTTTCTTAAAAATAGAAAATAAACCTCATCGTTATGAAAATTCAAAATTTTGAATTCACTGACGATTTATTCTTTACATATCCAATTATGGATTATAGAATAATTGAAGCAGATCAATTACCTTCTTAGCATTTTTCTCATTATTGTATTATTATAGCTGTGCATCTGACTGGAGGTGAGGCACAGGCAGTAAGTTCTGGAATCACTCGGCAATTTCACTAGTATCCGAAACATTTCCACAACATTATTGGAGGTGCAGTATATTGAAGAAGATCCTTGCAGTTATGGCAGTTATTATTATTCTTTGCGCCGCAGGTGCGGCATTCGCAGCAGATCCTATCAAAGTCGGATATCTGGCAGCCCTCACCGGCGACTACGCCGCATATGGAATTACAGAAGTCAACATGGCTAAAATGGTAGTCGGCGATGTAAACGCCAAGGGTGGAGTTCTCGGCCGTCCGCTCGAACTGGTCATTTATGATACAAAAACACGTAACGAAGACGCGGTCAACGCTGTCCGCCGTATGATCGAAAGCGACAAAGTTGTCGCCATCATCGGAGCGAACTCAAGCGGCATCAACATTGCAACAGCGCCGATCGTTGACAAGGGAAAGACACCTCAGATATCAACAGTCGGAACCAACCCGCTCGTTACAGTGGACAATAAGGGCAAGGTCCGCCCCTATTCCTTCCGTATCTGCTTCACAGACCCATACCAGGGAGCACTTGCAGCAGAGCTTGCAATGACAACCCTCAAGAAAGACAAAGCAGCAGTTCTTTACAACGTAGGTTCTGACTATGCACAGGGACTCAGAGAGTTCTTCACGAAGAACTACACTGCGCTGAAGGGCAAGATAGTAGCAGACGAAGGATATCGTGAAACAGACGTTGACTTCCGTGCACAGCTGACAAAGGTAAAGAGCTCAGGCGCCAACGTGCTCTTCCTGCCGGGAATGGGCAAGGACATGGCCCTGATCATCAAACAGGCAAAAGAGCTTGGCCTTAAAGACATTATAATTATAGGCGGCGACGGATACGGCGAGTTCATGAATGAGATCGCCGGAGATTCTATGAAGGGTACCTACTGGGTCAACCACACATACCTTGAAGATCCCGGAATGGCGCCGATCTTTGCCCGCTACAAGAAAGTCTACAATGATGATTGTAAGGAATTCGTAAACGGTACAATGGCATATGACGCAACATACTGGCTTGTAGACGCTATCAAGCGCGCAGGCAAAGCAGAGGGTCCTGCGATCGCTAAAGCGCTCGAATCAACAAAAGGCCTCAAACTTAATCATGCCACGCTGACGATCAATGCCAAGGATCACAACCCGCTCAACAAGGCAGGAGTTATCCTTAAGGTCGGCGATGACCTTAAAGCGAAATTCTTCCAGAAAGTCGAACCCAAATAATTTCTCTGAAAGCTATTCCATTTGGGCTTGGGGAATTTATTCCCCAAGCCCGTTCAGGCCCATACAACAGGTTCTGAAAACTGGTTAAGCACCAGAAAGGCAGAGGTGTTTTAAATTGGATATGATAATCCAGCAAGTCATTAACGGCCTTTCTCTTGGGTCGGTATACGCCTTGATAGCAGTTGGTTACTCATTAGTCTATTCTATCCTTCTATTCTCAAATTTTGCACATGGAGGCTTTCTTGTTATTGGAGGTTATATTTGCTATTTCGTATTAAAGGGAGCCGGGATGAATATCTGGACAGCCTCCTTTGCCGCGTTGATCGGCGCAGGAGTTTCGGCAGTGATAGTTGAGCGTCTCGCATACAAGCCGATACGTGAGCGCACTCCCATTACCCTCTACATGCTTATTGCTTCAATGGGTATGAGCATAGTTATCGAGAATATTTTCGTAGTTACCGTAGGGGGCCGCTTCAGGGCACTTCCTCCGGTAATTCCGACGCAGCCTGTAAATTTCTTCGGACTTGCAACTACGAGCGCTTTTGATCTCCTTTCCCTGGTTACAGCTGTAGTCTTTCTTGTTGGACTTCAGCTCTTCCTATCAAAAACGAAATGGGGGCTGGCTATCAGGGCGGCTTCTTATAACCTCAGGACTGCCGGCCTCATGGGTGTCAATGTCAACAGACTGATTTCAATAGTCTTCTTTGTAGCCGGACTTCTCGCAGGAGTCGGGGGAATCTTTTTGTCTGTCAGGTATACACTTTATCCCCAGCTTGGAATGATCACCACAAAGGCATTTGTAGCAGCTGTAATTGGGGGACTTGGCTCACTTCCGGGCGCTGTTGTAGGGAGCCTCATCCTTGGTCTGGCGGAGATGCTGACTGCAGGTTTTATATCCAGCCAGTTCAGGGATCTGGTCGTTTTTGGTCTCCTTATCGTCACTCTCATTATCCGTCCCACGGGCCTTTTCGGAAAATCCGTGGGCGAGAAAGTGTAGGGACCATAGATGGATGGTTACACAACCGGCATAATTACTCTGCTTGCCATCAACTGCATAGCCGCTCTGGGAGTCTCTCTCTTTACTGGTTTCACGGGAGTCTTCACTCTTGGACATGCCGGCTACATGGCGATTGGAGCATATACCGCGGCGATCCTTACTGTACAGTATGAAGTGAACTTTATTGGAGCAATAATTGCGGGTGGTATTTTAGCGATGGTTTTTGCCTATCTGATAGGTATACCTACTCTTAAGCTTGTAGGGGACTACTATACGATAGCCTCCCTGGGCCTGGGGGAAGCTATAAGGCTGGTCATTGAAAACTGGGAAGGCGTGACCAGGGGCGCCAGAGGTTATCCCGGTATTGAGAACTATTCGACTATGCCGGTGGCTCTTACTTTCCTGGTGATAATGGCCGTTGGAATGTTCTTCCTTGTAAACAGCAGTTTCGGCAGGGCTTTCAAGGCCTGCAGGGATGACTATGTCGCTGCTTCCCTCCTTGGTTTCAACACAGCAAAGTTCAGGGTCTTCAGTCTTGCCATTTCAGGTTTTTACTGCGGTGTTTCAGGCGCACTGCTGGGGGGATTCATGTCCTTTATACAGCCGGTCATGTTTGACATGGCCAAATCAACGGAGCTTGTCTCAATAGTCGTATTCGGTGGACTTGGTTCAATGAGCGGATGTCTTATAGGAACGACCATACTGACATTGGTAACTGAGATCTTCAGGCCGATATCACAGTACCGCATGCTGGTTTACGGACTTGTCCTGGTATTGGTCATGGTACTGAGGCCGGAGGGGATCATGGGGACCAACGAACTTACGAAAGACTACATAAAAAGCATTTTCTCCCGCAGGAAGAAGATCACTGCTGAGGATGGGGGGGTGCGCTGATGTCAGCGATACTTGAACTTAAAGACGTCAATAAGTCTTTCGGAGGAGTTCAGGCTGTCAAGGATATGTCCTTTGTCATTGAGACAGGGGAACTGGCAGGCCTTATCGGACCCAACGGAGCAGGAAAGACGACGATATTCAACCTCGTCACCGGTGTATACGACGTAACGAGCGGTGAGATAGAATTCAAGGGCAAAAACATAAACAGGCTTAAGACCTATCAGGTCATATCTCTGGGAGTAGCAAGAACGTTCCAGAACCTCAGGCTTTTTGCCGCATCTTCTGTACTCGATAACGTAATGACTGCGGCGCAGCAGCATTATAAATACAGCTTCTTTGAGGCTGTCAGCCACCTGGGACGATGGAAAAGCATGGAGAAAGCTACAAGGGATGAAAGCATGGAGCTTCTTGAGAGAGTCGGGCTTGCAGATCGTGCCGATCAGGCAGCAGGAAATCTTCCATACGGACTTCAAAGGCGTCTGGAAATAGCAAGAGCTATTTCCCTCAGGCCTGATCTGCTGCTTCTGGACGAGCCTGCCGCAGGAATGAACGCGGAGGAAGTTGAACAGCTCAATGAACTGATCAAACTTATTCACAGCGATTTCAATCTTACGATACTGCTCATCGAACACCATATGGACATGGTCATGGAGATATGCCCCCATATCGTCTGCATGAACTTTGGAGCAAAAATTGCTGAAGGTTCCCCTGATGAAATACAGAGTCATCCTGAAGTCCTCAAGGCTTATCTGGGAGAGGAGGAATAGGACAATGGAAGATAAAAGGCCTATTCTCTCAGTAAAAAATCTGTCTGTTAATTATGGAGCCATCCAGGCTCTTAAAGGTGTCGACCTTGATGTTTATCCGGGTGAGATAGTGGCGGTAATCGGTGCGAACGGTGCAGGAAAATCTACAATGATGAGCGCGATAATGGGAGATGTCCCAAAGGCAGGCGGAGACATACTGCTTGACGGAAAATCCCTGCCATCAAAGAGTTTTCAGGTCGTTACAGCAGGAATAAGCCTCTCTCCGGAAGGAAGAAAAGTATTTGCCCCGCTGACTGTATATGAAAACCTTCAAATGGGAGCGTTCCCCCTGAAAGACCGCAGTCTGGTTTCAGAGCAGTTAAAAAAGGTCTATCACCTCTTTCCGCGTCTTGAAGAGAGACAGAGCCAATATGCAGGTACGCTTTCGGGCGGAGAGCAGCAGATGCTGGCCATAGGAAGAGCGCTCATGGCCATGCCCCGGGTGCTGCTGCTGGATGAACCCTCACTGGGACTTGCACCAATAATAATCAACGAGATATTCAAGGAATTGACCGAGATCAACCAGCTGCTGGGAATGACCATCCTGATCGTTGAGCAGAACGCGAGGAAGGCCCTCCTGCTTTCCAACAGGGCATATGTCCTGCAGACTGGCAAGATCATAATTGAGGGAGATTCAAAGGAACTTCTCCATAATCCTGAAATTGAGGAAGCGTATCTGGGAGGAAAGAAGAAATAATCCTAAACGATTTTTTTTAGTTTAGCTCATGGAATAAATCAGGGGAGGATCCTGTTCCATTATTGGAATTAAGGATCCTCCGCTGTTTGTTGCTTCGATCAAATGTTTTGTTGTTCGCATCTGGCTTAATGGAGTACAATAAAGTGCGCCTTGAAAGGAGTTGGGTTTGGTGATTAAAAATGACAGCTACTGGTGGTATATAACTTTATCAGCTGATGACGGGCAAGAGGAAGTTCTTTTTTCGATAGCTGACATTTCAGGGAGTATCGGCACTGAACTTCAGGAACTACCCTCAGGGGGCGTCAAGTTAAGGGCATACTATAGGAGCAGCGAAGACCTGCACTATTGGAAAGCAAAGCTTCTTGATGCGATGAAGGAATGGAGCAATATCAAAATAGATGATTTTGGAAAAATAGAAAACCAGCCATGGAATGTTGCATCGGAGGAGGCTTTTCCTCCGCTGCCCGTAGGAAAGTCTATGGTGGTTCTTGCTCCCTGGCATAAGGGAACCGAGCCCGAAGGACTCATTCCTCTTTACATAAATCCCGGAAGCGCATTTGGAACGGGCTATCACGAGAGCACTCAGATAGTCCTGGAGCTGATGGAAGATTTTGTGAAGCCCGGGATGACTACGGCAGATATCGGTACCGGCTCTGGTATACTGACGATATGCGCAATAAAATTAGGCGCTGATAAATCTTATGCGCGTGATATCGACCCGGCCGTGATAGAAGAGGTCAATAAAAATTTCGAACTGAACGGATTGGATCCGACAAAGATTGATATCGCAACAGGAGATCTCCTTGTCGGTTTCAGGCATAAAGTGGATCTGCTGACAGCAAACATTCTTCTCGAACCTCTCACAACAATGGTCGGCCAGGTGCCAAAAGTGATCGGGAGAGAGGGTATGGCTATTTTTTCGGGCATGCTCCTCACAGAGAGAGACATCTTTGTTGAGGCTTTGGAAAAAGCAAAAATGGTCATAGTCAAAGAGCATACGAAGGGAGACTGGTGGGGTGTCGCTGCCAAGGCTGCGTCTTGAAAAATGCATTTGTAAAGATGGACGCTGGCTAATAGATCAGGAGCAGGCGCATCATCTGATAAGAGTGAGACGCTGCTGCACGGGATCTTTGGCAGAAGGACTGCTCTCCGGCGAGAAAGTCCAGCTTCGGCTTTTATGTGAAGGAGAACTTGTCTTTGCCGAGGAATTGTCAAGAACTGCTGAAGCATCTCCATCTATAGAACTTCACCTGCTGCTGGGGCTGCTTAAAAACGATCAATTCGACCAGTCTCTCAGATTTGCAGCCGAGACAAGCGTGCATACGATACATCTGCTTGCATGTGAAAGAAGCGTTCCCAGATATTCCGGAATTAAACTCAAAGAAAAAATGTCCCGTTGGGACAAGATCCTTGAAGAGGCTACCCGGCAGGCTGGCGCTGCTGCTCCGCCTGTGCTCCTGCAGCCTGTGACATTAACAGAGCTTGATCCTGACCTGCTGCCAGACTGCAGGTTAGCGGCAATGCTCTCTCCAGAAGCCAAGCCACTTTCAAAGACGGAGATCACGAGTCCTGCAGTGATCGCCATAGGGCCGGAGGGAGACTGGTCTCCCTCTGAAACAGAGCTATTGCTGGAAAAAAACTTTAAGCCGGTGAACCTGGGCAATAGGATACTCAGGGCAAGTACGGCAGTTGCGGTTGCCTGCGGCTGGTTCTCAATGAACTGAAGGACGATTCGTAAAATGTACCCTTTAATGGACAAAACATACTCAGTACATATACAGGGATGCCGCACAAACCAATATGAAGGAGAGGCCATTGCTGCCTCACTTGAAAAGGCCGGTGCGGTTCAATCCCCTGACGCCCCCGACATTATAGTGATCGTAAGCTGTACCATAACAGCAGCCGCAGACAGAAAGTGCCGAAAGCTGATCCGTAAAATGAAGAGGGAAAATCCCGATTCACTTATCGTCGCATGCGGATGCTACGCACAGAGGATGTCTGACTCAGACAGAGTAACTCTCGGCGTTGATATTTTGATAGGCAACAGAATGAAACACAAAATTGCCGAGCTTGCGGCCGACTGGTTTATAAAGAATGAGCGAAGATCATGTTTTTCCATTTTTGACGATGACATAATGACGGACGGATCGTGGGATGACCTCCTTCTCGACAGACCCAGACTTCACACCAGGGCATTCCTTAAGGTGCAGGACGGATGCAGCCATTTCTGCAGCTACTGCATAGTCCCTTATGTCAGGGGGAACCCGGTCTCAAGGGATGTCGATGAAGCGCTTGCCGAGGCGGAGAAGATCGTTCAGTCAGGCTGCCCTGAGATCGTACTTACAGGGGTCCACCTTGGGCTGCATGAAGACCTTCCGCTTCTTGTAAGAAAGATCGGTTCGATAAAAGGACTAAAGAGGCTGAGGTTTGGATCGATAGAGCCTTTTGCCGTTGATAAGAGGCTGCTGGAGTCGATTGCGGAGACAGAGACCTTCTGCAGGCATCTTCACCTTCCGCTGCAAAGCGGCGATGACGGTGTTCTTGCCGCTATGAGAAGGGGCTACACGACAAAAGGATTCCGTGTGATAACCGATAACATCAGAAAAAAGCTCGGAGAAGATGTACACCTGAGCACTGATTTGATGGTAGGTTTTCCCGGTGAGGATGAAAAAGCATTTGAAAACAGCATCCGGTTCATTAACGATATAGGTTTTGGAAAGATGCATATTTTTAATTATTCTCCCAGAGAAGGCACAGCTGCTGCACAGATGGCCTGTCCGCCTGAGAACGAAGTAAAGCAAAGGCTTGCAAAAGCACTCACGGAAGCAGACGCTCTTCACAGGAATTACTGTTCAAAATGGATCGGTAAAGATGTTGAAATCCTTGTTGAGCAAAAAATCAATGATACCGTTCGCGGACTTGCCCGCAACTATATAAGGGTCGCTGCACTTTCCGAAAATGCAGAAATAGGTGAAGTGCTCCATGTTACGCCTCAAAAATATGTGAACGGGATTCTGACATCAGACCTTGTCTCGAAATGTTCCCCGGATAATTGCGAATTCCCTGAGTTTTTGTAACTGACCGCTTGTATCGAATTCAATAGTACGATACAATAACATGGTGTTTATCCCCCACTGCACATATGTGTTTATGTTTTGTGAGTGGCCGAGAAAGGGGGGAATGTAGGTGACCACCGTAACCAGACGAGATAACGAGTCGATCGAGGACGCGCTGAAACGTTTTAAGCGTGAACTTCGGAAGGTGGGCGTGCTTCGTGAAGCAAAGAAGCATGAGCATTACGAAAAACCCAGTGAGATCAAAAAACGTAAGAAGGCTGAAATGGCCCGAAACAAAGGCAGGAAGGCTGATTATTAGTTATGTCCGACCTTGAGCTGAAGATCCAGAACGATCTGGTCGATGCAATGAAAAAGAGGGATGAACTAAGGCTCTCAGTCCTTAGGATGCTGAAGTCTGCGATACAGATGGCTCAGATCGAAAAAGGCAGGGATCTTCCCCTTACAGACGATGAAGTCCTTGTTATCGTTCGGAGACTTATCAAGCAGCGGAATGAAGCAGCTGAAATGTACAGGTCAGGCGGTGCGCATGACAGAGCTGAAACTGAGCTTGAGGAAGTCAAAGTGCTTGATTCTTACCAGCCCGAACAGCTTTCTGACGAAGAGATCGTAAAAATAGTAACGGAGATTTCAACACAGGTTGAAGCGTCAGGTCTGAAAGATATGGGAAAAGTAATGGGCAAAACTGTAGCTGCTGTTAAAGGCCGTGCAGAAGGCGGAAGAATAAAAGAACTGGTCCTGAAACATCTTTCTTCAAAGTCATAAACCAGAAGAACAAATAAAAATGCCGGACGTAAGTTCGGCATTTTTTGCGTTTAGGGCGATAATAACAGAATAAAAATAAAATTTTTTTTGATCTTTCATGTCTTTGAACGTATTGAAGGGAGTGCTATCGATGAAAACTTATATGATACCGTTGATCCCCGGCCCGGTCTCTGTACCGGTCAGATTCAGAGAAGCCTATATGACAGATTTCGGGAGCTCTGACCTGGAAAAAGATTTCTATGATCTGCTCAAAGAGAATCAGGGATTACTGAAAAAAATATTAAATACAGAAAACAGTGTGACAATCCAGTCAGGAGAAGCAATGCTCGTCCTTTGGGGGGCCCTCAAAAGCACAGTTAAACCTAAAGACAGGGTGCTGACCCTCTCGAACGGACTTTTTGGCCACGGTCTTGGCGAGATGGCAGGATCCTTGGGAGCGGAAGTCAGATATCTCGAGGCTGCGGACGGCAGTTTTATTGACGAAAGTATCCTTAAGCGTGAACTGGATTCTTTCAGGCCAGATGTCGTTACAGCTGTCCACTGTGAAACTCCCAGCGGCCTGCTCAACCCCATAGGGGAAATAGCCCCGATGATAAAAGAGAGCGGAGCACTCTTCTGTGTGGATTTCGTGGCAAGCGCCGGCGGAGCGGAAGTGAAGGTCGACGAGTGGGGAATAGATCTTGGACTTCTCGGCAGCCAGAAATGCCTTTCACTGTTGCCGGACCTCTCTGTCCTGACGATGAGTGAAAAGGCCTGGATTGCAGCCGAGAAAGTAAATTACGCCGGGTATGACGCAGTGCTCCCATGGAGAAACGCTGAAGAAAAAATGGAAATGCCCTGCACTCACAACTGGCATGCTAATGCCGCAATGAACCTATCTCTTAGATCACTGCTCGAAGAAGGACTCGAAAATTCCTTCAGACGGCACAGGGATGTCGCAGAATACTGCCGTTCAAGGATCACTGCAATGGGCCTTGAGCTGTACGCAAAAGACATTAAACTTGCTTCACCTACAGTGACCGCCGTCAAAATACCTTCCGGGTGGACCTGGGAGGAGCTGGATGGATCGCTAAGAGAGCGTGGGATGGGTGCAGGCGGAAGCTACGGCCATCTTGCAGGGAAAGTTTTCAGAATAGGACATATGGGATCACAGGCGAACATAGAGCTTGTGAAAAAAGGCATGGATGTCCTCGAAAAAGTGTTGAACAAATAATTTTGTACCTGCTATCCTTTTGTCCGATCAGTTAAAACCGGGCCTGAGGCAGGCCCGGTTTTATTTTGGAAGTCAATTATTTAATATTCAAAGTATTTTTTTATACCGATAATATATTTTTCTTTTTTGCATTTTCAATCCCTATATCTAGTGTTATACTTAAAAAACCGTTATATATAGTGTCAGGGGGGATGTTTAATGCGCTGTCCGGCCTGTGGTGCGCTTGAGACAAGGGTAATCGAAACTAGGAGTGCTGATGAAGGCAGAGTTAACCGGAGAAGGCGCGAATGCCCGGAATGCCAGAACCGCTTTACTACTTACGAGAGGCTCGAAGAGAAGAACTACCTTTGGGTCGTCAAGAAAGGCGGAAGCAGAGAGGCTTTCGACAGAGGAAAGCTGATGAAGGGGCTCCAGAGGGCTTGTGAAAAACTGGCAGTTCCCCTTGAAAGTATAGAAGAAGCTGTTGCAAACGTTGAGGCAAAAGTCCGCGGCGGGGGACAGGGAGAAGTTCCGACTTCCATTATTGGTGAATACGCTGCGGAAGAACTCAGGAAGATAGACAAAGTCGCATATGTCAGATTTGCGTCAGTATACAGAGAATTTACAGATATCTCCAGCTTTACCCATGAAATAGCAAAACTACTGGAGGACAAGGAGGCACATCGTAATGGCAAATGATGCATTACATGAATCAGGGTCATTTTTCGGCAAACAGGGAAAGATTTTTGAAAAACAGGGGGAATCGACAGATCTTGCACTGATGGTCGATGCACTGGCCCAGGAAGAAAGCTCTCCCTGGGATGCCAGCAGGATAAGGGATGCCCTGATAATCGAAGCCGGGGTTGATCCGGCTACCGCCGAAGGGATAGCCCTCGAGGTCGAAGAGGAGCTGCTCAGGTTTGAGAGAAGCCATGTCACGACAACGATCATACGTGAAATGGTCAATGTCAAGCTTTTCCAGAGGGGGCTGGGAGCAAAACTGGCGGATCATAGCAGGATAGGTTTACCTGTTCACGACCTTGAGAAAATGATGCTGACCAGAAATAAAGAGAACAGCAATACAAGCCATAATCCTGAATCCATAAATTTATCCATAGCGGAGATGGTCCTCAAAGAATACGCCCTTACAAAGGTCTTCACTAAAGACATAGCAGAGGCACACCTTAAGGGAGACATTCATCTCCATGATCTGGGCATGGTAAATCGCCCTTACTGTTCAGGACAGAGCGTTGCATATGTTGCCCGTTACGGTCTTAATATTCCTTCGATAACAAGTGTCTCTAAACCAGCTAAGCATGCGGACGTGCTTCTTGCCCACATACTTAAAATGACTTCTGTACTGCAGAACCATTTTGCAGGAGCTATAGGATGGGACGCTGTAAATATGTACTTTGCGCCCTATCTGGTCGGATGGACATATGAACAGCTCAAACAGCTTGCGCAGCAGCTTATCTTTGAATTCAACCAGCTGGCAGGAGGCAGAGGCGGTCAGGTGGCGTTTACAGATATTAATCTGTACTATGAGATTCCAAATCATTTCAGGGATGTTCCCGCGATAGGACCTGGGGGTAAATTTACAGGAAAGACCTATGCTGATTACGATGCCGAGTCAAAACTGTTCCTCAAAGCTCTCTTTGATGTGTATATGGGTGGCGACAGCAGGGGACAGCCTTTCTTCTTCCCGAAACCGCTGCTCCACATCACGGATTATTTCTTTAAGGAGCCGGGATGGGAAGATTTTCTGAACCAGGCCTGTGAGCTTTCTTCAGAAAAGGGCAACACGTACTTTGTCTTTGACCGCGGCGGTGTAGCAAAGCTCTCGGAATGCTGCAGGCTATCTTTCGAGCTGACTCCGGAGGATCTTGATGAGGCAAAGCATCCATGGAAGATGCGTTACTGTGCTCTTCAAAACATTACTTTGAACCTACCGAGAGCAGCATACAGGTGCAATGGTGACGAAGAGACTCTTTTTGAGATAATCGACGAAGAGATGGAACTGGCCGCTAAAGCGCATCTGCAGAAAAGGGCGTTTATAAAGAGCATTCTTGACCTGGGGCTGCATGGCCCTCTTGCAGCCTTATGCGTTTCACATGATGACGAAGGCTATCTTAGAATGAGAAAAGCCAGCCATCTTATAGGCATACTTGGACTGAATGAAATGGTAGAGGCTGTTACAGGATGTCAGCTCCACGAGAGCGAGCATGCGGAACAGCTCGGCAAAGCGGTCATACAGTATATGGATCTCAAGTGCCAGCAGCTGTCGGAAAGACTTGGCCTCAAGATCGTCCTTGAACAGACTCCGGCGGAGAGCACCGCGCTTCGTTTTGCAAAGCTTGACCTGCGGGCCTATCCCGATATTGCCCGTAAGTATATCAAAGGCAGTTTCGACACAGGCGAAATATACTACACAAACAGCACTCACCTCAACTACAAACTGGTACAGGACCCGATCGACAAAGTGACGAGGGAGGGTGTGCTTCATCCCATGATAAAGGCCGGTGCCATCACCCATGTCTGGATGGGAGAACATAAACCGGATCCCAAGGCGCTTGCTTCGTTTGTGATCAAGACATTCAGACATTCAGAAAACGCCCAGGTGGCATTCAGCCCCGAATTTACCATCTGCAACGAGTGCAACCATATTGAGAGGGGACTTTCTGATTCCTGTTCGAGATGCGGCTCCGAGGATGTTGACGGCATAACCAGAGTGACCGGTTATTTTACAAGGACTTCATCCTGGAATGCCGGCAAAAGAGGAGAGCTCAGGGATAGGGCAAGAGGACCTGTAAGAGCTTCGGTATGAGTAGTGGGGAAGAAATGAAACGTTATACTGCGGGGGGATATCTCCCCGCATCTTTTTTAGACTGGGACGGTCATGTATCCGCAGTAGTCTTTACTTCAGGATGCAATTTCAGATGCCCATGGTGCCACAACAGCGAACTTGTCCTTCAAAAGACTGATATTATCGACATTAGTTTTATCATCGATGACATCTGCAAAAGGATAAATTTTCTTGACGGAGTAGTCATAACCGGAGGAGAGCCCTGTTTATGGGATGGGTTGTTTGATTTTCTGGGAAAGATGAAAGAGTTGAAAATGAGCGTTAAGCTTGATACTAATGGATCAATGCCCGACATACTAGGCAAAGTGCTTGAAGAGGGACTGGCAGATCACGTTGCAATGGATGTGAAAGCCCCTCTTAATAAAGTGGCTCTTAAGAGAGTTACAGGTGTTGATGTTGATCCCGAGAAGATAAAGAGAAGCATCGATATCATAAAAAGGTCCGTTCCTGCTTATGAATTCAGGACCACTTTTATAGATGGGCTGCTTACGATAGAGGATATGATCGAGATAAGAAAAGAACTGATAGATGACGCTCATTGGATAATACAGGCATTCAGGCCCGTTAACTGTCTTGATCCTAGCTACTGCTTGTTTCCTGCAGCAGATGCCGAGAAGCTGAGAGAGAAATTCTCCGGCATAAAGGTGAGAGGATAATGATGAAAAAGATCAGTGAATGAGTTATAATTGTCGGCGCATAAGCACAATTTTTACGGCTTCTGTAATCTAAAAATCCAGTTGAGAAGAGGGTGTTCTGCAGTGAAGTTAACAAAGAAAATTTTAGTGGCTTTTTGTGTCGTACTTGTCATGGCCGGAATGGCTATGGCAGCGGATACGGTGAAAATTGGAGTTTACCTCCCTGTAACAGGAGGAAACGCCATCGGAGGACAGCTTGAGCTTGATGGTGTGAAACTGGCGCATAAGGAAGCCCCGACTGTATTGGGCAAAAAGGTAGAGATCATATTTGTTGACAACAAGAGCGATAAAGTTGAAGCAGCAAATGCAGTCAAGAGACTTGTCGACAAAGAGAAAGTCAACGCCATAATAGGCACATATGGTTCTTCCCTTGCCATGGCCGGCGGAGAAGTTGCAGAGAAGGCGCGTATCCCGATGGTAGGCACTTCCTGCACCAACCCCCTCGTAACCCAGGGCAAAAAGTATGTTTTCCGCGTTTGCTTCATAGACCCATTCCAGGGGGCAGGTGCTGCCGCCTTCGCGAAGGAAGAGCTGAAAGCCAAGACTGCAGCCTGCCTTATCGAAGTCACAGAGGACTATAGCGTAGGTCTTGCTTCATTCTTCGAGCGCAGTTTTACTAAAAACGGCGGGAAAATAGTTTCAAAACTCAACTACCAGAAGGGTGACCAGGATTTTACAGCCCAGCTGACAGAGATCATCAGCAAGAAGCCCGATGTCCTTTACATCCCTGCCAACTTTGCTGAAGGTGCGATCATCATGCGTCAGGCAAGAGAACTTGGCGCTAAGTTCAAGATCCTTGGCGGCGATGCCATGGACAACCCTGAAATTGTCAAAATAGGCGGAGAATCTGTCGAAGGTTTCAGCTACACCACATTCGCTTATGCTCCAGAAATGCCAAAAATGAGCCCAATAGCCAAGAAATTCACGGAAAACTGGAAGAAGGCTTTTCCGGGCAAAGATCCTAACGCACTCACAGCTTGCGGTTATGACAGCTACATGCTTATCCTTGACGCCATCAAACGCGCGAAAAGCGATGATCCCGAAAAGATAACAGCAGCGATCGCAGCTACAAAGAACTTCCCAGGAGTCACAGGAAACACTACGATCAATGCTTCCCATGATGCAGAGAAATCTGTCGGCATTATGCAGATCAAAAACGGGAAGAGGATATTCCTTACCGTAGTTGAACCTAAATAAATAATATTGACTTAAGCTCCTAAAATGGGGGGAGGGTATATCCCTCCCCTTTTTCGAGAGCGGGGAGAATAGTTATGACATTGGATATGTTTATTCAGCACTCATTCAACGCGTTGACGCTGGGAAGCCTCTATGGCCTTATCGCCATTGGTTATACTATGGTTTACGGTATTCTTAGGCTCATCAATTTTGCTCACGGCGACATCTTCATGATAAGCGCCTATTTCGTCTTTTTTGCGATAACCCTCCTTAATCTTCCATGGGTCGCTGCCGTCATCCTTTCTATTGCAGGAACAGCCCTTTTCGGTGTAATGGTAGACCGGATAGCCTACAGGCCCTTAAGAGATGCGCCAAGGATATCTGCTCTGATAAGTGCAATAGGAGTCTCATTTTTTATTGAAAATATATGTCTGGTCCTCTTTACTGGAGTCCCGAAACCGATGCCCAGGCTTGAAATGCTTGTAACTGTCATGCAGTTTGGCAATATAAGGATCCTTCCCCTGGCAATATTTGTTCCAATAAGTTCTTTTCTGCTTGTAGCCGGACTTCTATGGATACTTTACAGGACTCCTCCCGGATTAGCCATGCGGGCAATATCAAAAGACATAGAAACTACTCGTCTCATGGGAGTTAGAGTGGACAGGATAATTGCTCTCACATTCGCCATTGGTTCAGCCCTTGCTGCGGCAGCAGGCATAATGTGGGCGCTCAGGTATCCCCAGATACATCCTTTTATGGGAGTATTCCCGGGATTCAAAGCCTTTATAGCGGCAGTACTGGGCGGGATAGGCTCTGTTCAGGGGGCAATGATAGGCGGACTTCTGCTCGGTTTCATAGAGATAATGATAATTGCCTTCTTCCCGGAGCTTTCTGGTTACAGGGATGCTTTCGCATTTGTGCTGCTGATAATGATACTTTTTGTTAAACCCACCGGGCTAATGGGAGAAAAACTGGAGGACAAGATATGATGGAGAAAAAAACAAAAATCATTCTTAACCTTCTGCTGACACTTCTGCTTGCACTTTTCCTCTGGTGGGCCAATGGAAATCTGGACGGATACAAGATCCAGGTTCTCAACCTGATTGCAGTGAACGCGATCCTTGCACTAAGTCTGAACCTGATCTACGGTTTTACGGGGATGTTCTCGCTGGGGCATGCAGGTTTTATGGCCATAGGTGCATATGTCAGCGCCATCCTCATCCTTCCTGCTGCACAGAAGGAGATGATGTATATTCTGGAGCCGATAATCTGGCCCTTCTCAGTCCTTGAAGCTCCGTTTTTCATCTCTGTTCTTGCAGGCGGACTAATCGCTGCACTTCTTGGTCTTCTGATCGCGCTTCCGGTACTTCGCCTTGGCGGAGACTATCTTGGGATCGCTACTCTTGGATTTGCTGAAATAATCAGGGTCGTCTTTACAAATATCACGCCGGTCACAAACGGAGCACTGGGGTTAAAAGGAATACCGCCTTATGCCAACCTTGGCTGGAATTATTTCTGGTGTGTCTTGACTTTTTTTGTGATCGTTAAACTGCTTTCAAGCAATTTCGGAAACTGTCTGAGAGCGATCCGTGACGATGAAGTGGCTGCAAAGGCGATGGGAATAAACACTTTCAAGTGCAGGGCAATATCTTTTGCAGTGGGCGCTTTTTTTGCAGGTGTCGGAGGAGCGCTGATGGGGAGCCTGATAACTACGATCGACCCCAAGATGTTCAACTTCCAGCTGACATTCAATATCCTTATGATCGTTGTTGCCGGAGGGCTGGGTTCAATCACGGGCTCAATGGTAGGGGCGGTCGTGATAACTGTACTTCTTGAATGGCTGAGGTTTGTGGAAGACACGATAGAGATCGGCTCTTTCGTACTTGTCGGAATTCCCGGGATGAGGATGGTAATATTCTCGCTGGTGCTTCTCTTAATTATCCTATACCGCAGGGAAGGGATAATCGGGGGGTATGAATTCAGCTGGGATAGCGTTACCAGACGATTCAGCAGTAAAAAGGAGGACGAATAGATGGGCAGATCCGTTCTCAGGACAGAAAATGTAACGATAAAATTTGGCGGACTGACCGCTGTCGGTGACTTCAACATAGAGATAGAAGAAGGAAGTATCTCCAGTCTGATAGGCCCCAACGGAGCGGGAAAGACTACCTGTTTCAACATAATAACCGGCTTTTACACTCCCACTGAGGGAAAAATATTATTCATGGATGATGACATTACAGGCATGAAGCCTCATGATGTCTGTAAGGCCGGGATAGCAAGGACGTTCCAGAATATCAGGCTTTTTGCCGGAGGCACAGTTCTGCAGAATGTAATGACTGCCTGCTGGGTACGTCAGAAATCACCCTGGTGGACAGCCCCACTTATGCTTCCGGGTTTTCTCAGGGAAGAACGCGAGATAAGGGAAAAGTCGATGGGACTGCTCAATGCAGTCGGCCTGGGCCATCTCTCTAAAGAAATAGCCACAGGACTGCCCTATGGCGCCCAAAGAAGACTTGAGATCGCAAGGGCGCTGGCAACGGAACCCAAACTTCTCCTGCTTGACGAGCCTGCGGCAGGCATGAATCCACAGGAAAGCCAGGAACTGATGAATTTTATAAGGCAGATAAGGGATAAATTCAACCTGACCATCTTCCTGATAGAACATGACATGAAGGTCGTCATGGGAGTATCTGAATGGATAAGGGTACTTGACTACGGCCAGCTTATTGCCGAAGGAACTCCTGCTGAGATCCGCTCGAACTGCAAAGTGATCGAGGCATACCTTGGAAAGGAGGCCGTCGCCTGTGCTGAAAATTGAAAACCTTAACGTCCGTTACGGAGGGATCCATGCTATCCGTGGTATCTCGCTTGAAGTCCCGATAGGTAAGATCGTCACGCTGATCGGAGCAAACGGTGCCGGAAAAAGCAGCACGCTGAGGTCTGTTGCGGGGCTGGTCAAGAACAAAACGGGAAGCATCTCATGGAAAGGCAAAAATATATTTGGCCTCCTGCCGGAAGAGATACTGATGTCCGGTGTTGCATTATGTCCCGAAGGCCGCAGGATCTTCCCACAACTTACAGTTCTTGAAAATCTCAAGCTAGGCGGATATTCCCGCAAAGACAAGTCAGGACTCGAAGAGTCGATAGAGAGAGCCTTCAATCTCTTCCCTAGGCTGAAAGAGAGAGTCTGGCAGAAGGGCGGGACACTTTCAGGAGGAGAACAGCAGATGCTTGCGCTTGCAAGGGCTCTTATGAGCGATCCCGAACTGATCATGATGGACGAACCCTCACTTGGACTGGCCCCATTATTGGTACAGGAAGTATTTGAGATCATCCGGGAGATCAACAAAGAGGGCAAAACGATACTTCTTGTTGAACAGAATGCCTTTGGAGCCTTGAATGTAGCAGATTATGCATATGTTCTGGAAGTCGGTGCGATCACCCTTGAGGGCAAGGGCATAGATCTGTTGAGAGACAGACGCGTAATAGATGCCTACTTGGGAGGATGACCTTATTAATATTAGAAATTGGCTGCGATGATAGTCCCCGCTGCGGTTACGGTGCAGCGGGAATTTTGTTGTTTTTATTTTAGATGTATTTTTTATTATAAGATTAAATTTATTACTAAAATCATTATTTAGGTATCTTAATCAGTTTTCAAAATATTAGTTTATCAATGC
>Ga0172380_10004199_pt1 | contig 18765 bp, 15 predicted proteins | sample Leawe162metaG_FD_119747 | JGI IMG/M metagenome (GOLD analysis project Ga0172380, IMG submission 119747) | Leachate microbial communities from a municipal landfill in Southern Ontario, Canada - Leachate well 162 metaG | ecosystem: Engineered > Solid waste > Landfill > Unclassified | place... | reverse complement strand
TTGTCCAGATCGACCAGCAGTTCATTGGAAAGTTGGCGCAGGCGAATCTCGGTGTAACGCATGGCAGCCGGCGAATCGCCGTCCACTGAACCGAAGTTGCCCTGGCCGTCCACCAGCATGTAGCGTAAGGAAAAATCCTGGGCCATGCGCACGATGGTGTCGTAGGCCGCGGTATCGCCATGGGGATGGTACTTACCTATCACATCACCGACCACGCGGGCCGATTTTTTATAGGGCTTGTTGTAGTCGTTGCCCATGTCATACATGGCGTACAGACAGCGACGGTGTACCGGCTTGAGGCCATCGCGCACGTCCGGCAGGGCGCGGCCAATGATGACCGACATGGCGTAATCCATGTAGGAGCGCTTCATCTCGTCTTCGATGTTAACTGCTATCTTGTTGGGTGTGTTGGTAAGCATCAGTTCCTCTTATATCAACGAATGTTATTTGTTTCAGATATCCAGGTTGACCACGTTGAGCGCGTTGTTTTCGATAAATTCGCGGCGCGGTTCAACCTGGTCGCCCATCAGGATGGTAAAGATCTCGTCCGATTCCACCACGTCCTCGATCTTGACCTGCAGCAGTACGCGGTTCTCTGGATTCATGGTGGTCTCCCAAAGCTGTTCCGGGTTCATCTCACCCAGGCCTTTGTAGCGCTGGATAGCCAGCCCCTTCTTGGCCTGCTCAAGGAAGAAGGCCAACAGCTCCTCGTGGTTGGCCGTCTCCAGCAATTGTTTGCCGCTTTCCTGAAGCTCCAAAAAGGCACGGCCGTCAGCCATGGTCTCCACCACCCGGCGGTGGTTATCCACCAGCAGCTCGTATTCGTGAGTTGAAAGCACCGCAATGGTCTGTTGATCGATAATAGCGCGGATATTGCCGATACGAAAGGTGATGCGCTCCTCCTCCACCTGGTAATCGGAACCGGGGGAAAGCGCCTTCATGGCCTCCAGATAAGGCTCTACCTGAGAGAGCTCTTCCAGCCCGGCCGGAATGTTGCTGCGGACGATGATCGAGAGCAGTTCTGTTGTAATCCCTTTTTTAACAACCTTGTCAAAGATAACGCGGTTTTCGATGAATTGCTTGATGACCGGAATGATCTGTTTCCCGATGTAGACCCGGTCCCCCTTCTCCAGCTTAAGGATCAGCTCCCCGGCACCTTCCTCCAGCAGAAAAGTCTGCATGGCATGCTCGTTTTTGAGATACATCTCTTTCTTGCCGCGCTTTACCTTGTAGAGCGGTGGTTGGGCGATGTAGAGGTAACCGCGTTCGATCAGTTCGCGCATATTGCGGTAGAAGAAGGTCAGAAGCAGGGTCAGGATGTGTGAGCCGTCAACATCGGCGTCTGTCATGACGATGATGCGATGGTAGCGTAATTTGGAAATGTCGAAGTCGTCCTTGCCAATACCGGTTCCCAGGGCAGTGATCAGAGTGCGGATCTCCTGAGAGGCGATCATCTTGTCGAAGCGGGCCTTCTCGACGTTGAGGATCTTGCCCTTGAGCGGCAGGATGGCCTGGTTCTTGCGGTCGCGGCCCTGCTTGGCCGAACCACCGGCCGAATCACCCTCGACCAGGTACAGTTCGCACTGGCTGGGGTCCTTTTCCTGACAGTCGGCCAGTTTACCCGGTAGGCCTCCCAGATCCAGGGCGCCTTTGCGACGGACCGTCTCGCGCGCCTTGCGGGCCGCTTCGCGGGCCCGGGCGGCATCTATCGATTTCTCCAGGATGCGCTTGGCAACCTGGGGGTTCTCTTCCAGGAACTGGGCCAATTTTTCGTTTATCAACGATTCTACATAGCCTTTGACCTCGGAGTTACCCAGCTTGGTCTTGGTCTGCCCCTCGAACTGCGGTTGCGGGATCTTGACCGAGATGACGCAGGTCATGCCTTCGCGCAGGTCATCACCCGAGATCGCGACCTTTTCTTTCTTGAGCATCTCGTTGGCAGCCACGTAGCTGTTCATGGTACGGGTCAGACCGGCCTTGAAACCGGCCAGGTGCGTGCCCCCCTCGTGGGTGTTGATATTGTTGGCGAAGCTGAAAATTTTCTCGTCGTAGGAGTCGTTGTACTGCATGGAGACCTCAGTCTCCACGCCCCCTTTTTCGCCCTTGAAATAAATAGGCTTGGGGTGCAGTGCGATCTTGTTGCGGTTAAGATATTCGACAAAGGAATTGATACCACCCTCGTAGTAAAACTCGTGCGACTTGTTGTCTACGCGCTCGTCGGTGATCTTGATCCTGACCCCGGCGTTGAGGAACGCCATTTCTCTCAGACGCTGGGAAAGCACGTCAAACGATATCTCGGTGGTCTCGAAGATCTCTTCGTCCGGCATGAAGGTGATCTTGGTACCACGCTTCTTGGTCTCGCCGACCATCTCCAAAGGTGCCACTGGATCGCCACGGCGATAGGATTGGCGGAACACCTTGTTGTCGCGGCGGATCTCCAGCTCCAGCCATTTGGACAAGGCGTTGACAACCGAGACACCGACGCCGTGCAAACCGCCGGAAACCTTGTAGGAGTCGTTGTCGAACTTGCCACCGGCGTGCAACACCGTCAGGACAACCTCGGCCGCCGATCTACCTTCAGCAGGGATTATGTCGGTCGGGATGCCGCGGCCGTTGTCCACTACTGTCACCGAACCATCGGTATTGATGGTTACCGAGACATCGTCGCAATGTCCAGCCAAGGCTTCGTCAATTGAGTTGTCGACAATTTCGTACACCAGATGGTGCAGGCCCGCGCTGGAGGTGGAGCCGATATACATGGCCGGTCGCTTGCGTACAGCAGCAAGCCCCTCCAGAATCTTAATGTTGTCCGCCCCGTAATCTTCCGAAGCGTCGTGCGTTACGTTGTCCAGTTCACTCATGCGATTCGTTTCCCTCAAACGTCAGATTGCCGTCTTCCACACGGAACACGGCGTAGTTTTTTTCAGCCTTTAAAAGGACTGGTGCTTGTTCTGTTGTTGTCATGAATACCTGGATGTCACGAGACACCAGGAAATTCATCAAGTTACGGTTGCGAACGGCATCAAGCTCGGAACCCATGTCGTCCAAAAGCAGCAAGGGCGGTTCGTTGAAGGTTACCTGCAGGTTGTCGATTTCCGCCATCTTCAGGGCTAGCACAAAGCTTTTCTGTTGGCCTTGGGATCCAAAGGCCTTGAGTGGGCGGTTATCAAGGGTGAGCGTCAGGTCATCTCGATGCGGTCCGGCAGTAGTGGTGCCATATCGGTCATCGTTGCGCTCATGCCGTGCAAATAGTTCCAACAGTTCAGCGCGAATACCTTCCCGCCCATCTGCCAGAACCCCTTCCGGCCGATAGCAGATGCCGGCCATTTCGCTGCCGCCGGAAATCATGGCGTAGTATACCTGCAGCGTATCGTTCAGCAACAGCACAAATCTGCGTCGCTGCTCGATAACCTCTGCTCCCGCCTCGGCCAGCTGTTCGGTCCAGGTATCCAGTCCTGATCTGCCGCTGCTTTTCAGGAGGTGGTTACGCTGCTTGAGAATACGATGATAATTATGCCAACTCTTCAGGTAACCTATGTTACCCATATAAACGGCGCGGTCCAGATAGCGCCTGCGCGCATCTGGACCCATTCTGACCATGCCGGTGTCATCCGGGGAAAACACGACCGCATTCAACCTGCCATGGAGATCTGAGGCCCTCTGAACAGCCTTGCCATCGATCTCCACCCTGCGGCCAACAGCTTCCAGGGATAATTTTACACTGCTCCTCGTACCACCGGATTCTATCGAGCCCTGTACCACTGCAGCCCGTTCTCCATGCCTTATCAAGTCCGGGAGCCTGGAATTTCTGAAAGAACGGGGGCTCCCCAGCAGGTAGATCGCTTCGAGCAGGTTGGTTTTGCCTTGTCCATTGAGTCCGTATAACAGGTTGAAACGCTCGCCCGGTTCGATCCTAACCATCCCGATATTGCGAAAACCTGCGATTGCTAGGTGCTTAAGTCGCATCTATCCGTTTTTACAACCTCATGGGCATGATCACGGCAAGGAAACTGTCAGATTTTTCCGGAACTATGATCGAGGGAGAAAGCTCATCCTTGAATTTCATCTCAATGCAATCGGTATCGGTGACCGCCAGTACATCCAACAGATAGCGGGCGTTAAATCTTACGGCAAACGGCTCGCCATCATACGTGACGTCGATCTCCTCCATGGCATCACCCAACTCGGGATTACTGGAGGAAATTTTGATACCGGTATTGGAGATCTCCAGCATGATGCCCTTGAATTTCTCGCTGGAGAGAATGGCCATCCTGCGTACCGAATGGGTGAAAATTTCCTTATTGATCGTTATGATGCGGTTGTTGGCAACTGGAACGACCCGGTTGTAATCCGGGAATTCACCATCAACCAGGCGCATGACCATATAGGAGTCGCCACGTTTGATAACAGCGCTGTTGTCCATGAAACCGAACAGGAGGGTGCCGCCACTCTCCTCGTCGGTAATCTTTTTCAACTCGTAGATGCCCTTTTTAGGCAGAATAACTCCCTTGCTGAGTTCGGGGCCGGCATTGCCCTTGAACGTCCCTTGGGCAATGGAAAGTCTGTGCCCGTCAGTGGCTACCATCTTAAGGATCCGATCACCGCTCTCCGTGGTCTCTACCTTGGTGAACAGGCCATTAAGGTTGTATTTAGTTTCATCGTTGCATATGGCGAATGATGTCTTTTCTATCATCCCCTTCAGAAGCGAACTTTCTATCTCAAAGAGATTCTCTTCCTTAACGGCAGGGAAATAGGGAAATTCTTCCGGTGAAAGTCCGACGATATTGAACTGCACCTTGCCGCACCTGATTTCGACCCAGTCATTGTCCTTGGTGGTAAAAATTATCTCCTGATTGGGGAGTTCCTTGACTATCTCATACAGTTTTTTAGCTCCGACTGTAATCTTGCCTGGCGTCATCACTTCTGCGGGGTAGCTGCTTTTCATCCCTACTTCGAGGTCTGTGGCAGTGACGTGTAGGGATGAATCCAGCGCCTCCAGCAGGACATTTGAAAGAATTGGCATGGAGGTTCGCTTTTCAACAATACCCTGTATCTTCTGCAGTGATTTGAGAAATACATCTTTATCGATTCTGAATTCCATAGCCGCTCCCTTACGGAATAATATCTTTATAAATTTAAAAAGACTTGTAGTTCGTTGTAGAGGTTGTTGATACGGTTGATAACTTTGTAACAATCTGAAAACAAGCAATAATTATACAGGCAACAGTTGTTTATGAAATGGTACGAACAGAGCGGGTTTTCAACAGGCAAAAAGTTATGCACATATTTTTATCTGCTCTGTGTACATGTTGTCCTCACTTAAGAAGAGTATTCTTAATATCTGCAACAATTTTAGCTAGTTTGTGGTCATCCTTGAGCGCGTTGTCGATCTTTTTGGCTGCATAAATGACTGTTGAATGGTCCTTGCCGCCAAACCGTGCGCCAATATCGGGATATGATGATTTGGTCATATCCCGGCAAAGCCAGATCGCAACTTGACGAGCCTGGACAAAATTCTTGAGCCTTTTGTCGGATTTCAGTTCCGTTACCTTGATACCGAATTGATCAGCAGTCGCTTTTTGTATTAATTCAACGGTAATTTCCTTGCGTCTATCGCCAAGGATATCCTTTAGGCTTTCCTTGGCCATGGTAAGGGTGATTGGAATACTCTGCAGACTGCTGTAGGCACCAAGCCTAATCAGCATTCCTTCAAGTTCACGTATGTTGCGGGTATCGCTTGACGCGAGGAAATATGCGACATCATCGGGAAGCTGTATCTTGAATATTTCCGATTTCTTCTTGAGAATGGCAATCTTGGTTTCCAGGTCCGGTGGCTGGATATCGGCGATAAGGCCCCATTCGAAACGGGAGCGAAGGCGCTCTTCTAGATCGGAAATTTCCCTTGGAAACTTGTCGGACGTGATGACGATCTGTTTATGTGCTTCATGAAGTGCGTTAAAGGTATGAAAAAATTCTTCCTGCGTGCCTGTTTTTCCGGAAATGAATTGTATGTCATCGATCAGGAGCACATCCACGTTTCTGAATCGGTTCCTGAACTGATCCATTTTCTTGAGCCGCAGATGATTTACCATCTCGTACATGAATTTTTCGGCGGAGCAGTAACAAACATTCATTGCAGGAGAAACTTTTCGAATGGTATGGCCGATGGCATTTAGCAGATGGCTTTTACCAAGCCCGACGCCACCGTATATAAAAAGTGGATTATAGGTGTCTGCTGGATTGTTTGCCACTGCCATGGCAGCGGCATGGGCGAAATGATTGCCGGTCCCGCTTACGAACAGGTCAAAGGTATACTTGTTGTTGAGCGGTGTAAATGCTGAATCTGTTGTAGAAATTTGAGGCTGGTCAGAATCCTGGTGACCCTTGATGATGAGAGTTTCAGGTAAATTGGCATCGGATTCGACATCGCTTTCTTTGATAATGAAATTGATGTGGATGTTATGACCCAATGTCATGGAAAGTGCGCCGGTCAGCACCTTATAATAGTGTTCTTCCAGCCACTCTTTGAAAAAGGACGTCGGAACGGATAGAAATACGGAATCACCGTCGTGATGACTGTAACGTATTGGCTTGATCCACGTGGTAAAATCACGTTCAGACAGGACTTTTTCCAGATTATCGGACGCTTGTTGCCAGGCTTCTTGCATAGAATCAATCATCTTCAGTGTATAAAATGTATAGTTATCCACATTGGTGGAAACTGAAAAATCACCAATGGTATAAGCAGGTTTCAGAAACTGACTTCAGTGGACGGCTTTGAGTTATTAACACGATTTTCAACACCTGTTGATAACTTATTATTAAACTAATACGAATAGTTACAGTAATTATATTAATAAATATACTTTGTAAGGATGGAGAAGATTACCAGAGGCAGCCCTATTTATCAAGGCAAATCAAATTACATGCTAAATCATGATTCAGAATAAAATTATTGACAAAGATCTGCCGATATGATTAATGACTTATTTCCTGAAAAATTTTATCGGATAGGAGTGCCGAGATGAAAAGAACTTTCCAGCCAAGTAATACTTCACGCAAGAGGACCCATGGCTTTCTTGTAAGAATGTCCACCAAGAATGGCAGACTGGTTATCAAGCGCAGAAGGGCAAAGGGCCGTAAGAACCTCTCAGTTCGCATTGCAACCAAATAATTGCCATATTGATGGGCAGGCACCTGTTGGTAAATCATATCCAAAATCAGCACGCTTGCGTAAGCGGGCTGATTTTGTTAGGCTTACATGTTCGCCTGATAAATTTGCAACCAAGGGCTTTCTTGTTGTTTGGCTGCTAAATGATGTGAAGCAGGCCCGTCTTGGGGTTACGGTAAGCAAAAAAGTTGGTTGCTCTGTGACCCGGAATAGGGTCAAGCGGTACATTCGGGAGGTTTTCAGGAATTACAGGCATTGCCTGTTGCCTGCTGACTATAATGTCATTGCTCGCAGGGAGTCCGCATCAATGGACTTCAGCACGGTTTTGCGGGAACTTGAAAAAGTATTTAAGCATATCGGCGTATCCCCATGTTCAAGAGCATCGCGCTCCTTCTAATTAGGCTGTATATGAAGCTGATTTCACCGCTTCTGCCCCCGGCCTGTCGTTTTTATCCCTCCTGTTCCGAGTATTCCAGAGAATCAATTCTGCGGCATGGACTTGTTAGGGGGCTTTGGCTTACCATGCTCAGGCTTTGCAAGTGCCATCCCTTTCATCCTGGTGGATATGATCCGGTACCATAACTGATAACACAACTGGAGCTTTTATGGAAAAGCGTGCATTATTGGCAGTAGTCCTTTCGATAGCAGTTTTCTACATATTCTCTATATTTGTTGGTCCGGAGAAGCAGCCGGGACCGTCATCTATTCCCAAGAACCCAACCAGCACGGCAGCTACTTCAGTACCCAATCAGCCGGTTGCAGCTCAAGGCGCGATGGCCTTTGCCGCTGCCCAGGCTGTTCCTGCGCCAACCCCCCTAAAAGACGTTATCGTTGAAACAGACCTGTATAAGGCAGTATTTTCATCTCGCGGCGGAAGTTTGAAGAGTATGACTCTCAAAAAATACCGCGAACAAAATACGCCTACGGCTAATCCGGTAGTTTTAGAAACCAACACTGATCCGGCCACCTATACTTTTTCTACCAAAGCGGTCGGTTTCAATCTTTCTGACAGCGCCATCTATGCCCCGGATACGGAATCCATAAAACTGAATGACGGAGAAAGCCGGCAACTGACTTTCAATTATGTATCAGGCCAGGGATTCACGGTTCGCAAGGTCTATACTTTTGGTGGAAATACCTACGGCATCAAACTCGATATCGAGGTTGTGAATAATTCAGCCGCGCCTATCACTGGTTCGATACAGCAGCTAATGACCTATCCGATCGAGCACAAGGTCAAGAACAGCCGTTTTGATATATCAGGGTCTTATGTTTATACCGACAACAGCCTGAAGGTTGATAAGGAAAAGGATGTTCTTAAACAATCCAGGGTGCCGTACAAAAACGTTCTGTGGGCCGGTTTTGCCGATAAATACTTTCTTACTGCAATATTGGACAACAAAGGAAGCATCGCCTCGGTGGATGTAAAGAAAAACGCCGACGGCTTCCTGGAGTCAGTGGTCTCGTCTCCGCAGCTTATCGTCAATCCAGGGCAGTCTTATACGGTGTCATACCGGTTGTTTGCCGGTCCCAAGGATATTGATGTCCTCAAATCACAGGGAAATTCGCTGGAGCAGTCACTGGACCTTGGCTGGTTTTCTGCCATTGCAAAGCCACTGCTCTTTACGCTCAAGTTCTTTTATCGCTATGTAGGGAATTATGGTATTGCAATTATTATAATCACCGTCATCCTCAAGGCGTTGTTTTTCCCATTGACCCATAAAAGTTACAAGTCAATGAAGGATATGCAAAAGATTCAACCCAAAATGGCAGCGCTCAAGGAAAAGTACAAAAATGACCGCGATGCCATGAATAAAGCGGTGATGGAACTATATCGCGACAACAAGGTCAATCCGCTGGGCGGTTGCCTGCCTATGATTGTTCAGATCCCGGTCTTTTTTGCCCTGTACAAAGCACTTATGTTTTCCATCGAATTGCGACACGCGCCATTTTTCTTCTGGATAACTGACTTGTCCGACAAGGATCCCTACTATGTGACACCTGTCATCATGGGAATCACTATGTTTATTCAGCAAAAAATGACCCCTTCGCAGATGGACCCGGTTCAGGCCAAGATGATGCTGGCCCTGCCGGTGGTCTTTACCTTTATGTTTCTCAGCTTTCCTTCAGGTCTCGTACTTTACTGGCTGGTGAATAACATACTTACCATTGGCCAGCAGATGTACATCAATAGATTGGTGAAGGAATAACCCGATCTTTTTCGGAGCATTTTATGTATATCCGCGATACGATAGCGGCAGTCAGCACCCCGCCCGGCAATGGCGGAATCGGCATTGTCAGGATAAGCGGCAAAAATGCAGCTACAGTTGGCTCTGCTATTTTTAAACCAGTAAATGACGGTGGCCTTAAAAGCCACCGTTTTTATTTCGGCACCATCCGCGACCCCGCTTCGGATTATTTGGTTGATGAGGCCATGGCCGTATTGATGAAGGCACCCAGGTCTTATACCTGTGAAGATGTATTCGAATTACACTGTCATGGTGGAGTTTTGGTAGTGGAGCGGGTCCTTGACCTGGTACTGAAATGCGGTGCCCGTCTGGCTGAGGCGGGTGAATTTACCAGACGGGCCTTTCTCAACGGCCGTATTGACCTGATCCAGGCAGAAGCGGTCATGGATATAATCGGCTCGCAGACCGAGGCAGCACTGCGCTTGGCCCAACTTCAACGTGAAGGCGCTCTATCGAAGAGGATTTATGAAGCGCGCGGTTTCCTGGTCCAGGCTCTGGCCCTTATCGAGGCGTATATCGATTTCCCCGAGGATGATCTTGGGGAAACCGATGTTGCCGCCATCAACTTGACCATTGATCGCGCTCTGTCAATCCTGGATGAATTGTTGGCCGGATTCGATGACGGGCGCATTCTGCGGGAAGGGATTTCGGTGTTGATTATCGGAAAGCCCAATGCCGGCAAATCAAGCCTGCTTAACAGGCTATTAAACGAAAACAGGGCCATAGTAACCCATATTCCAGGCACAACACGCGATATCATTGAGGAAACGATCAATTTGGGCGGTCTTCCAGTCAAGTTGCTGGATTCTGCCGGTATTCGTTCGACTTCTGACATCGTTGAGCAAGAAGGGATCAAGCGCGCTCTGGATAAGATCCCACAAGCGGACCTGGTTCTTTTTGTGCTCGATGCTTCAAGACCCTTCGATAGTGAAGATCAGATGATCTTAGATGCTCTTTCAGGTGCAAAGACAATATTGGTCCTCAATAAGAGCGATTTATCAAGAGTTGTAGAATTGCCTGCTTGTTTGGATGGAATGACTCTAATACCCATTTCCGCTAGTTCGGGTAGTGGTGTTGACGGACTCAGGGAAATAGTTCGCACGGCCTTTCTGCATGAAACAGCCTTGGACAGTCGTGAATTTGTAGCCATATCCAGGGCCCGCCATCGCGATGCTTTGACCTCGGCGGAAGCCATATTGCAGAAATTTAAATCCGGTTTTTTGCTGGGACAGGGACTTGATCTGTTGGCGATTGACATTCGTGATGCCTTGTCGGCTGTTGGGTCGGTAACTGGCGAGACCACATGCGATGAAGTTTTGGATGCAATTTTCTCTTCTTTTTGTATAGGGAAATAGATTATGTTTCACGTGAAACGTTCAGGTAGACACATCTTATGATGACTTACGATCAGCAATATGACGTAATTATAGTAGGTGCCGGTCATGCCGGTTGTGAAGCTGCATTGGCTTCGGCCCGCATGGGTTGCCTGACATTGCTCTTGACCCTGAATCTTGATGCAGTAGCCCTGATGTCCTGCAATCCGTCCGTTGGCGGTCTGGCAAAAGGGCATTTGGTTAAGGAGATCGATGCCTTGGGCGGAGAGATGGCTCGAAACATCGATGCCACGGGCATACAGTTCCGTGTTCTTAATACCCGTAAGGGGCCGGCGGTACGCGCTTCCCGTGCTCAGGCCGATAAGCAACTCTACCGATTACGCATGAAACGGATCCTGGAGCAACAGGAACGCCTTCATCTCAAACAGGGAGAGGTGACCGCGCTTTATCTGGAAGGCAATACCTTGCGCGGTGTCGATACGCGTTCCGGAATCCGTTTTGTCGGGCAGACAGTTGTGTTGACCACCGGCACCTTCATGCGCGGTTTGATACACATCGGTCTTACCAACTATCCGGGCGGCAGGGCAGGCGATCTGCCATCAGTGGGTCTTTCCGATCAACTAAAGATACTGGGACTTGATGTTGGCAGGCTAAAAACCGGCACACCTGCCCGCCTTGACAGCAGAACTATCGACTTTTCACGTCTTGAGCCCCAACATGGCGACACCCCCCCGGTCCCATTCTCCTTTCACTCGACCGGGATTTTGCTGCGGCAGGTGCCTTGCCATATTGCCTACACCAACCCTCGCACGCACGATATAATTAGATCCGGCCTCGACCGCTCGCCGCTTTATGCCGGCGTGATCGAGGGTGTCGGACCGCGCTATTGCCCCTCCATTGAAGATAAAGTGGTGCGCTTCCCGGACAAGGACCGCCATCAAACCTTTATCGAGCCCGAGGGGCTAGACACCGTCGAGGTATATCCCAGTGGGATGTCAACCTCTCTGCCCATTGACATACAAATAGCCTTTTATCGGTCGATGGCTGGGCTTGAAAGCGTTGAAATCATGCGCCCTGCCTATGCCATTGAATACGATTATGTCGATCCTATCCAGTTGCATGCAACATTGGAGACAAAGCAAATTCATAACTTGTACCACGCCGGGCAGATCAACGGCACATCAGGGTATGAAGAGGCGGCTGGCCAGGGCCTTATGGCCGGCATCAACGCGGCACTGCGGGTCAAGGGGCGGCAACCCTTTGTTCTGGGCCGCAATGAGGCATATATCGGGGTAATGATCGATGATCTGGTAACCTTGGGCACCAGGGAGCCTTACCGGATGTTTACCTCACGGGCTGAATACCGTCTGTTGCTTCGAGAGGACAATGCCGACCTTCGGCTGACTGAAAAAGGGTACGCACTCGGCCTGGTCTCCGAAGCCGATTTCAAGGCATTTCAATATAAGCGCGAGTTGATTGCTGCTGAGTATGAACGTTTGCAAACAACACACCTGAAAATGGATGCGCACCAGCTTGAACTGCTTTCCCGGCATGGTTTTGCCGATATTCAAAAGGGTATAACGCTAGAACAGTTGCTCAGACGGCCGGAAATCTCCTATGAGGACCTGTCTGCGCTCGATGATGTTTCACGTGAAACATCATCGAGCGTAAGTGGACAGGTGGAAATTCAGATCAAGTATAAAGGCTATATTGATCGCCAACTGGAACAGGTCGAGCGATCGCACAAGCTGGAAAACACCCCGATGCCGGAAGAGCTGGATTATTATTCAATTACCGGTTTGACCACAGAGGTACGTGAAAAACTTGCCAAGGCAAGGCCTGATACTTTGGGGCAGGCTTCACGCATCCCCGGCGTAACCCCGGCAGCCATTTCTGTCTTGGCTATAGCAATTAAGGCAAAGCGCTGGAAAAGCAATGATGCGTAATTCCGAGCAGGATAAAATGGCGATGCGCTCAATTCTCGAAACCGCAGCGCGTGAAATGCACCTGACTGTGTCAGCGGACCATCTGCAAGCCTTTGAGCTCTTTGTATCGGAACTGAAGAAATGGAACCGCAAGATAAATCTTACGGCAATAACCACTGCTGAAGAGATCGCAATCAAGCACATAGTTGATTCGCTTGTCTTTACGAGTAAGGTGCATGATGGTGAATGCGTGCTGGATATTGGTTCCGGAGCGGGATTCCCGGCAATCCCCACGAAGATTACCAGGCCTGCGGTACCGGTAGTCTCAATTGATGCTGTGGGTAAGAAAATTCTCTTTCAAAAGCATGTGGCGCGGCTACTGGGGCTGCAGGGATTCGAGGCATTGCATTTGCGCGCAGATCATTTGCCGGAAACCCGCCCGCATCGTTTTGATGTGATTACGTCCCGGGCCTTCTCCTGTTTGGAACAGTTCGTTGCCTTGGCAGCGCCACTGTTATCTGAAAAGGGAAGACTGGTTGCCATGAAGGGGCCAGCGGCATCCGGTGAAATTCAAACTGCAGAAGAGGGGCTGCGGAAACTGGGGTTTGAAATATCCGACATCTATTCATATAACCTGCCTCTCAACAGGGGGAATCGTAACCTGATTGTGATGATCCCTCGCAAAGCCGCATAAAATAAGCGTTCACGGCCGAAACTCCAAAAATTGCTTCTGGATGGATTTCTGGGTCGTAACCAGGCCTAAGGGTGTCTAAAAGGGCCTGACGCCACCAGGCTGAATTTTGTGCGTTTTGTGAGCCTGTCGAGGCAGCACGCCGGTTTTACCGTAGAATGGGGTTGCAGAGCCGCCGGTTCTGCACTAAAGTGTATGATATAGATACATTTGGAGGCGACCGATGAAAAAGTTTATCAGCATCCTGATCATATCAACGCAGCTTTTTGCCTGTGCAACCTACGAGAATCGTGCGCTCTCATTCAGGCCTCCTCAGGACTACGTCAATTACCAAGACGTAACCGGTTTGCGGGTTGGAGCCGAGGCCTATGCCGACCCAAAACAGGCCGAGGACGCTTTTGGTTTTGATATCCGCGCTGCCGGACTGTTGCCCGTCCAGGTGGTCATTGACAACAAAAGCGGCCAGCGGGCGGAAATAGTTACCGGCCAGACGTTTCTGATCGATGATGCCAACCGCTATTGGAAGATCCTGGCAACCAACGAAGCGGTTAACAGGGTGCAGAAGGCAACCGAAGGTGGTGCCATAGGAAGCGGTGCTGGCAAGGGCGCCATGTATGGTGCTGCGGTGGGGTCGCTTTTGGGGCTGGCGCTGGGCATAGTTTCCGGGCACAATGCCGGAGAGGCAGTACTGAAGGGTGGTGTGCTGGGGGCGGCTGGTGGCGCTGTGATTGGCGGTGCATCCAAATCAGGTGATGAAGGTCAGCGGGAATATTCGATTGCCGAAGATGTACGCGACAAAGGGGTAGAAGGAAAAATAATCCCATCGGAATCGCTGGCAAGCGGATTTATATTTTTCCCCGGAGAAGCCAAGAGCGCCAGGGAATTGCGTCTGCAGATCAGGTTCCTTGAGAGCGGCAGAATCCAAACCTTGAACCTGAAGTTCAATTAGCATGGAAGTGCGTATATATTACGAAGACACTGACGCCGCAGGCGTGGTGTATCACGCCAATTACCTGAAATATTTCGAACGTGCGCGTACCGAATACCTTCGTGAACATGGTTTGTCCGTAGCGGCACTGGCTGCTTGCGGTATCATCTTTCCAGTGGTGCGAATGGATATTGAGTTCAAGGCACCTGGACTTCATGATGACCTGCTGACAATTTCAACCCAGCCGACACATGTGGGCGGTTCCTCCTTCGCTCTACGACAGCAGGCGATAAGACAAGCTGATGGCAGAGTGCTGGTTGACTCGCTGGTAAAACTCGCTTGTGCAAATTCGACGCTTAAAGCCAGACGCATCCCCCCCGAAGTTCGACAGGTGTTGGAGTCTGGACTGCCTCAAGTTGGCGCTTGACCCTTTCCTGAGACAGGCCTGCCGTAGTTTGATTGCATTTGCGATCAGCAGGTAGCTGTACGAAAAATAATGTATAGGATGGATTGATGCCAAGTAGAGTTCCGAAAATATCAGCTACAGGTCAACGAATCACAAGGGAGGAGGCACTCAGGCTCCTGACCGAAGAGGACCTGCTGGCGCTCGGCATGATGGCTGACAGGATACGCCGCGATCTCCACCCGGAAAACCTGGTGACATTTGTTGTTGATCGCAATGTCAACTATACCAACATCTGCGAGTCGAAATGCGCCTTTTGCGCCTTTTATCGCGACAAGGATTCTGCTGACGCCTATGTGCTCAGTCGCGGGGAAATCATCAGCAAGATCAGCGAACTGGTCGAACAGGGCGGTACCCAGCTGCTGATGCAGGGCGGCTTGAATCCGGACCTGGAAATCGGTTTTTTCGAGGACCTGTTCCGGGAGATCAAGGAGCGTTTTCCAACACTGCAGAACCACTCCCTCTCGCCGGCCGAGGTCGTCTGCATTTCCAGGAATTCGGCTTTGAGTCTGGATGAAACGCTGCGGCGGCTGAAAAACGCGGGTCTCGATTCGATCCCTGGTGGTGGGGCCGAGATACTGGTGGATGAGGTGCGCGGCAGCATCTCTCCCAACAAGATCGGCTGGCGCCAATGGGCCGAGGTAATGCTCAAGGCCGCCGGTCTGGGCATGCCTACCACCGCCACCATGATGTTCGGCAGCCGCGAAAGGCAGGAGGATATCGTAGAGCACCTTTTCCGGGTCCGCGAACTGCAGGATCAAGGTGGCTCGTTCACGGCCTTCATTCCCTGGACCTATCAACCCGGCAATACTGAACTGGGAGGCACGACCGCCAGTGGTGTGGAGTATTTAAGGGTCTTGTCACTGGCGCGTATTGTGTTGGACAACATTCATAACGTCCAGGCCAGTTGGGTCACCCAGGGAGCCAAGATGGCCCAGGCAGCTCTTTTTTTCGGCGCCAACGACCTCGGCGGCACCATGTTGGAGGAAAACGTGGTAGCTGCTGCGGGGTGCAGTTTCCGCATGTCACAGGAAGAGATGATCGCCCTTATCCGAACAGCCGGATTTCGGGCGGCCCAGCGTACCACCACCTACCGAATCGTCAGGGAGTTTCCGCATTGAAGGATCATAACCAGCAGGCTGGTGCTTGCGATATCATAAGCGATGCAAGGCGCCTGTCCGAATTAGCCTCCGTAATCGCCCAGGAGAAGGAACTGGCTGTAGATGTCGAGATGGATTCGCTTCATCACTATCGCGAAAAGGTCTGTCTTATTCAGGTTTCTACTCGAACAGGTAGCTGGCTGATTGACCCGCTGGCGTTGAGGGACATGTCACCTCTGGCAGTGTCCCTGGGCAATCCCGGCACACTCATAGTAATGCACGGCGCCGATTATGATATCCGTTCCCTGCACCGCGATTTCGGAATCGAAGTGTGTAATCTCTTCGATACCATGATAGCCGCGCGTTTTGTGGGTATTGCTGAATTCGGTTTGGCGGCCCTGCTCAAGGCGCGCTTTGGTGTTGAGTTGAATAAGAAATACCAGAAGGCGGACTGGAGTAAACGGCCGCTCAGCCCGGAAATGTGCCTCTATGCAACCGCGGATACAGCCGACCTGCTTCCCTTGTATGACCAGCTCCGCGGCGAGCTGATCAAAAACGGGCGCCTTTCCTGGCTGGAAGAGGAATGCCGCCTGGCTTGCCAGGTACGTGTCTCCGAGAAGGAAGGGCCGTTGTTTATTTCCTGCAAAGGGGCTGGGAAGCTGAAAGGGCGGAGTCTCGCCATCCTGGAGGAGCTTCTGAGACTGCGTGATCAACAGGCCCAGGAACTGGACCGGCCGCCATTCAAGGTCATTTCTGCGGAAACACTTGTCGAGGTTGCCGAAAAAAGGCCTCGCTCCATGGCTGAACTGGCTGCGGTAAAGGGAATGACGCCAGGCCAGATCCACCGTTACGGCGAACGCATTTTGAAGGCCATGGCCACCGCAATGGCCCTGCCCGAGGATGAACTGCCCCGTTTCCCGCGCAAAAGGCGAGAGGAACCGGCAGACGGCACTAAAGAGCGCTTGAAGATGCTCAAGTCCTGGCGTGAGCAGAGGAGTGCCGGGCTTGGGCTTGATCCTGGCGTGTTAGCCCCTAACTGGCTGCTGGAGGGCATTGCCGGCTTCCGTCCGGCGTCTGTTGGCGACCTGGATGCAATCCAGGGTATGCGCGAGTGGCAAAAGGGCTTATACGGGGAGGAGCTGGTAGCTCTTCTTGAGGCTAAAGATTTGAAATGAAAATGCAGGGGCCAGCCTGTTAGCTGCCTGAGCAGCGGTCACGGGGATAACTCCTGCAAGGGAACATACATGGAACAACCCTATCTGAGTATTGTCATACCTGTATATAATGAGGAGTCCAATCTTGCACCACTGATCGGACGTCTCTATCCGGTTGTCAAGGGAACCGGCAAGCCATTCGAGATCATCTTTACGAACGATGGTTCCCGCGACCGCTCGCTGGAGATCCTGCGCCGGTTTGCCCAGGATTATCCCGGTGTCAAGGTGATCGAATTCAACGGCAATTTCGGGCAGCACATGGCCATCCTGGCAGCCTTTGAAATGTCCAAGGGCGAGATAGTGATCACCATGGATGCCGACTTGCAGAACCCTCCCGAGGAAATCCCGCGGCTGGTGGCAGAAATCGAAAAAGGGTTCGATGTTGTCGGCACCATTCGCCAGAAAAGGCAGGATACCCTGTTTCGCCGTTTGGCGTCACGTGTCGTTAACATCACCACCAACAAGATGACCGGCATGCATATGAGCGACTATGGCTGCATGCTGCGGGCCTATCACCGTTATGTGGTGGACAATATCAATCGCTGCCGGGAAACTACCACGTTTATCCCGGCCCTGGCCCAGACCTTTGCCTCGAACCCGGCTGAAATCCCGGTTTCCCATGCAGAGAGGGCCCTTGGGGAGAGCAAGTATTCGTTTTACCGGCTGATCCGTCTCAATTTCGACCTGATGACCGGTTTCTCAGTGGTGCCGTTGCAGCTGTTCGCCCTGTTCGGCATCATCACCTCCTTGTTTTCGCTGGCGTTTGCCCTGTTTCTGCTGGTCAGGCGCTTCATCGTTGGTGCCGAGGTAGAGGGGGTCTTTACCCTGTTTGCGATCCTGTTCTTCTTCATCGGCATCATTATCCTGGGGATCGGCATTGTGGGCGAGTATGTGGGGAGAATCTACCAGGAAGTGCGCAAGCGGCCGAGGTTTGTGGTCAGGAGGACATACGGCTTTGAAGAATAATAGAATTGTCGTCTGCGCCTACCATAACGTCGGCCATCGCTGCATCGAGGAGCTTTTGCGCCAGGGAGCGGAGATCAGCCTGATCTTCACCCACGAGGACTCGCCCACCGAGGAGATCTGGTTCGCTTCGGTGCGGGACCTGGCCGGGAAGAACGGCATTCCGTACCTGACAACTGACATCAATTTGCCGGAAAACGTGGAACGACTGCGGACCATTGCCCCGGCTTTCATCCTGTCGTTCTACTATCGCAACATGATCAAGCCGCAGGTGTTGGAGATTCCCAGATGCGGAGCCTTGAACCTGCACGGGTCGTATTTGCCTAAATACCGCGGCCGAGTGCCGGTGAACTGGGCCGTGATCAACGGCGAGAGCGAGACCGGGGCCACCCTGCACTACATGGTGGAAAAGCCGGATGCCGGCGATATCGTCGATCAGGAGAAGGTGGCGATTGCCCACACGGATACCGCATTCGACGTCTTCAACAAGGTCACGGATGCGGCGGTGACGGTCATTTCCCGGGCCTGGCCGTTGTTGCGCGAGGGCAAGGCCGCCCGTGTCCCCATGGACCTCGCAGCCGGCAGCTACTTTGGCGGGCGCAAACCGGCCGACGGCCTGATTGACTGGAACAAGCCGGCAACGGCCATCCACAACCTGGTGCGGGGGGTGACTCACCCCTATCCCGGTGCGTTCACCTTTCTTGCCGGGAAAAAGGTCATCGTCTGG